>Ga0210102_1000001_pt1 | contig 106445 bp, 107 predicted proteins | sample RushOxbow_ThreeS_4_FD_185563 | JGI IMG/M metagenome (GOLD analysis project Ga0210102, IMG submission 185563) | Wetland microbial communities from San Francisco Bay, California, USA, that impact long-term carbon sequestration -... | ecosystem: Environmental > Aquatic > Marine > Wetlands ...
CACGCGCACGGTGTTCGAATACCTGCTCTCGCCCGTTCAAAAGATCGCCCACGAGGCCGGGCGGGAGCGGTAGACGTCAGTTTGCGCGGCGTTGCCCGCTGCTCGTGGTGATGGGCGAACGTGGTGCGTCAGCTTTTGCTTTCCTTCTTGTTGCAGTAGTTCTGGCAGTCGTCGATCAGCGCCTTCACCTGGTCCTCGAACGCGTTCTGTGCATTGATCAGGTCGCCCCAGCGATTGACGTATTCCTTGTGTTTCAGCTCGTCGTCGAAAAACATCCAGTGCTCGGTCAGCTTCTCGATGTTGTTGCGCGAGTAGTGCTCCATCTGCTTGAGCTGGGAAATGATGTCCTTCACCTTCTCGATGGGCGTTTTTTGCGTTTTCTCTTCTGACATGCGCGTCTCCTCCAAGGGGTGATCTAACGAGGCTGGCTCACAGTCGATGCAGCGCGCTCAAAAGCACATCTCATTAATTAGACGCGGAGGCGCATGCGTTCGTTCCGCGGATCGTAGACTGATTCCCTCGCATCACGCGGGAAAAATGGTGCGCAGCAGCTCCCCGTTGACCTCCGCGGGCTTGGCGTCGATCAGAATGAACGCAGTGACCGCGGGGACCGGGCCCCGGTTGACCCAGGTGTGGGTCGTGCCACGCTGGACGACGACATCGCCGGGCTTCAGATGCACAACCTCGTCGTTCTCCAGCTCGAGGTCGATTTCGCCCGACAGCAGAATCGCGTAGTCCACCGTTTCGGTGCGATGCGTGAATCGGGCGTGGCCGGGAGCCCACTCGGTGATGCGGAACGTCGTGCCCTGACCGGTGCCGACGTAGTTGTAGCGCCGGACGAAGCCGGCGCGCTGGGCGGCGCCGGCCGCCTCCGAGTTGTCCACCGGCATCCGGTCGGTCGACCAGATCTCGCAGCCCATGATGTTCGCGCCGATTCGACGCGAGACTGCCGTCAGCTGCTCCTCGCTCGCGACGACGGCCTTGCCGTTTGCATCGTGTCCGGTGACGATTCGCCTCACTACCAGTGTCATGGCAGCCCCCTTCAGTGTGATAATGACGGTTCGCGAAGCCGCGAGCCTCGCTCCCGCAAGGGATAGTGAGACTAGCGGACGGCAAATTCAAGATTGACCGTTTAACGATTGAGATGCAGAGTCTCGCTGCATGACTTATTTTGTCGAAGGGGTCAGCAAACACCAGGAGCCGGAGCCGGAGGTGCGGCGCATCGGCGAATACGAATCCATGGCGGAAGCCATCGCCGTGGCGCAGAAGGCGATCGAGCGGTTCCTGCGCAAGGAATTCAAGCGCGGCATGACCGCCAGGAAGCTCTTTGCGCTGTACGAGGAGCAGGGCGAGCACATCTTCATCTTCCAGGACGAGGCGGGGACCTTCAACGTGCCCGGCTTTGACCACAAGGACTACGCAAAGACCCTTGCCGCGGAGATCTGCGGCGGCAACAAGTAAGAAGGTGCAAACCATGAAGCAGTTGCTCGTTGCGACCGCGATCCTCACGCTGGCTGCCTGCGCCGGAATGGGCGCCAAGCCGCCCGCCATCAAGGAAGAGCCGGTCACCTACAAGGATGGCGCTACCACGCTGAAGGGATTCGTCGTCTACGATGAGGCCCGCCAGGGCCGGCGCCCGGGTATCCTGGTGGTTCACGAATGGTGGGGCATCACGCCGCACGTGCGCGGCGAGGCGCGGAAGTTTGCCGAGCAGGGCTATACCGCGATAGTCGTAGACATGTATGGCAACGGGCAGACGGCCAGCAACCCCAAGGATGCGGGGAAGCTCGCAGGCAGCGTGATGAAAAACCCGCCGGTCATGCAGTCGCGCTTCAATGCGGCGCGCGCCGAGCTCGTCAAGCATTCCACTGTCGATGCCTCGCGCGTCGGCGCGGCCGGCTACTGCTTCGGCGGCGCGGTGGCGCTCAACATGGCGCGCGCCGGCGCGGACCTGGCGGGCGTGGCGGTATTTCACGCGAGCTTGGCCACGAACACTCCGGCACCCAGGCAGGTGAAGCCGAGGATCCTGGTGCTGAACGGTGCCGCGGACCCGCTCGTAAAGCCCGACCAGATCGAGGCCTTCAAGCGGGATATGGGAGCCGCAAAAGCCAACTACCGGTTCATCAATTACCCGGGAGCGGTTCACGCCTTCACCAACCCAGAAGCGACCGAACTCGGCAAGAAATTCAATTTGCCGATCGCCTACAATGCCGAGGTGGACCGGGAGGCGAAGTCCGAGACGGCGAAGTTCTTCGCCGACGCCTTCCGGAAATAGATTCTCGCGCTCACATAGTCCGACCCGAGACTCCGGAGGCATCAACCATGAACGTTCAATTGCGCAGTCTTCTGGTGCTGTTCGTGCTGGCATTTCCGGCTGCGCAGGCTCGCGCCGACGAATACTCTGACACGATCAATGTGTTCCGCAAAGCGGTCGAGAGCGGCCAGTTCTTCGGCAAGAGCTACGGCTATGCGGTGCTGCCTACCATCGGCAAGGGCGGCATCGGCATCGGCGGCGCGTACGGCAAGGGCCGCGTGTACGCCCGGGGTGCGTACGTGGGGGACACCTCGATGGCCCAACTCACCATCGGATTCCAGCTGGGCGGCCAAGCCTACAGCCAGATCATCTTCTTCGAGGACAAGCGCGCTTTCGACGAATTCACCGGCGGCAACTTTGAGTTCGGCGCGCAGGCAACGGCCGTGGCGATCACTGCGGGCGCCTCGGCGCAGGCGGGCACCACCGGAGCCTCGGCGAGCGCGGGTAGCAGCCAGCAGTCGTCAAAAGCCAAGGCCGCCTACAACAAGGGCATGGCGGTCTTCACCATCGCCAAGGGCGGCCTGATGTACGAGGCCAGCATTGGCGGCCAGAAATTCACCTACGACCGTAAGAAATAAATACCGGTCATCCTCGCGGTCCGTGAAGGCTGACCACGCAGCAGCGTGGCTGAGTTGTTTTTTTCATTCGCGTAGTTCCATTTTGATTTCCTTGCTGTGCTGTCGTCATTAGGCGACATCGATTCCATCCAGGAGATTTTTTTTGCCGCATGCATTTCACATGCGATTTAATTGTCTAATCTTGGCCAACCGGCACCCGTCAGATTAATGAAATCCTGAACACGGAGGATTCCATGGCACACGATCTCGACTCGGTAAGAGCGGCCCTGGTCAAAAGTCGGGGGAGGCTTCTGCCCCAGACGAATGTCGTTGCAACGGGGGTGGGCTACAAGGTCACGCGGGGACGGAAGACCGACGCACTGTCCATCGTTTGTTCCGTCACCCGGAAAGTCGCCCTGAGCCAACTTGCACCGCGCGACCAGGTACCTTCGACCATCGACGGCATCCCGACCGACGTAGTGGCCACCGGCGTCATCCGGGCGTTCCAGGAGCGGACGTCGCGGCATCGGCCCGCTCCGGGCGGGGTCAGCATAGGCCATCGCGACATCACGGCCGGCACCCTCGGATGCCTGGTGCGGAGGGGAGGCCAGCTTTTCATCCTGTCCAATAACCATGTGCTTGCCAACAGTAACGATGCAATCCGGGGCGACGCGATTCTCCAGCCGGGGCCGGTTGACGGCGGCAGCTTTCCCGGCGATCACATCGCGGCGCTTGAGGATTTCGTCTCGATCGCGTTTCTCGAGCCGCCCAGCGAATGCCAATTCGCAGGCGGGGTCATCACGCTGCTGAACGCCGGCTGCCGGTTGATCGGCAGCAAGACGCGTTATCGCACCGTCAATATCCAGGCCACCGAGAATCGGGTGGACGCGGCAATTGCCAGACCCCTCGACCCGACGCTGGTGAAAAATGAAATCCTGGAAATCGGCGCGATTTCGGGTCTGGGGACCGGCAGCCTGGGTACGGCAATCAAGAAGAGCGGGCGAACGACCGGCCTGACGGCGGGCGAAGTCGTGCAAGTGGACGTGACCGTCAACGTGCAATACGGTCCCGGCCAGACGGCGCAGTTTTCGGATCAGCTGCTTGCCGGCCCCATGAGCCAGGGCGGCGACAGCGGCTCGGCCGTTCTCGACAATAACAACCGCCTGATCGGATTGCTGTTTGCAGGAAGCGAGAACAGCACGATCATCAACCGCATCGAGCACGTGTTTTCCGAGCTTGGGCTCACTTTATGAGGCGCGCCGTTGCGGCGCTGTTGTTGCTCCTGATATCGTGCACGGCATGCGCCGGGGAACGGGAAATGCCTGCAACTATCTATGAAGTGAAGGCGAAGCACACTCCGCGTTTTCTCGCGCTGCCCGGTGTCGTGTCGGTGGGCGTCGGCCGTGATGCCGGGGGAGTCGACGTCATCGTCATCGGCCTCGACCGCGCGCGGCCTGAAACCCAGGCGAGTCTCCCCACACAGCTCGAGGGGTACACCGTTCGGGTGCAGATCATCGGCGCCGTGAAGGCCCAGTGACCGGCTCAGACTGCGCGTAGCGTCTTTTTTCGTTTAGACTAGCGGCCCCTGATCCATCAACCAAGGGAGTTCCTTAAATGGAGCGCAGGAAAGCAAGCGATTTTCCCCAGGAAGTACTTGATCTGTTTGATGGTTACGTCCACGGCGCGATGAGCCGCCGCGACTTTCTCGACTGCGCGGCAAGGTATGCGATCGGCGGGTTCACGGCGGCGGCGATGCTGGAATCTCTCAGCCCCAACTTCGCCTGGGCCCAGCAGGTTGCGAAGGACGACGCCCGGATCACGGCTGAATACTTGACCTATCCATCGCCGCAGGGTTCCGGGACCATGCGTGGATACTTCGCGCGACCCACAAAGGCCGCCGGCAAGATCCCGGGCGTGCTGGTCATACACGAAAACCGAGGATTGAATCCCTATATCGAGGACGTCGCGCGACGGCTGGCGCTGGAGGGCTACGTGGCGTTCGCGCCGGACGCGCTTACGTCGATGGGTGGCTACCCGGGCGACGAGGACAGGGCCCGGGCGATGTTCGCAAAGGTCGACCGCAAGAAACAAGCCGAAGACATGGTTGCCGGCGCCGGCTTTCTCAAGTCGCGCCCCGAGTGCTCGGGCAGGATCGCTGCCGTGGGTTTCTGCCAGGGCGGTGGTCTTGTCAATTTACTGGCGGTACGGCTTCCAGATCTCGCCGCGGGAGTGCCCTTCTACGGTTCGCAGCCGAGCCCGGGGGATGCCGCGAAGATCAAGGCGCCACTTCTCATCCATTACGCCGAGCACGACGATCGCATCAACGCCGGCTGGAAGCCCTTCGAACGGGCGCTCAAGGCGAACGACGCGAAATACGAGATGCACGTGTACCCGGGCACGCAGCACGGCTTCCACAACGACACGACGCCCCGCTATGACGAGGCCGCCGCCAAGCTCGCGTGGTCGCGCACGCTGGCGTTCTTCAAGGAGCACCTGAAGGGCTGAAGTCCCAATACCGCGGGAATTCCGCTATCATCCCCCTCCCACCAGCGTTTCCCCGGGGGAGGGGGCCATGCCGCAGCTGAAGCTTTCCATCGCCACCACGGACTACGATCACTTCCGCGACTTCCGGCTGGGCTACGTGAAAGCCGAAGGAATCGAGCACAACTGGCTCAACCTCGGCCACCACGAGTGCTTCGCGCGCTTCACCGCCAACCGGGAGTTCGATGTTTCCGAGCTCTCTTTCGCGAAATTCGCCGCGCAGGTGACGCGCCAGGATAGCGACATCATCGGGCTTCCCGTTGTGTGCTCGCGGCTGTTCCGATTCAGCTCCTTCTACGTGAACCGGAAGAGCAACATCAAGACGGTGAAGGATCTTGCCGGCAAGAAAGTCGGCTCTCCGGAGTGGGCGCATTCCGCGGCCGTCTACATGCGCGGCTGGATGCACAACGACATGGGCGTGAAGCTGACCGACGTGCACTGGTACCAGGCGGGCGCGAACGCTCCCGGCCGCGACGAGAAGGTCGAGTTGAACCTCCCCAAGGGGCTGAAGCTCACACGCGTCGCCGACAAGTCCCTGAGCGAGCTGCTGGCGGCGGGGGAGATCGACTGCGCCATCATCGCGCGCCCGCCGACCTGCTTCATCGAAGGACATCCGGACGTCACGCGCCTGTTTCCGAATTTCCACGAGATGGAGGAGGAATACTACGAGCGCACGCGAGTGTGGCCGATCATGCACATCATCGCGATGAGGAAGCGGATCCTGGACGAGCACCCGTGGGTCTCGCGCAATCTCTACAACGCGTTCCTGGAATCGAAGCGCCGCAGCATCGAGCGCCTGCTCGACCCCGCGGTATCGCGCTATCCGCTGGCGTGGCTTCCCACCTACGCGCGCAGCATGCGCGAGATGTTCGGCGGCGACCCGTTCCCCTACGGCATCGAGGAGAATCGCCCGACCTGGGAGCAGATGGCGCTCTACACGTGGCAGCAGGGCATCGCTCACCGCCAATTCAAGCCCGAGGAGATTTTCCCGCAGGGCATGATGACCAAGGTCGTGATCTAGACTGCAAGGATGAAGGCAGAAGGCGGAAGGATGTCCCGGCCAGCCGTGGCCGCGTCGCAAGCGCCCGCGTCGGGCGGGGCGGTTGCGGCTGAATTGCTGCGGGACCTTGCCGCAGCGAGCCGGATCCTTGCCGCACAGGGCGTGGTGGATGGTTTCGGTCACGTCTCGATGCGCCATCCGTCGGCGCCGGACCGCTTCCTGATGGCGCGTTCGATTGCGCCGGCGCTGGTAACCCCCGGGGACATCATCGAGTACGATCTCGACAGCAATCCCTGCAATGCCGGGGGTCGCGGCAGCTTCCTCGAGCGCTTCATTCATGGCGAGATCTACAAGGCCCGGCCGGACGTCATGTCCGTCGTGCACAGCCATTCACCTTCCGTCATCCCGTTCGGGCTGGTTGGCGTGCCGATGCGGGCGATGTTCCACAACGCGGCCTTCATCGCGGCGGGTGTCCCGGTGTTCGACATCCGCGAGTCATTCGGCGCCACCGACATGCTCGTCAGCAACGGGGCGAAGGGCGTGGCGCTCGCCGGGGTGATGGGGAAGAACGACATCGTGCTCATGCGCGCCCACGGGTCCGTGGCGTGCGGGCCGACGCTGCAGTCGGCGGTATTCCGCGCGGTCTACACGGAGGTCAATGCCCGCATCCAGCACTGGACAATGGCGCTGGGAGGCGGCGGGCCGATCGCGGCGCTGGACGAGGAGGAAGGCCGCCTCGCGGACGGACCGAACCGGACCGCGGGCACTCGCGCATGGGACCTTTGGCGCGCGCAGGTGCGCGCCCAGGTAAGCTGGTGACAGTGGAGGCATCCATGGCAGAAACCGCAGTGAAGCCGCGAGAGGACGCTCGATCGGTGACCGAGTTGAAGCAGCAGCTCGTCGACTGCATCCGCATGCTGGAGCGGTCCGACATCATCGACTACAACGGCCACGCCAGCATCCGTCTCGGCAATGACCGCATGCTGATCAACATCGGCTCCTGCCAGAGGAGCCAGCTCAAGGTCGGCGATATCTGCACGATCGACATGGAAGGCAACGTGATCGAGGGCAACGGCAAGCCGCCGCTCGAGTTCCACCTCCACGCCGGCATCTACCGGGCGCGCAAGGATGTGAACGCGGTCGTGCACGCGCACCCCAAGTGGTCCACGTTCCTCACCATGACCGGACACGGCTACCTGCCGGTCTATGCGCAAGGCTCGCTCGTCTACCCGCTGCCGGTGCTCGATTCGCCGAATTCCATCAACAACCGGGCCATGGCCGACCGTCTCGCCGCCACACTCGGCGACCGGCCGGCGGCAATGATGAAGTCGCACGGCGCGGTGACCGTCGGCAAGGACATCGTGGAGGCGTTCGTGCTCGCCAACTATCTCGAGGAAAACGCCTACCGCCAGTACATGGCGCTGCAGATCGGCAAGCCCTACGCGTTCAGCGCGGAAGAAGTGGCGCTGTGCCGGGAGAAGCTCTGGACGCAGAGCCTCTTCAAGCGCACATGGGACCACTTCCGCGCCAAGCTGCCGTGAGGCAGATATCCCGATCGGGTTCTCCTCCGTTCAACTATCCGGTCGACTTCTCCATCAGAGCTCGCAGTTCCGCTGTCACCTCGGTATCGATCCCGAACCACGCCTTCCACGCCGGCCGGGCCTGGTGCAGCAGCATGCCGAGGCCGTTCACGGTGCGGTTGCCGCGCTGGCGCGCCGCCGCGAGAAATGGCGTCTCGAGCGGCACGTAGATGATGTCGGCGGCGAGGGCGCTCTTCGGCAGCTTGTCGAGCCGGAGGTCGAGCGCCGGCTGGCCCGTCATGCCCAGGCTGGTGGCATTGACGACCATCGCGGCGCCTTCCAGCGCGTCGTGGCGATATTCCCAGGGCAGTGCCTCGATGGGGCCGCCGAATTCGGCGGCTATGCCCTTGGCGCGGGGCAGCGTGCGGTTGAGGAGCCGGATCTCCTTCGCGCCCTCCTGCAGCAGGCCGTAGCACACCGCGCGCGCGCCGCCGCCGCCGCCGAGCACGACGGCGGGCCCCGCACCGGCACGCCAGCGCGGCTCGGACTGCTTCAAGTTGTGGATGAATCCGTAGCAATCGTTGTTGCTACCGGCGAGCGATCCGTCGGACCTCACCACCACGCAACTGATCGCACCGATGCGGATTGCCACCGGATCCACTTCGTCCACGAGCGTCATGGCGTGCTGCTTGTGCGGGATGGTGAGATTCGCACCCGCGAAGCCCAGCGGATGGAGGGCGCGCAGCGCCGCGGGGAGCCCTTCCGGCCTGATCGCCAGCGGCACGTAGGTTCCGGCCAGCCCGTGCTGCCTGAACCAGTAGTTGTGCAGCAGGGGAGAGCGCGAGTGCATGACGGGCCAGCCCATGACGCCGGCAAGAAGGAAACGATCGGGATGTGCCATTTGCCAAGTATGCACCGGAGCGGGTCCCGTTCCCGGGCGCCGCTCCCGACGATGCGTTGAGAGATTGAATATGGCGGCTGCGCTCGGGCGGGCTGCTCCGCTTATTCGACTTTGAAGCCGGATACCTTGATCACCTTCGCCCACTTGGCGACCTCGCCGCGGATATACGCCCCGAACTGCTCGGGCGTCGAATAAACCGGCTCGAGGTCGGTCTGCGCGAACCGCTCCTTCACCGCCGGATGCGTGAGTGTGTTCACCACCGCCCCGTTCAACCGGGCGATGACCTCATTCGACGTCCCGGCCGGCACCAGCACGCCATACCACGTGGTCACGTCGTAGCCGGGCACTCCGGACTCCGACAAGGTCGGAACGTCGGGCGCCATGGACGAGCGCTTGGGCGTCGTGACTGCAAGCGCGCGGAGCTTCCCCGACCGGGCATACGGGATTGCCGAGCTGGTGGCGGGAAAGCCGATCGACGTCTCGCCGCTGATCACCGCGGTGATCGCCTGCGGCGTGCTCTTGTAGTTGACCTCCGTTGTCTGGATTCCCGCCATGCTGTCGAGCATCTTCGCTGACAGCCGCAGCGCCGCGCCGGCGGTGGCGACGTTGACTTCCCCCGGCCGCCTCTTCGCAAATGCGATCAGCTCCTTTACCGACCTTGCCGGGAGCGAGGGATGCGCGGCCAGCGTAAACGAGCCATGAGCGAGCGAGGTAACCGGCGCGAAATCCCGGACGATATCGTAGCGAAGCTTGGAGTAGAGCGTCATGCTGATGGAGTGCGAGATGTTGCCCATCAGGAGCGTGTAGCCATCGGGCGGCGCCTTGACGGCGAGCTCGGCACCGAGGTTGCCGGCTGCGCCCGGACGATTGTCGATCACCACCTGCTGGCCGAGCGCCGCGGAGAGCTGCGGCTGAACCAGGCGCGCGACTGTGTCAGTACCGCTGCCCGCCGCAAACGGCACGATGAATCGTATCGTCCTCGTCGGGTACTGCGCATGGACGGATGCAATTGCCGCGAGCCCCGCGGTCAACGCGACCAGGGCATTACCAATGGCTATTTTCATGATTTCTCCTCCTGTTGCCCTCCGCGGTGCGGGCGGGTATTCTTGGGCAGCGATTTTTTCGAAACATACCACAAGGAGGACTCCTATGACGGTTCAGACGGGTGCGGTAGCGCCTGATTTCACCCTCGGCTCGCACGCCGATCAGAAGGTCTCGCTCTCCGGTTTTCGCGGGCGGCCGGTGGTGGTCACGTTCATGCCGTTTGCCTTTACCGGCGGGTGAACGAACCAGGTCAACGGGTTCCGTGCGAACTACGAAGAATTCAAGAAGCTGAACGTCGAAATCATGTGCATCAGCGCCGACCCCGCTCCCAGCCTCAAGGCATGGGCCGAAAAGCTGGGCGGCGTTCCGTTCCCCCTGCTGTCGGATTACTGGCCGCACGGTGCAGTCGGCAAGGCCTACGGGGTCTTCAACGAGGAGCGCGGCATGGACAAGCGCGCCGCCTTCGTGCTCGACGCCAAGGGTGTCGTCCGTTACGCCAAGCTCTACGACCCGGGCACCATACCGGAAAGCAAGGAGATGCTGGAGCAACTGCGCAAGATCTGACCGAGACGCGCCCGATGAGCGAATCCTTGACCGCCGGCATCCCGTACACAGTCAACACCGGCGAGACGCTCGTCAACGAGACCTTTGGCCCGAACAACATCCGCCGCCGCCGGAGCGGCAAGCATGAGCTGCGGCCCATGCGCATCCGCGACGGACGGGTGCTCGCGGGCCGGCTGTCGCTGGACGAGAATGGGTTCGTATTCATCGAGCACAAGACCCGGGTCCGGGATTTTTTCGACGCCGACGAGCTGAAGGCGGTCTATTACCCCGAGGTCGAGCGGCTGATAAAGGACGCGTCGGGCGCGTCGCGAGTGGTGCTGTTCGACCACACCTTGCGCTCGGGAGCCGAGGATGAGCGCGAAGCGCGGCTGGTGCGCGAGCCGGTGCTCTCGGCCCACAACGACTATACGGAGTGGTCGGGGCCGCAGCGCGTGCGCGACGTCCTGCCGGACGAGGCCGCCGAGTTGCTAAAGCGCCGCTTCGCGATCATCCAGGTCTGGCGGGCCATCAACCAGCCGATCGAGTCCAATCCCCTTGCCATCGCCGACGCAAAGAGCGTCGCGTTCGAGGATTTTCTGCTTGCCGAGCGCCGCTATCCGGACCGGGTGGGGCAGACCTATCGCCTGAAGCACAACCCGAACCACCGCTGGTACTACTTTCCGCGGATGCGGCGCGACGAGGCGCTGGTGTTCAAGGTCTACGACTCGGAGAAGGACGGCCGGGCGCGCTTCACGCCGCACACGTCATTCGACGATCCGCAGTCGCCCCGCGGTGCGCCGCCGCGGCAAAGCATCGAGGCGCGCGCCTTCGCGTTTTTCTCCGCCGGTCCGTGAACTCGTTCCTCAAGGGCTGAAAATCAGCTGTGAATTTGTGCCGCTGAATCGAAAGAAATCTCCCGTGCCGTCAACTTGTTAGACCGTTTTCCCGCTACCATGATGCCGTGCTTGATCCAAGCACTTCATCCGGGGATGGCCGATGAAGCGGTTGTTGGCCATGTTGGTAGCGGGTCTGCTGGGCAGCGCCATGCCAGGGGGACCCGTTGCGGGGGCCGAGCGCGCCAGCCCGGAAAGCGTCACGCAACTGATCCTCGTATTTTTCTCGAACGTCTCGCGTGGACTCTTGCCGAAGCGCGTTGTGGCCGAGGACAAGGAGTGGAAGGTCGTAAGGGAAGCCGAGCAGCAACAGGACGCGCGCAGGTCTCAGGAAGAGCGCCGCCGCGAAGCCTACAAGCGTCTCGAGGAACAGGAACGCGTAGCGCGCCAGGCTCGTGAGGAGTACCGGCGCGAAACCCGCGACTTGCTGCAAGCGCGTAATTACACGTGGCAGCGGCAGACGGATGAGCATGCGAAAGCGGCCCGCGATGCACAGGAAGAGCGGCTGCGTGTCGCCAAGCAGCGCATGCAAGATCAGGAGCGCGAAGTGCAGAGGGCAAAGGAGGCCTATCAGCATCGGGCGCGCATGGCACGGGAGGAACGTCGACGCGAAGCCGGGAGAGCGGATCCCGGGGGCTAGGATTGAGGAAATAGCTCGACGGGGGACAGTGATTGCTGTCCCCTTTTTCATTTGCGCGTCAAGCACGGGCGGTAGAATGGGCTCGGCTTGCGGAACGCCGCGCTTCCGAAAGGGGGACAGTACTTGGGCAGTGAAGTGACCGCGCCGGCGACGCGATCAGGCCCCTTACCCGCCGGCGGGGCGACCGCCGGCGAGCGGGTCATCCGGCCGGAGTTCACCGGCTCGGCCGGCGAGTATTTCCGCATCTGGATCGTCAACCTCTTCTTCACGCTCATCACGTTCGGTATCTACTCGGCCTGGGCGAAGGTCCGCAAGAAGCGCTATTTCTACGGGAGCACCCGTCTCGACGGCGACACCTTCGATTACTTCGCCAGCCCGAAGACGATCCTGAAGGGACGGATCGTCGCGTTTTCTGCCTTCGTAATGTACGCGTTTGGGGCCGAGCTCTACCCAGTGTCCGGATACGCGTTGTGGGCGGTTTTTTTCCTGGCGCTGCCCTGGCTCGTCATGCGTGCGCTCATGTTCAACGCGCGCAACTCGGCGTATCGGGGCCTGCGCTTCGACTTCGCCGCCACGCCGCGGGAGACGGTCCGGATCTACATAGGCATGCCGCTCGTGGTGGGCCTCACCCTGGGTCTTGCTTACCCCTGGTTCATGGCGCGCCAGAAGGCGTTCGTCCTTTCGCACCACGCGCTTGGCACGACCCGTTTCGGCTGTGACGTTTCGGTGCGTGAGTTCTTCGGGATCTACATTCTCGCCGCCATCATTCTGTTCGCGCTCACGGTTCCGGCCGCTGGACTGATGGGGATCGCGGTCGGCAGCCAGGCGCTTCCCGAGGCTTACTCGTGGATCGGACTCGTGGTTCCCATGATCCTGATGTACGCGGGTTACGCGGTCGTCTATGCGTTCATCCAGGCGCGCACGACCAATCAGCTGTGGAACGGTGCCCACGGGCCGGGCATTCGGTTTGCCAGCACACTGCGCGCCGCCAAACTGGCCCGCCTGTACATCGGCAACGTGGTCGCAATTGCCGCCACCGCGGGGCTCCTCATTCCCTGGGCCGTCGTCCGCACCCTGCGCTACCGGCTCGAGAATCTCACGATGTTCGTCGCCGACGACGTTCCGCACGAGGCGAATCCGTCGCTCGAACGGGTCGGTGCCACCGGGCAGGAGCTCGGCGACATCTTCAACCTGGATCTCGGGATATGAGCGTCCTGCAGGCGGTCTACTTCGACGGCAAGACCTCCCGCAGGCACCCGGTGAGCGTGATGATCGCGGGCGACAGGCTCAAGGTCATCGGCCGCGACGTGAACGAGGAATTCGATGCGCGGCGAGTGCGCAGGTCGCTGCGCATCGCGAACACGCCGCGCTGGCTTTATCTGCCGGGCGGCGGCGCGTGCGTCACGTCCGACAACGACGCCGTCGACCGCATAACGCGTGATCGCCGCTACGAGATCGTGCTGCATCGCTGGGAATCGCGCCCGGCGTACGCCGTAGTGGCCATTGCCATGGTGGTGGCCGTGCTGTGGCTACTGATCGACCGCGTGCTGCCGGTTGCGGTCGAGGCGATCGCCGCGCGCATTCCGGTCGAGGCCGAAGTGGCACTGGGCAACGAGACGCTCGGCGGCATGGAACGGTATTTCCTGCAACCGAGCAAGCTGTCCGCCGCACGGCAGGACCGGCTGCGCACCCGGCTCGGCGCCGTGGTGCGCGCCACCGGGGAAGCCACACCCTACCGGCTCGAATTCCGTTCGAGTCCCGTGATCGGCCCCAATGCCTTCGCGCTGCCGTCGGGAATCATCGTCATGACGGACGAGCTGGTGAAGCTTGCCCACAACGACCGGGAAGTCATCGCCGTGCTCGCGCACGAGCTGGGACATGTCCGCCACCGGCATACCATGCGGCGCCTGCTGGAGAGCTCCGCAACGGCGCTCATCATCGCGGGCGTCACCGGCGATATCGCATCGACGACGTCGCTCGCGGCGGCCGCCCCCACGCTGCTGTTGCAGACCAAGTATTCTCGGGACCACGAGCGCGAGGCCGACCTCTATGCCATCGAGACGATGCGGAAGGCCGGGATCGAGCCACACCACTTTGCCGCCATACTCGCGCGGCTGGAAGGCGAGACGCCGCGGCGTGGAGGCTTGCCGACGTTCCTTGCCTCGCATCCGCCAACCGAAGAGCGGGAAATGCTCGCGCGCGGGGGCGCCGGAACCACGGTCGCTGAGGAAGACGCCGTTCGCGAATCCGAAGCCGATGCGGAGGAAGCGCCGGTGCGGACCAGGCCCGTGCTCATCGCGGTCGAGCCCGTGCAACGTCATATCGGCGGTCTTCTCGAGCAGGGGGACTTTGTGGAGCTCGAGCGCTTGCTCGGTGGCTATCAGCGCGCATTCGAGGCGGACCCGGCGCTGAGTCCGCGGCTTGAGAACGCGTACCTGGCATTCCGCAAGGTGCCGCAAGGGGCGGAACCCCGCTTCAACGAATGGGTCAGGAAATACCCGTCTTCCTACGCGGCGCTGGCGGCGCGCGGCTGCTTCCTGTATTTCCAGGGGCTCGAGGCACGCGGCACTGGATACACCAAAGACACGCCGGAGGAGAACATCCGCGCCATGCAAGCCTACTTGAACAGAGCGCGCGTAGATCTCGAGCGCTCGCTGACGCTCGCACAAAAGCCCTACATCAGCCGCCTGACGTTGATGTCCATTGCCCGCACCAGCGGCAGCCGCAGGGATGAGAGAGCGCAGTATTTCGAGGCGGTGAAGCTTGCGCCGCAGAGCATCGAGCTGAGGCTCGCGCACATGACGGCCCTCGAGCCGCGCTGGGGCGGCAGCTACGCGCAAATGGAGGCTTTCCTGGCCGAATCGCGCTCGCAGCTGGACGATCCGAGTGCCGTTGCACGCCTCGCCGCGCGCATTCCGGCGGACCGCGCGGACGAGCGCCAGCGGGCGAGACAGTACGCCCAGGCGCTCAAGCTCTACGACGAGGCGCTCGGCCTCCACGAGAGCCCGTACACGCTGTGCGAGCGTTCCTACGTGCTGAGCCAGCTCAAGCGTGATGCCGAGGCGTTTGCCGACGTCAAGCAGGCGCTGTCCAAGGCGCGCGACATCCGCTACTGCCTGGAGCGGGCGGTCGCTGTCGCTTCCAGTGCCGGCAGTGCGGAGGAGGCAATCGCGTTGATGAGCCTCGTCATCGAGGTCGACCCGGGCTCGAATCATGCCTTGAATCAGCGTGGCTGGCGCTACCAGCAGCAGGGCAGGGCGGAGCTCGCGTTCCAGGACTTCCTCGCGTCCGCCCGGCTCGGCGACGGGTGGGGGCAACTGATGACGGGCAAGTACTACTGGGCCGGCAAGGGGGTGAAGGAGGACCGTGAACAGGCGCTGGCGTGGCTGCGCAAGGCCGCTGCGCAAGGGCACCCCGACGCCAAGCTGAGCCTGGAGCAGGCGCTGCAACAGCTCGCGAGGAAGTAAACTGTGCGCGAGCCTCATGATGGGAACCCAGACAATTGAATCCGGATGAGCGCCTCCGCTCGTGATTGCTGGCTGGAACAGGCGGACGGGCAGGCCACCCTGTTTCTCGCCGGCGCGTGGCACCTTCCCCGGATAGCCAGGATCGATGCGGCGCTGGCCGCGGCGGGCATTCCGGCCTCGGCACTCGTGCTCGACGGCGCGGCCCTCCACACGCTCGATACGGCGGCGGCGCTGGCGCTGCTGCGGCGCATTGACGGTGCCGGCGCGAGCGTCGCGCGGCTCGAGAACTTCGGCGTAAGTCACCTGCGCGTGATCGAGGCGGTGGTGGGACGGCTCGGAGATATCGGCGCCGAAGCGCGGCGGCGCCGTCACGGCCCGCTCGCGGTGCTCGGCATGCACGTGCTCGAATTTCGCGACCTGATGCTCGGCCACCTCGACTTTCTCGGACGCTCCGCCATTGCGCTCGGAGATGCTGCGCTGCGCCCGCGCGTCCTGCGCCTGAGGGAGCTCGCGGCGCAGTTCCATCACGTCTGCGTCGAGGCGATCCCGGTCGTCGTGCTCGTCACATTCCTCATCGGCGTGGTGCTTGCCTACCTCTTCGGCATGCAGGCCGAGAAGTACGGCGCCAATATCTTCGTCGTGGACGGAGTTGCGATCGGCACCACTCGCGAGCTCTCGCCGATTATCGTGGCGGTAATCGTCGCCGGCAGATCCGGAGCGGCGTTCACGGCACAGTTGGGAACCATGGTGCTCACGGAGGAGATCGACGCGATCCGTACGCTGGGACTGTCGCCGATGCAGGTGCTGGTGATCCCGCGGCTGCTGGCCCTCGTCGTCGCGTTGCCGCTGCTGGTGTTCGTGGGCGATGTTTCCAGCATGCTGGGCGCAATGACCGCCGCGAATCCGCTGCTCGACATCACGCCTGCGACCTTTATCGACCGGGTGCACTGGGCGCTGCGCCTGGATCACGTGATCGTCGGCCTGGTGAAATCGGCGGTATTCGCGGTGTTCATAGCGATCATCGGCTGCCGCATGGGCATGAGCGTGAGCCGCGACTCGCGCTCCATCGGCATCAGCACCACTTCGACCGTGGTGCAGTGCATCGTGGCGGTGATCCTGCTCGATGCGTTCTTTGCCATCGTGTTTCAGGAGCTGGGATATTGAGCGAAGCGCCGGTCATCGAGGTGAATGCGATCGTCACCCGTTTCGGCGCGCAGACGGTGCACGATGGCGTTTCGTTCAGCATTCCGCGCGGCCAAATCGCCGCGCTGATTGGCGGCAGCGGGAGCGGAAAATCGGTTCTGCTGCGCGAGATCATAGGGCTGCATCGCCCCAACTCGGGAACGGTAAGCCTCCTGGGGACGGATGTGTGGAGCGCCCCGGAGGAAGAGCTCGCAGCGCTGCGGCAGCGCTTTGGAATGCTGTTTCAGGATGGCGCGCTGTTTTCCTCGCTCACGGTTGCCCAGAACGTTGCGACCCCGCTGATCGAGCATGCCCGGGTGCCGGAGCACCTGCTGGGTCCGCTGGTGCGGCTCCGCATCGCGCTGGCGGGGCTGCCCGTTGACGCGGCGACCAAGATGCCGAGCGAGCTCTCGGGCGGCATGCGTAAGCGTGCCGCGGTGGCGCGGGCGCTTGCGCTGGAACCGGAGATGCTGTTCCTGGACGAGCCCACGTCCGGGCTCGATCCGATTACCGCCCGGGCGTTCGACAGCCTGTTGCGATTCCTGTGCGACGATCTCGGGCTGACGATCCTGGTCATCACGCACGACCTTGAAACGCTCCTGGCGATCGTGGACCGCACGATCGTGCTCGCGGGCGGCAAGGTCATCGCCGACGGGCCGGTGAAGGAAGTCATGCGCGTCGACGACCCGTGGTTGCAGTCTTACTTCCGCGTGCGCACAATGCTCGAAGGACCGGAGATGAACCGTGGAACCTGAAGCGCGCTATACGAGCGTAGGCGCGACGCTCCTCGCGCTGATCATCGCCATCGTGCTGGCAGTAACCTGGCTCGCGCGCACCGGGGCCCGACCGGACTCCCGCTACTATACGATTTACTTCGAGCGCCAGTCGCTGGAGGGGCTGCAGGTCGGCGGCGACGTCACCATGCGCGGGGTGAAGGTGGGACGGGTCGAGAGCTATTCGATCTCGAGCAAGAATATCAACCGCGTCCGGGTCATCATCCGCATCGACGGCGACACCCCGGTGAGCACCAATACGGTGGCGGTGGTTGACCGCAATATTCTGACCGGGATTGCGCGCATCAATCTCGGCACGCCAGGCGAGCCGGGGCCCGAGCTCGCCGCGGTGCAGGCCGGCGAAACCTATCCGGTGATACCCGAGGGCCAGTCGGATATCGAGCAGTTCACCAACGCGATGAACCGCCTGGCGAACACGGGCGCGGCCGCACTTTCGAGCGTGGAGCAGCTCCTCAACAAGGAAAATCGAGAGACGTTCGGCGCGGCACTCGCCAATCTGCGCGATTTGTCGGGTGCCCTGGCAACCCGTATGAGCAGGCTCGATGATGTATCGGATGCTCTGGCGAAAAGCGCGGTGGAATTCGGCAAATCGAGCCGCGAGATCGCCGCGGCGGTGGAGCGCGTGGGTGCCGGCGCGCAGCCGGCGTTCAAGCAGGCCGAAGCGACGATGCGCGAGCTCGCGCGCGCGGTGCGGGCGCTCGAGAGCGAAACCACGACCCTGGCGAAACGGCTTGACCACACAGCCGATACCGGAGCGCTCGAAATCCGCGCCACGGCGCAGGAGCTGCGGGCGACCGCGGAGATTTTCGCGCGCGCCGCCGACCGGCTGCAGGACCCGCGCGCCGTGATTCTGGGCCCGGGCGCGGCCCAGCTCGGCCCGGGAGAACGGATGCGATGAAGAGCGCCGCCGCCATCGCCGCCGTGCTCGGAGCGGTGGCGGGCTGCATGTCGATTCCGGAAGTCCCGCCCCGTGAATACTACGTGCTCCAGGACCTCGCTCCGGACGGCGCCACGAAGCCCGACATGGCGGCGAACCGCGTGCTACTCGTCAATCCGGCATTCACCAGCCAGTTCTACGATACCCAGAACCTCGTTTTCAGCCGGGCGCCGGGGCAGCGCGCCTACTACCAGTTCGCGGGATGGACGGAGCGGCCGGGACGCGCGCTGGGGGAGCTCCTTGCGCGCCGGCTCGAGGCCAGCGGCGGATTCCGCGCCGTCGCGGCCACGACTGCGGGCGTCAGGGGCGAGGTTGTCCTCCACATCCGGCTCGAGGAGTTCTATCACGATGCCGCCGGGAAGCCGGGCAGCGTGCGGATCGAGGCCACGGCAGTGCTCGTCGATGCCGTCGAGCGGACACTCGTTGCGCGGCGCAGGTTCGTTCAGAGCGCCCCTGTCGCGGAGGAGAATGCGCGGGCAGCCGTGGCCGCGTTCAATCAGGCGACGACCGCTTTGCTCGACGAACTATCGGCTTGGGTCGAACGGGCAGCGGCAAAACCCGCTGCACGTTAGTCCGGCAAGGCACTGTCGGGGAACAGCGACAGAGCGCGGCACGCCGCGCGGCGCTGGCGGTGCATTTCTTCATAGCCGCACGCCTGCCGCAAGCGGTAAAGTGGCCGCGCGAGGGGGGCTCTCCGGATATGCAACTCATCATGTTATTTGTGCTGATCATCGGCGTTGTCGTGATGATGGCCACAGTTTTCGCGTGTGCTTCCTATGCCTTCGGCGTGCACTTGTACAGCCGCCACGGGACGCTAGCGTTCGCGACAGAGCGCGACCCGTGCGCGCAATGCAACGCCGACCGCGATTGGTACCAATCGTTGCCGCACTGGCAGCAGACCGCCATAACGGCTTGGTGGTGGGCAAACCGCTTCCAATGGGCCTCGAAGGGTTGCCGGTAGCGGTTTCATCTGTAACGTACCGACGGTTCGCCGCGCGCGCCCCGGAATCAAAGCACCTCCGTAGTCGAAGGCGCTGAGGCGAGCGCAGCGCCATGCTTGTCCAGAACGTCTCCATTTCGCCCTCGGTGCGGCTTGCCGTCGCGCTTTGCGCTGCGCACCTGGCTGCCGCGGGACTGCTGTGGCTCGTCCCCGTCCCGGCGCTCGCGCGGGGCGTGGGCACGCTGGTGATCGCCTTGAGCCTCGTCTATCTCCTGGCGCGCTACGCCGCCCTGCACACGGCGGACGCGATCGTCGCGCTGGAACTCAAGAGCAGTGGGGGTATTTCGTTCCGCACCCGGGACGGCAACTGGGTGGAGAGCGAGCTGTTGGATTGGAGTTACGTTTCGCCCGCCCTCACCATCGTCGCGCTGAGGCCGCGCGGAACGGGCCGCACGCGGCGGGCCATCATTCTTCCCGACAGCGTGGACGCGCGCGATTTCCGCCGGCTGCGCATGTGGATGCGCTGGAAGAACGAGGGCGTGGAGCCGGACGCCCCGCCCGAGTGCTGAATCAGCATAATCTTCAATGCCGGCGCTTGCGGTATTACCGCGGGCGGCGCGATTCGCTGCCGGGAACGGATCGCGGGCGGTCGCGCAATTGTCAGACTCGGTTGCCGCAGCTATTCTAGGAGCGGGTTATGGCCACGAAATCGGGCGGCTAGCATGACGTCGCGGCAGGACGAAATCACGGCTTTGAAAGCCGGGGCGCCGGTGCCGTCCCACCGCGTGGTCCAGCTGCGCTCGATGGGTATGCACTCGGTCCGTTTCGAGTTCGTGGTGCGCCTGCTGCGCTCGAGCCTCAAGGTGGATACGCTCTCGATCTACTGGGAGCAGGGCACGGAGTTCATGCTGAAGCCTGGCGTCGAGAACCTGCCCCGGCGGCTCGTCCTCGGCCGCAGGAAGCACGTGTCCGGCGAGTTCGCGGATCTCTGGCTGCTGTGCTATCCGGAGGACGAGGAGATCAAGCGGCTGGTTGAGCGCGAAATCGACCGGATGGTCGAAAGGGCGAGCGAAAAAGGCACGCCGATCACCGATGAGGAGTGAGGACCGAGAGGCGGTACCGGCCCCGGAGCTTGCCGGAGCGCCATGACGGGTGGTCCGTGATTGGACTGCATTCGATCTTGTACTCGCTAAGCGGCATTGCTGCGCTAATCGTGTGCTGTGGCGCGGCGACAGCGGCGCCATTCCCGGCCAGGCCGGTCACCATCGTCATTCCGTACCCGATCAGCGGCCCCACCGACATCCGGGGAACCTCCCGAATGACCCGCAGCTACCGATTGATGGCGCCCCTTGCGCCGCCGGCCATTACCGACACCCTGGCGCACATCGCCCAGCAAGCCATCGGGGCGGATGCGCCGCACCCGGCCGCGCTTCTGCGCCAGCCCGGGGGCGCGACGACGCGCGGCGCGGTGATGGTCGCCCGTGCGGCGGCGGACGGTCACACGCTGCTGCTTGCGAGCAACGCGACCATGATCATCAATCCAAATTATTTCCACGGCGTGGCGTACGATCCGGTGCGCGATTTCATCCTGGTCACGCCGCTCGTCACGATGCCGTTCGTATTGATAGTGAGCACGGGGCTGCCGACGGAGGATGTGCGCGGGCTCGCGACCTGGCTCAAGGTACGGCCGGGAGAAGTCAATTTCGCCTCCTCCGGGGATGGCAGCACCGGCCACCTGGCGGGGGAGCTGTTCCGCCGCATGGCGGGAGTCAGCCTCGTGCACGTATCCTACAAGAGCGGAGTCGGCGCCCTGAACGGGCTCGCGACGCGCCAGGTCTCGCTCATGTTCGCAGCATTGCCGCTGACGCTGACCTATACCCAGAGCGAGCACTTCCGGCCGCTCGCGGTCACCAGTGCCCGGCGGCTGGAGCGGCTACCCGACGTGCCGACGGTCGCCGAATCGGGACTGCCGGGCTACGAGATCGAGGGATGGTACGGACTGTTCGCGCCGGCGGGCACCCCGCCGGTCGCCACAGCCTGGCTGAGGGCACAGGTCTCCGCCCTGTACGCCAGCACCGTGATCCAATCCTACCTGCGCGGCCTCGGGCTCGAGCCCGCGACCATGACCATCGAGCAGTTCGCCACCCGCATCCACAGCGAGCTGGACAAATGGGCGCCGCTGCTGAGAGCGAGCCGGCTGCCCCTCAAAGAAGGAGCGTGACCAGTGACCGGAAACACCCGGACCGCGTGATCGTCGTAGAACTGGTCACTTTTCTTCCGGCGGCTTTACTTTCCTGAACATCCCGAGCAGCGCCAGGTCGTAGACGATTTTCAGCGCCCCGCAGATCACCAGCGGCCAGCCGAAGCTGGTGAGCGTCAGCAGGTAGCCGGCGAACGCCGGGCTGACGGCGGAGGCAAGGCTGCGTGGCACCGCCGCCAGGCTTGCCGCGGCGGGGCGTTCCGCCGGAGAAACGACTGCCATCACGTAGGAGCTGCGGGCAGGCACGTCCATCGACGAGAGCGCCGAGCGCAGCAGCAGGAACAGCACTGCGAGCGGCAGGGTCGGCATCAGGGCGGCGAGGACGCAGAACAGGTTCGCCGGCAGATGCGTGAACACCATGGTGTTGATGAGCCCGAAACGCCGGGCAACCGCGGGAGCGGCAAGAAAGGACGCCGCGGCCAGGACCCCGGTCCAGAAGAAAATGGTGCCGGCGGCTTCCATGGACAGATCGAATCTGATGAACAGCCACAGCGCGAGCAGCGATTGCACCGCGAAGCCCCCGGCAAACGAGTCGAGGCTGAACAGCGCCGCCAGCCGGAGGACGATGCCTTTCGAGGGCCCCAAGGGTACCGCGCGCACCTCGTCGCCGCGTGAGCCGGCCGAGGCAAGCCGGCGATAAAGCGCGAGCGCAACGAGCCCCGAGAGCCCGTACACCACGAACATCGCCTGCGTTGCCGTCTTGAGATCGAGGACGCTGCTTTGCGCGAGCAGGCCGGGGATGGCGGCGCCCAGTGCGCCGAGCGCGCCAAGGAGATGTCCCACCAGGCTGTAGCGCGCGAACAGCGCGGTGCGCCACTCGGCTGCCGCCGCGTGCGACAGGAGAGACTGCTCGAGCGGAGAGAAAACGCTGACGTCGCCGCTCGAGGGATTGAGCGTCCCCACCACGGCGATCAGCAGCAGCGGCCAGAAATCCGTGACCACCGCGAATCCGAGCCCGGTGCCGAGCATGAGCAGGCACGCGGCGGTCAGCATTGCATGCATCCGAAAGCGGTAGGCGAACAGCCCGGTCAGCAGCGTCAGCAGGCCTGACCCGAGCAGCGTTGCGGTGGCGATCAGGCCGACCTGGAGCGCGTTGTAGCCGAGCAGCGTGAGGTAATAGGGCAGCAGCAGTGCGACGTAGCCGTCGGTAAAGGCGCGGATAGCGCGCGCCGCGAGGATCAGCGCAGCATCGGGTGCGGTGCGGGGCGGCAGCCACCACGACCGAAAGGCGGAAAGCGGCATGACGGCGCGAAGCATATCAGGGATGCCCCGGTCGAAGACGCAGCGCAGGTTACGCCGCTTGCGCGAAATTGGTAGGATTCGCCTTTCGTCCGCAACGCATCAGCCACCCGTCAGCACTGCTTTTTTTTGGGAGATCTCATGATCGACGTCTACAGCTGGCCCACGCCGAACGGCCATAAAGTCCACATTATGTTGGAGGAGACCGGCCTCAAATATCGCGTTCACGGCGTCAACATCCGCGAGGGCGACCAGTTCAAGGCGGAATTCCTCAAGATCAGCCCCAACAACCGCATCCCCGCGATCGTCGATCATGACGGGCCGGGAGGCAAGCCGCTCTCGTTCTTCGAATCGGGGGCGATTCTCCTCTACCTGGCCTCCAAGACCGGAAAGCTGCTGCCGGCAGACCTGCATGCCCGCTGGACCTGCGTGCAGTGGCTGATGTGGCAAATGGGCGGCGTCGGGCCCATGTTCGGTCAGGCCCATCATTTCCGCAGCTACTCGAGGGAAAAACTGCAGTACCCGATCGAGCGCTACACCAAAGAAACCAACCGCCTGACGCGCGTCCTCGACCGGCGCCTGGGCGAGGCGCGCTACGCGGCGGGCCGCGAGTACTCGATCGCGGACATCGCGATCTTCCCCTGGATGCGCAACCCGGAGCGCCGGGGCATCGACTTCAACGAGTACCCCAACGTCAAGCGCTGGTTCGACGAGATCGGCGCACGGCCCGCGGTGCAGCGCGGGCTGCAGGTACTCGCCGAAGCGCAGGCCGCCAACCAGGCGCCGCACACCGACAAGTCGTGGGAGATCATGTTCGGACAAGTGCAATTTCAACAGCGTTGAGATTGGTCCGGCAGCACTTCGCGCCGACATTCAAGACGGCGAGCTCCCGCCCGGCCACCGCGTTTCGATGGCGGTAAGCGCATGGATATCTCAAGAAAAAACGTCGTAGTCCTGGCGATCTGCCAGGGCCTGCTGTTGGTCAACAATTCCGTGCTGGTCACGGTGAACGCGCTCGCAGGCTACGCGCTCGCACCGGATAAGGCCCTGGCGACCTTGCCGGTGACGATGTACTTCGTCGGCTCGGCGCTGACCACAATTCCCTTCTCATTCATGATGAAGCGCTATGGTCGTCGCGCGGGCTTCACCCTGGGTGCCATCTTCGCGATCCTCGGCTCGCTGATTTCCGCGATTGCCGTCTACGGAGGAAACTTCTGGCTCCTGTGCTTCGGGGTTCTGGTCCTGGGCGCGTACTTCGCAGCCGGGCAGTACTACCGCTTCGCTGCGGCCGATTCGGCGCCCGCAGACTTCAAGAGCACCGCGATCTCCCTGGTGCTTGCCGGCGGCATCATCGGCGGCTTCGTCGGGCCGGAAACCAGCAAGCTTACCAATTTCCTGATAACCGGCCATGCCTACGCGGGGCCCTATCTCTCGCTGATCGGGTTTGCATTGCTTTCGATCCTGGGGCTGCGCTGGCTCCAGTTGCCGGGGCTGACGGAAACGGAGCGCAAAGGTAGCGGGCGGCCGCTCGCGGCGATCGCGCGGCAGCCGACGTTTCTGGTGGCGGTTCTGAGCGCCACAGTTGCATACGGCGTGATGAACCTTCTGATGACGACAACGCCACTCGCGATGGCAGACAGCCAGCACCCTTTCAGCGACGCCGCGTTCGTCATTCAGTGGCATGTCGTCGGGATGTTCGCGCCTTCGTTCGTCACCGGCCACATCATCCATCGCCTGGGACTGGCGAAGGTGATGCTAATCGGCGTGGTGCTCAACGTCGCCTGCGTCGGGATCGCGCTCTCGGGGGTGGATGTTATGCACTTCTGGCTTGCCCTGTTCCTGCTGGGGGTGGGCTGGAATTTCATGTTCGTCGGCGCAACCGCGTTGCTCACGGAGAGCCACACGCCTGTCGAACGGGCGAAGGTGCAGGGTGCGAACGACGCGGCGATCTTCATCACGCTCGTGGTGAGTTCTCTCTCGTCCGGGGCGCTGTTCACGTTCCAGGGCTGGCAGACCATGAACGCCCTGGCGATTCCGGTGCTGGCGGCCGCCGCCGCGGGCATCCTGTGGCTCTCCTGGCGGCGCCGGCAAGCCGCCCCGGCAGCGTGAATCCCGGCGCAGGCCGTCGCCTCGGGTTTTGGTGTAGAATGCGCAAACCCGGCAAGGCCACCAGGGGAAGGTCGCTTTGCCTTTGTTTTTAAAAGACTATTCCCTGAGTTCTGAGAGGAGCGTATGAACCAACCCGCCACCGCGGCTCATCTCGCCAAGACTCCCGCAGCGCCCGCTTACGTCAAGCATGCCAAGCTCAAGGCGTGGGTCGGCGAGATCGCGCGACTTACCCAGCCTGCGCGTATCTACTGGTGCGACGGCTCGCAGGAGGAATACGACCGCGTGTGCGCCGAGATGGTCGCGAGCGGCATGCTGATCAAGTTGAACCCGCAGAAACGCCCTGGATGCTTCCTCGCCCGTTCCGACCCGGATGACGTTGCGCGCATGGAAGAGCGCACGTTCGTCTGCAGCCGCAACCAGGAGGACGCCGGACCCAACAACAACTGGGTGGCGCCCGACGAGATGCGGGCGACGCTCGGCAAGCTCTTCGACGGCTGCATGCGCGGGCGCACGATGTATGTGATTCCCTACAGCATGGGGCCGTTGGGCTCGCACATCGCCCACATCGGAGTGGAGCTTACCGATTCGCCCTACGTCGTCGCCAACATGAAGTTGATGACGCGCATCGGCCGCAAGGTGCTCGATGTCCTGGGCGCCGACGGATACTTCGTGCCGTGCGTGCACTCGATCGGCGCCCCGCTCGCGCCGGGGCAGAAGGACATTGCCTGGCCGAGCAACAAGAAACACAAGTACATCGTGCATTACCCGGAGACCAAGGAGATCTGGTCGTTTGGCAGCGGCTACGGCGGCAACGCGCTGCTCGGGAAGAAATGCTTCGCGCTGCGCATCGCCTCGATCATGGCGAAGGAGCAGGGCTGGCTCGCCGAGCACATGCTGATCCTCGGCATCGAGACGCCGGAGAAGAAAAAGTATTACGTCGCGGCGGCATTCCCGAGCGCGTGCGGCAAGACCAATCTGGCAATGCTGGTGCCGCCCCGGGCGTTCAGGGAGAAGGGCTGGAAGATCACCACCATCGGCGAGGACATCGCCTGGATCAAGCCCGGAGCCGACGGTCGCCTCTACGCGATCAATCCCGAGGCCGGCGCGTTCGGCGTCGCGCCGGGAACCTCGCAGTTCACCAATCCCAATTGCCTCGAAGCGGTGAAGCGCGACACGATCTTCACCAACGTGGCGCTCACGCCCGATGGCGACGTGTGGTGGGAAGGGCTTACCAAGGAGCCCCCGCAGGGGCTGATCGACTGGCAAGGGAAGGCATGGACGCCGGGAGGCAAGAAGAAGGCGGCCCATCCCAACGCGCGCTTCACGATGAGCTGCGCCCAGATCCCGTCGGTGGACCCGGATTGGGAGAATCCGCAAGGCGTGCCGATCAGCGTGTTTCTCTTCGGCGGCAGGCGCGCGACCGCGGTGCCGCTTGTGACCGAATCGTTCGATTGGGCGCACGGAGTCTACATGGCCTCGACGATGGCCTCCGAGACGACCGCGGCAATCGTCGGCCAGGTCGGCGTGGTGCGGCGCGATCCCTTCGCGATGCTGCCGTTCTGCGGCTACCACTACGGCGACTATTTCAACCACTGGCTGAAGATCGGAGCGAGCCTCAAGCATCCGCCGCGCATTTTCGGCGTCAACTGGTTCCGGCAGGACGGGACGGGCGAGTTCATCTGGCCCGGCTTCGGCGAGAACATGCGGGTCCTGAAGTGGATCATCGACCGCATCGAGGGCAAGGCGGATGCGGTCAAGACGCCGCTCGGCCTGCAGCCACGTTACGAGGACCTCGAATGGACCGGCCTCGAGAGCTTTACCCGCGCACGCTTCGAGGAATTGACCCGGGTCGACCGCGAGGTCTGGCGCAAGGAATTGAAGGGCCACGCCGAGCTCTACGACAAGCTCAAGGCGCGGATGCCCAGGGAGCTCTACGACCGGCGCGCGGAGCTCGAGCGGGCGCTCCAGGGACTCAGTTAAGCGGTCGCTTGCCGGTGTATTCCAGGACGTAAAGCCCGCCGCGCGCGCGGTCGGCGGCGTAGATGATGCCGCGGTCGTCCACGAAGAGGTCGCTGATCCGGCAGCCGCGCTGCCCTTCGGGGGTTTCCGGGAGGAACGCCGCGATTTCCTCGGGCCGGAACGGGTCCGAGATGTCGTAGACCCGCACGCCCGCGCTGAACCACGTCGTCGCCACGGTGTACTGGAGCTTGGCACTGCCGGGCTCCGGCTCGTTCTCGTGGATGTTGTGCGCGCCGATGCGGCCGCCGACCTTGTGCAGCTCCTCGAAGTTCTCGGGCGTGGGCATGCTCGAGATCATCACCGGGTTCGATTCCACCCGCATGTCCACCATCCAGTAGCGCTTGGGCCAGTCGAGACCGTGGTCGCCGGTCGCCTCGTCGGTGACGACGAGAAGGTTGCGGTCGAACAACGGCAGCACGGTGTGGGTGAAGCCGGGGAAGGGCGGATGGTAGTCGAGGCGGCTCACGAGCTTCGGCCGCGCCTTGTCCGAGATGTCGAGGATGACGATGCCGCCGTCGATGTAGCCGATGTACGCGCGGTCCGGGCGCTCCGGGTAGCAAAGGGTGTGGTGCGGCCGGTACGCGAAGTCGAACTCGACGTGGCGCGGCGGCAGCTCGCCGGCGTCGCCCTTCCTCTGGCCCGGCATCCACCAGCGCCCCACCTCCGTCGGCCGCGACGGGTCCGCCAGGTCCACGATCATGTAGAACTGATGGTCCTTGGGGTGCTTCGGCTCGAAGTCCGGGGCGCCGGCGGTGATGTGAGCGTAGCGGCCGTCCATGAAGGAGACATAGTGGACGCCCTGCGAAGCGGGCCCGCCCGACAGGTCGAAGAAGGCGATCTCGCGCGGCTCGGCCGGCTTCGAAATATCGAATACCTGGAAACCCGCCGGCTTGAGACCGGCCTTGTTCACCTGGTAGGCCTGGATCAGGATGTCGCCGCGCATCGCCAGCGAGTTGCCGCGCACGTTCTTATGCGGGAGCGGCAGCTGCCACAGCATTTTCGGAGCGCTCGGCTCGGTCACGTCGAAGATGGAAAAGCACGCCGGATGGTGCTCGTGGGCGATGTACATGTAGCGGCGGCCGTTCTTGATCTTCATCGCCATGCCCTCGCCGAGATTGGCCGCGCCGCCCGCGTCGTGCTGCGCGAGAAGCTTGAGATTGTGCGCGATGCGTACCGTCATGTGGACTCCCGGGTTCTGGCTGGGTTGCCCGGATGCTAGCAGGGGTCTCAGGTGCAGCCAAGCGCGGCATGGTAACGCAGTGACGCAGTGGCGAGATGACGTTATTATTCACGGCCGGATTTACCTGATTGGCCGGCTGTCGAGGGGAGAAGCATCCGGATGCTTGAGGCGATCTATTCGGGACTCGTGGCCCTGTTCACGCCCCAGGCGATGCTCTTCATGGTCCTGGGGGTCCTCTATGGCCTGGTGATCGGCATCCTGCCGGGACTCGGCGGCGTCGTCGCCATGACGCTGCTGCTGCCGTTCACCTACGGACATGAAGTCGCCGCCACGCTCGCGCTGCTCCTGGGCGCGCACATCGCCACGCTGTGGGGGGATTCCGTCACCAGCATCCTGTTCAACGTGCCCGGGTCGACCAAGAGTCTGGCACTGATGTTCGACGGCTACCCGATGACCGTGCGCGGCGAGGGGGAGCGGGCGCTCGGCGCCTCGGCGACGGCCGTGCTGCTGGGCGGCATCATCGGCGCCGTCTTCCTCGCGGCCTGCATTCCGTTCGTGCGCCCCATCATCCTGGCCCTGGGTCCGGCGGAGTACCTGATGGTCTCGCTGTGGGGAATGACCTTGATCGCGACGTTCAGCGCCGGGTCGCTCTTCAAGGGAATGATGGCGGCGGCGCTCGGGGTGTTGATCGCTTTCGTCGGCATGGACCCGGTCACCGGAACCACCCGCTACACGTTCGATATCCTGTTCCTGATCGACGGCCTTTCATTTCCGGTCGCCATGATCGGACTCTTCGCCGTCGCGGAAATGATGAAGCTGCACCTGCGCGGCGACTCGATCGTCAGTCGCAAGGTGGGCATCAACAAGAGCTCGTTTGTCGACGGTATCCGCGATACGCTGAGCCGATGGTCGCTGGTGCTGCGCTCGAGCGTTCTCGGGCTCTGGATCGGCGTGCTGCCTGGCATCGGCGGCAGCGCCGGCGGCATCGCCGCCTACGCGCAGGCCGTGCAGACCTCGAAGCATCCGGAGACTTTTGGGAAGGGCAACGTCGAGGGCGTGATCGCGCCCGACGCGACGCTCGGCGCCAATGAAGGGGGCGGGCTGCTGCCGACACTGGCGTTCGGCATCCCGGGCGGCGACAGCATGGCGCTGCTGCTGATCGCCTTTGTCAATATGGGCATTGCGCCCGGTCCGCAGATGCTCACCCAGAATCTAAACGTCGTGTTCAACCTGGTCTGGATCATCGTCCTCGCCAGCGTGCTGGTGGCGCTGATCGGCATGGCGATCTCCCCCTATCTCGCGCGCATGCCGACGCTCAACGGGGACCTGATGGTGCCGCTGGTGCTGTCGGTCTGCTTCGTCGGGGCCTACGCCACGCGCGGAAACCTCGGCGACGTGCTGGTGTGCGCCTTCTTCGGCGGGGTCGGCTACCTGATGGAAAAGTACCGTTACTCGCGCGCCAACCTGGTGATTGGGCTTGTGCTGGCGACCATGATCGAGCGCAACCTTCACGTTTCGTTGATGCTGTACGGGCCCGATTTCATCTTCACGCGGCCGCTGACGCTGACGATGTTCCTGCTGGTGGTGCTGACGGCGGTGTGGCCGTTCGTGCGCGGCCGTCGCCGGCGGGCGGACGCGCAGGCCGCCCTGGAACGGGGAAGCCTGTGAGCCGGCGCACGCAGGAAAACATCGTCGCCGGCGTGTTTCTCGCCGTGTTCCTGGCGCTGCTCTACATGACGGTCGGCTACAGCTCGCGGGCGCGGCTGGTGCCGTTGCCGATCGCCGTACTCGGCGTGTGTTTCGCGGTCGCGCAACTGCTGTGGCAGAACTTCCGCGCCTCCGACCAGCTGAACATCGACGCGCTCGATTTGATCATGAAGCGCGACGTGATCGCGAAGGCGCCCATCGACTCCGACGCCGTGCGAGCCGACGAAGCGCAGCCGCAGGCAGCAGACAGGTGGAGGAGCGAGCCATGGGCATTCGGCATGGTGGCGTTCCTGCTCGCGCTCCTGCTCGTGGTCGGACCGCTGCCTGCCGTAATGGTTTTCACGGCGGGCTACCTGGCGATGAGCAAGCACAGCTCGCTTGCGCGGGCCGTCTTCTACGCGTTTGCCTGCGCGGCCGTGCTCTACGGGTTGTTCGGGTATACACTCGGCGTCCAGCTCAATCGCGGGCTCATCTCGGGTGTGCTCGCGGACTACATCGACTTCTGAAGCCTAACGCAAGCCCAACAGGGAGGATTGAAGAATGAGGATTGGATCGAAATGGCTGGCTGTCGGCGCGCTTGCCGGCAGTTTCGCGCTTGGCCCGGGTGCGCCCGCGCACGCGCAAGGTTTCTACGAAGGCAAGACGGTGGTGATGATCCTGCCGCACTCGGCCTCGGGCAGTTTCGCCCGCTACGGCCAGCTGCTCGCGCCCGCCATAGCCAGGCACCTCAAGGCCAAGAACGTGCGCATAGAGCATCACTCCGGCGCCGGCGGGATGGTCGGGTCGAACCTGGTGTGGCATGCCAAGCCCGACGGGCTGACGTTCGGGCTCACCAGCGGGCCGGCGCTCGTACTCGCGCAATTGGGCGGGGCCGAAGGCGTGCAATTCGACGCGTTGAAATTCACCTATCTTGGCCGGGCGGCGCTCGACGACCGGGTGATTTTCGTCGGCACCAAGTCGCCCATCAAGTCGGTCGACGACGTGATCAAGCTCGGCCGGCCGCTCAAGGTACCGAGCCAGGGCGTGGACGAGGACTTCTACGGCATGGCGATGCTCGCGGACGTGCTCGGGTTCACCGTGAGGTTCATCACCGGCTATGAAGGCGGCGGCGATACGACGCTATCGATCGTGCGCGGCGACACCGACGGCCGCCTGACCTCGTGGACCTCCGCGATAAAGGTGCTGAAGGCCGGCGACGTCCGCCCGATCCTTTCGGTGGGCGAGGCGCGCCGCACGGATCATCCGGACGTTCCGAACGCGCTCGAGCTGGTCCAGGATCCGGCCAAGAAGAGGACCATCCAGGCGCTGATCAACATTCAGCGGGTGCATCGCAGCCTGTTCGGGCCGCCCGGAATTCCGCCGGCCATCACGGCGGAGCTGCGCGCCGGCATCATGGCGGCGCTGCAGGATCCGGAGTTGGTGAAGGCCGCCACGAAATCCAACCTGCCGATTACGCCCATGGACGGCGCCACGCAGCAGAAGGTTGTCGCCGAGATCTTCGAGGCGAGCGGCGACATCAAGCGCATCCTCAAGACGGCGACGGACTCGATCAAGTAGAAGTCAATCGATGGACACCGGCGTGCCGGTGTCCATCGATTTGATGATCGCCTCGAATGCCGCGATGGTATTCACCATTTCCCCCGGCGTGATCGGGTAGGGCGCCCGGCCCGACACCGCATCCGCGAAGGCATCCATCTCGGCAAGGATCGAATCCACCTTCGGAAATTCACGGCGCTCCTGCTTTCCACCGCGTGCCCGCGTGACGAGTTCCGTTTCACCCAGCGCCTCGACCGAGCCCTCGTCGCCGAAGACGTGCACTCGCCAGTAAATCGGCGATGCCCGCACGAGGCCGAAATACCCGCTGACATTGCTCGCGAAGCGGAACATCACCGATGCCGCATCGCGGGGATCCGGGCCGGCCCGGTGCGTGATCACGCGGGCGGTGACTTCCGCCACCGGTCCCCCGATGCCGACGAACGCATCGAGGAGATGCATGCCGGTGCCGGTCATGCCGCCCCCGGGCGATTCCGCGGGTAGCGCGCGCCAGGCCGAGAAGTGCATGCCGGAGTTCTCGTTACTGTAGTGTCCCTCGATGTGCATGAGGCGCCCGAGCGTGCCACCGGCGACGACGCGGCGCAGCTCGACCATCGAGGGCCAGAAGCGCTTGTTCTGCCCGACGCCGATCGCAACGCCCGCCTTCCTGACGGCGGCGACGGCGCGCTCGGCATCGGCGCGCTTCAGGGCCAGCGGCTTCTCGCAGAAAACGGGCTTGCCCGCTGCCGCGACGCGCACGATCTGATCGGCGTGCAGGGAGTGGGGCGTCGCCAGCACCACGGCCTCCACCCGCTTGTCGGCCAGCGCCTGCTCCAGGTCATCGCTCAGGGAGAAGCCGTTGGCTTCGGCGATCGGCAGGGCCGCGTCGATCTCCTTGCTCACGCCATGCACGAAACGGAGCTTCGTGCTCTTGCCCTGCACGCACTGGACGATGTTCTTGCCCCACCAGCCGAGGCCGATAATTGCGGCGTTGATCATGGTGTCAGAGTCCGGCGCGGCTCTTGCCCTTCACGGCTTTGTTGACGACGTTGACGGGCCATTCGCCCGTGAGCACGCGGCGGACCTCTCCCGGGGCCCCTGCCTGCAGGCCAACCATCGCGGTCTCGCTGTACCAGGCGACGTGGGGATTGATGATCACGTTGTCCCTCCCGCGCAGCGGGTGCGGGTCGGGCAGGGGCTCGGGATCGGTGGTGTCGAGCGCGCAGCCGGCGATTCTCTTCGCGTCGAGCGCCCGCACCAGCGCCGCCGTGTCCACGACCGGGCCGCGCGAGCAGTTGATGAGAATCGCTCCGGGCTTCATCCTGGCAAACGCATCGTCGTTGATCATGCCGCGCGTCTGGGGCGTGAGGGGAGGGTGCACGGAAATGAAATCTGACTCCTTGAAGAGTTCGGGCAGTTCAACTTTCTTGCCCGGCTCCGGAAATTGCCCTTCCTTGACGTAGGGATCGGCGTAGAGCACCCGCATGCCGAACGCCGCCGCGCGTGCCGCGACCTGGCGCGCGATGTTGCCGAAGCCGACGAGCCCCAGCGTGCGGCCGACGAGCCGGTAGAGCGGCTTGCCGGGCGGCACGGCCCAGGTCCCCGCGCGCACCAGGCGGTCGTAGAAGGCGATCTTGCGGGCGCTGTCGAGGAGCAGCGCCATGGTGTGCTCGGCCACTTCCTCGATGCAATAGCTGGGATTGTTGGTGACGATGATTCCCGCGCGGGTGGCGGCTTCGAGATCGATGGTGTCCACCCCGATGCCGTAACGCGCGATGATCCTGCATTTCGGCATCTTTGCCATGGCGTCAGCCGTGATGGGGCCGGCATAGGTATTGAGAAGCGCGTCGCAGTCCGCCGCCTGGGATAGAAATTCCTCCGGCTTCTTGGTCTGCATGGGCACCAGGTCGGCGAGCCCCGCGAGGAGCTTCTTCTCCACGTCCAGGGATTCCCATACGTAGTCGGTAAGCACAACTTTCGCTTTTGCCATCTCAGCACCTCTTGAAGAAGTGACTCGCTGCCCGTCTTTCGTTCCCGTCTTCGCGAAACGAGCGACGAGTTACTTGTAAATCTCAGCGTTCCAGCAATTCGGCGGCCGCCGGCCTTCCAGCACCGCTACGATGTTGTCCGCCACCACGTTGGCCATTGATTCTCGCAGCTCCCTGACCGCGCTGCCGAGGTGCGGCGTAAGCACTACGTTCTGCATCGTCAGCAGATCCGGCTCCACTTTCGGCTCGTTCTCGTAAACGTCAAGGCCGGCGCCGGCGATTCGCTTCTCTTTCAGGACACGCACGAGGGCCTTCTCGTCCACGATCGGGCCGCGCGCGGTGTTGACGAGAAAAGCGGTCGGCTTCATGAGCCGCAACTCGCGCTCGCCGACGAGATGCCGCGTCTCCGCGTTGAGGGGGGCGTGGACCGAGATGAAGTCGGACTCCGCCAGCAGCCGGTCATAGGGAACGTATTCGAGGCCGGCGGACCGCTCCTCGTTTTCCGGCTTGCGGCGCGGCGTCCAGTAAAGCGTGCGCATCGAGAAGCCCTGCGCCCGCTTCGCGACCGCGCGCCCGATGCGGCCGCCCCCGCCGATCAGGCCGATGGTCTTGCCGTGGACCCAGGCGCCCAGAAAATGCGCCGATTGCGCTCCCGGGAAGATCCCGGCCCGCACCAGGCGGTCGCCCTCGACCACGCGCCGGGCGACTGCAAGCAGCAGCGCGAAATGAATGTCGGCGGTCGCCTCGGTCACGATCGGCGCGATCACGGTGACGGGAATACGGCGCACAGTCGCCTCGGCAACGTCTATATCCGAAGGCGTGATCTTCATCGAAGCGATCGCGCGCAGGCGTTTTCCCGCAGCGATGACGTCGCGGTCCACCTTGTCATGGAGCAGGCAGAACAGGATGTCGAGCTGCGGGATCCTCTCGAGCAACTCGCCCTTGGTGGCGATATGCAGCGTGTCGGGGTTCATCTCCACGTCGGCAATCGCCCGCAGGCGCGCAACGGCGCTTTCGGCCACGGGCTGGGTGATGAATATCCTCGGGCGCATCACGATTCACGCCGCCGGGCGCAAATCCGGCAGGCGTAGTCCTCGAGCGCCGTGGCGGTGACGCCGACGGCGCGGTGCTGGCGCCGGTTGTATTCCTCCGGCTCGAGCTCGGTGCGAAACGAGTCGTTCAGCCGGTTGATCATGTTGAACATTGCGCACGCGAGTGAAATTTCGACGATCTCGGCGTCGCTGAACAGCCGGCGCAGGTCGTCCCAGGCCGGACCGCTTTGTTTCGCGGTGTTCAGGGTCATTGCTTCCGACCACGCCAGCACGGCCTTCTCCCGTTCGTCGAACAGCGTGCTCGAATGGTAATCTTCGCCCTGCAGTGCGTCGAACTCGGCGTCCGTCAGTCCCAGTGCTTGACCAAGCACCCGATTGTGCTCGGTTCAGTATCGGCAGCCGTTGATCGTCGAAGTCTTGAGAACCGCGAGGTTGCGCAGCCGTACATCGGACACGGCGCCGGCCTTGGGCTGGCGCACGGCAGCGATGAACGGCAGCAGCCAGCGCGCCACGTACGGACTGTGGGCGAGAATGCGCTGCAGATTCGCGGTGCGGCCGAGCATGCGATTGGAGGCCTCGAACAGCTCTTTCGCCGCGCCGCTCGCCTCCTCGTCCGTGATGCCGCGAATTCTTTGAGTCATGCTCTAGCGATTGGCCATCCAGCGAACGATCCCTGCCACGCCGTCCACTGCTACCTGTACGCCCTCGGGAATCTGCAGAGTGGCGCCCGGCACGCCCAGCACCATGGGAACGCAGCGCTCGCGAGCGAGCGAGGCGAGGTGGGAGGTGCTGCCGCCGAGCTCGGACACGACACCGGAAACGGTGGCGAGAACGCGTCCCAACGCGGGACCGGCCATGCGCGTGACCAGCACGTCGCCGGGGCCGATGCGCGAGATCTCGCACTCGCAGTTCACGACGCGGGCGCGGCCCGTGCCCCAGCCCACGCCCGCCGGCTGGCCCCGCAGCCGCGGCTGCCGCAGCCAGATCGGGTCGGGTACCGTCGCCGGCTTGTCGTCGAGATGAAGCGGCCTTGCCTGCAGCAGCTTGACGCCCTCGTCATCGAGTGCCCACTCGATTTCGACCGGCAGTCCCATGAGAGCCTCGGCCTGCAGCATCAGGCGTCCGATTTCGCGCACCCGCGAGGGGTCGAGGCAGGTCCCGCGGGCGCTCTGCGGCCGCGACAACCTCGACTGGTGGACACACGTGGCTTGATGATACGTGGTGCCTGCCTGGCTCTCGTGCAGTTCGCCGTCCCGGCCGAGCGCATAGCGGTCCGGAGCCACTTCGCCCTGGGCGATCGCCGACCCGAGGCCGGGCGTCGCGTTGATCAGCATCCCACCTTCCGCAGTCTGACTCAGTCCCCCGCCCGCGGCACGAGCTGCGATCAGGGGCTGGATCAGCAAAGCCATTGCCGTGTCAGCCGGATCAGCGCCATGCGTCGCCATATAGCGCAGCGCGCGCGGCGCCCACAGCGCTGCCCAGCAGGCGCGCACCGCGGTGAGGAAATCGGTTTCCTGGTCCAGACCGAGAAAACTCTCGAACTGGCCGGCGAAGCTGGATCCAAAGCGATCCTCGACCAGGGCCGATGAGCGCACCACGCCGGGAATCCCGCCATTCCGCGTGACGGAGCGCCATGCCTCGAGAAGGGGTGTTTGAACCTCGGGCAGGATCGGTTGCTCCATCAACCGCATGCGCAACTGCAGGGCACTGCGACGGGCAACCGCGTCGTCCGAGGAGAACACCGCGCGAGCCGCCGGCTCGAGACCCAGGGCGGCCTGCTGCAGGCGATAGGCTTCCGCGGCAACGCAGTAGCCTCCCGGCGTCGGCAGCCCCACGCGGCCCAGCGCGGAGAGGTTCGCGGCCTTCGGCCCGACACGAGCCGCGTCGGCCGCCCCGGGAGACGACAGAGGTATTACGATTTGCGGCATTGACGCCGGCGCCGGGCGTGCCTCATCGCACGGGCGGCAGGTCCGCGAAGTACTCGGGGTACGCGCGCTGCGCCGCCTCCGTATCGGACGTGAGGACGATGCTGTTGATCGGAATCGGCTTCGTGCCTTTGATGGCGAGCTTCATTGGAAGGCGGTTGAAGTCGTCCTGCCTGGTCTATCTGGTGGAAGACCATCCGAGCGACGAGTAGCCCGGCATCGGATCGACCACGGTGATCTGCTCGACCGGGAAGTTGGAGATCAGCTCGACGCTGTCCTTGTGCACGATCAGCATTTCCTCGATCCGCACGCCCCAACGGAACGGCTTGCCGTGCTGGGTTTCGAGCGCGAACACCATGCCTTCCTTGATCTCGACCGGATGGTCGAGCGACCAGATGCGCGAGATCACGGGCTGGTCGTACTGCGCAAGCCCGAGACCGTGGCCCCACAGGTTGGCGGCAGCCTGGTCCTCTTCCGCGTAGCCCCACGCCTCCTTGGCCGAAGGCCACTTGGAGGCAATCTCGCGCGTCGTGGTTCCGACCTTCACGGCCTTCATCGAGTCGTAGAGCCACTTGAGCGCGGTGGCGTAGATGTCCTTCTGCTCCTGCGTGGGCTCCTTGCCCGCGCAGTAGGTGCGGTAATAGCAGGACTTGTAGCCGTTCCAGGTGAGCGCTGCGAGGTCCATGAACACGATGTCTCCGGGCAGGATGATCCGGTCGGAGAAGTTGCGCCAGTTGGGCCAGGTATTGGGCCCCGAAGACACGATCACGTCCTCGACGTCCTCCATGCCCGGTACGGAGTAGAGAAACTCCATGATGTGCGCGGTCAGCTGGTTCTCGGTGAGGCCGGGCTTGAGGAACTTCATGAATTCCCAGTGCGCCGCGTCGCCGATCGCGCCCACCATGCGCAGCGCCTCCTGCTCGTCCTCGTTCTTGACCGCCCGCGCTTCCATCATCGGCGTCATGCCGTCGACCCAGTCGATCTTCTCGTCCTTGAAGACCTGCAGCATGTTGATGTCGATGAAGTCCACGCCGAGCTTGCCGCCCGCGACGTTTGCCTTCTTCATCTCCTGCTTGATCCCGTTGACGAACTTCTTCACCTGCTGGGTCGACGCCGGGCCCGCCGCGCCCTTGATCCAGGCGTACGACCAGCGCACGTGGTCCTTCGGAATCCACGGCGAATGGCGGTTGACCTGCGCCCCGATGTCGCCCTGCTCGAAGAGGACCGGCGCGTCATCGCCGCACAGCATCGCGTAGCGCAGGCCGGGCTTCAGGCGGTTCCAGCCGGGCGTCAGGGTGCCGGTGATGTAGCGCGCGTTCTCGTCATACATGCAGAGCATCGCGGAGAGCCCGTGGGCTTTCATCCGCTCCCGCGCCCGCTCCGTGCGGTACTTGCGCAGGCGCTCCCAGTTGATGCGCTGCTGCCAGTCCAATCCCACCATGCCAACGTTTGCCATTCCACTCTCCCGTTCGAATTTTCAGAAACCGTCTTGAGAATCAGCCACACATACACGCAGGGGAACGCCGGTGTCCATGATCCAGATCAAACCCCTTCCTTATCCCTCCCCCTTGGCAAGGGCGAGGGTGGGGCGAGGGTTACTCCGTCTGGATGTTCGCGTCCTTGATCGCCTTTCCGAAGCGCGCGGTCTCCGCCTTCACGAACGCGGTGAAGTCGGCGGGCGACCGGCTGGTGACGATCGTCACTCCGCTGTCGCCGAGGCGCTTGACGACCCGCGGGTCCTTCATCATCTCCACGCCCACCTTGTAGAGCCTGTTGACCACCGATTTCGGCGTGCCCTGGGGCACGAACAGGCCCTGCCACGAGCCCACGGTCTGGTTAATTCCTTGCTCGCGCAACGTCGGGACATCTGGCATCGCGGGATTGCGCTCGGGTTGCACCACGGCCACCATGCGCAGGCGGCCCTGCTTGGCGAAGTTGACGAGGGAGGAGAAGGTCAGCATGACCATCTGCACCTCGTTCGCCAGCACTCCGATCACCGCCGGCCCCGCGCCGCCCTTGTAGGGAACCATGACGGCATCGGTGCCGGTGGCGCGAAGAAATGCCAGCATTTCCAGCGTGCTCGCACTGGAGGGCGCCGCAGCGCCGTAGTTGACCTTGCCGGGATGTGCCTTCAAGTAGGCGATAAGCTCCTTGGCGTTCTTCACGGGCAGCGAAGGGTGTACAGCTATTGCGCTTGGAACGTCCACGACCTGGGTGATGGGAATCAGATCCTTCAGCGGCCGGTACGGGAACTTGGTGTAGTAATTTGGGTTGACCGCCATCGTGCCGATATTGCCGAGCAGGAACGTGTAGCCGTCAGGCGTGGCGCGCACTGCGGCTTCCACGCCGATGTTGCCTGCGGCGCCGCCGCGGTTGTCCACCACGACCTGCTGCTTGAGGAGATCGGTCATGGCCGGCTGGATGATCCGGCCCACCGTGTCGGAGGCGCCGCCGGGGGCAAATGGCACGATCATGCGCACCGGCCGCGACGGGTAGCTATCCTTCATCGCCTGCGCGAAGGCCTGTGAGGCCGGCAGCAGAGTGGCCGCAAGACACGCAACAACCAGATAGCACTTCGATTTCATGGTGTTTTCCTCGTAGGTTTTATTGATTCGGCTGGTATCGTGGAATGACCGGCAGCAGCAGGTGAGACGCCATGCTACCACCCGTGTAAACGGTATTGTCGCCAACATTGTAATCGGCACTGTAGTGGGTGTAGGGAACCGACCCGACACCGTCCCGGGGCTGGATGTCGAGCCGGATGCGATGCCCCTTGCGGAACACCATGCAGGTCGGCCAGATCTCCACGTCGAGGCGCACCGGCTGGCCCCTCTTCAGCCACAGCCGCTCGTCGTGCACGTGGTATGGCCGGTGGGGGAGAGTGAGCTTCGCATCGAGCTTGCGGTGCGATGCGCGCAGCCAGCCCTTGGCGACAGGCACGTTCTGCTGCTGCTGTCCAATTTCCCACACGTCCTGGCCGCTGCGGTCAAGGTTGCGCAGCGTCGCAAACACATCCATGTCTTCGGTGGTGCTTGAAACCCAGAGCGTCAGCATCACCGGCCCGGTAACCTCGAGATCCTGGCGCAGCGCCTCGGTCTCGAACGACACGCCGAGCCGGGGCAGGCTGCCCGGCAGCACGGTCGAGGTCCAGGAGGCCGACGCGATCCCGGCTTTTGACATGCCGGCCGCAGAGTAGGCGACGGAACTCCGCTGCCTGGGCGCCGCCGGTACGAGCAATCCCTCCGCCGGTTCACGGCCCTTTGTAGCCACCCGCGCAGGCTTGAGGTAGAAGCGCGTCCAGCGCGTGCGCCGGAGCGGCCATTCCTTTTCGTGGCGCCACTCGTAATTGTCCTTGCCGCCCTTGCGGATGAGGAGCTTCACCGGCGGCTCCTGCATCACGCCGTTCTTCTCGCCCTTCAGCCAGTAGTCGAAAAAGCGCAGCTGGTCCCGGCGGCCGTTCTCGCTGTAGAAAGGGTGGTAATGCGTGCCGGCATGGATGCGCAGCTTCTTGTGCTTCGACGCCGCGCGCACGTAGCCCTCCGTATTGCCGCGCAGGTGCAGCCCCATGCCGCTCCAGTTGCCGGCGGTGAGCATGGGCACCTCGATGCGGCTCCAGTCCGGCCGGCGCTGGTCGAACCAGCCGGTATCGAGGTTGTGGCGCATGTACTGCCACAGCCAGTTGTTGGAGAACGCGTCGGGATTGTATTGCTGGGGCGTACCGAGGAGATGGTGCGCCATGTGGTTGTTGAACCAGTTGCCGATGAAACCGAGGCAAAAGATTCCGCCGTGATAGGCGAGGTCGCGGTACATGTCGGCCGCGCCTTCCCATGGAATGATGGCTTTCAACGACGGCGGGCGCAGGCTCGCGGCGAGCCACTGGTTCATCGCGAAATAGGAGATCCCGCTCAACCCGACCCGGCCGCTGCACCATTTCTGCCGGGCGGCCCATTCGATGCAATCGTGGAAATCCAGCGCCTCCTGGCGCGACCAGGGATCGAATGTGCCGGGCGACTTGCCCGAGCCCCGAGTGTCCACGCGCACCGCGGCATAGCCGCGCGGGATCCACCACAGGGGATTGACCGTCTCCCAATTCATGTAGGGATTGGCTTTCTCCTCGAGGTCGTGGGGCGGCACCCACACCTTGTCCTTGCGGTAGCCGCCGATGTTAAGGATCGCGGGAAAGCGGCCGGCGGCCTTGGGACGGAAGACGTCGGCCTTGAGCCGGGCGCCATCGCGCACCGGGATCTCGATGTCCTTCTCGATCAGGAGGTCGTAGCGCGGCGGGGAGGCCTTGTTCATGACTCCTGTGCAGGAAGAGTGCGGGTCGCGCTCTTCATTCGATCCTGATGTTGTTCTCGATGACGATCTTGCCCCAGTCCTTGATCTCCTTCAGGACGAACTGCTGAAAATCGGCCGGCGAAGGATCCACCACCACCGACATGAACACCTTATCCAGCGAGGCCTTCATCGCGGGACTTTCCATGACTTTCACGACATCCGCATGGATGCGATTGAGCTGCGGTTTCGGGATGCCGGCGGGGGCGAAGAGCCCGTTCCAGGCATTGGTTCCGACGCCAGGAAAGCCGGACTCCGCCGTCGTCGGCACGTTGGGGAGCTCCGGGCGGCGTTGCAGGGTGGTGATGGCGAGGGGCTTGATCCGGCCGGTGCGGATATGCGGCAGCGACGAAGCCATGTTGATGAACATGAACTGGACTTCGTTCCCCATGATCGCGGGGATCATCTGCGCGGCGCCGCCTTTATACGGCACATGGGTCATCTCGATGCCGGCGATCTTGAGGAATTTGACGGCGTCGAGATGGGGATAGGCGCCGACTCCGGCCGAACCATAATTCAGCTTCGCACCCGACTTCTTGACGTGCGCCACCAGCTCCTTGAGGGTGGATGCCGGTACCGACGGGTTCACCACCCACAGGTGCGGCAGCTGGATCAAGTTGGTGACGCCCGTCAGGTCGCGGGACGGCTTCACCTTCAGGGAGCGGAAAGTGGTTTCGTTGATGGCGTTGGTCGAGACATTGCCGACGAGCAGGGTGTAGCCGTCGGGCGTTGCCCGTGACGCCAGCTCGATCGCGATGGTGCCGGAGGCTCCCGGGCGATTGTCTATGATGACCGGCTGGCCCCAGAGCTCGCTGATTCTCGGCTGCAGCTGCCGGGCGGTGATATCGGTCGCGCCGCCGGGGGCGTAGGGTACGATCAACCGCACCGGGCGGTTCGGGAACTTCTCGGCAGCCTGCGCGGGGAACGTGGCGAGCGCGCATGCGATGACAATCATCCAGCGGATTGTGTTGTCCATCGTGTCCTCCTTCAGGTTTTCGTCGCGGTGGTCGGTGTCGCGCCGTCAGCCTGCCTGCTTCATGTCGTCGGGGGTGATCGGCAGCTTGACGGGGCGCTTGAGCTTTGCAGACAGGTCAATCGCTTTGGTCAGCATCAGGCGGTTGTGCCCTTCGCGGGCGGTCGCGTGCTGCGTCGGCACGCCGAGCGCCACGCGGTTCAACCACGAATTGGTCTCTTCACGCATCGGGCCACGCAGCTCCCCAAGAGCCATGTCGCCGACCGGGTAGCTCGTGAGGAAATCCACGTAGCGGCGCTTGTCCGGAGAATAGCCCTCGGCCTGGATCAGGTTGGTGGCAAGGACGATGTCGCGGTGCGTGTCGTCGATGGTGAGCACGCCCTCGGTGCCGACCGCGCCGATTTCGAGGCTATACACCGCACCGGGCCAGATTTCGGGCAGCGCCCAGGAAATCACGCCGTGATAGATCGCGCCGTCGTCGAAGGTGATGGTGTAGCCGGTGCCGTCGACCCCCTGCCAGGTCGGGCCGAGGGCCTTGTTCACCGAGCGCGCGTAAACCTCCACCGGCTTCTTGGCCTCCATCAGCCACATCACGATGTCGAGCGCATGGGTGCCGGAGATCACCATGGGGGTCACTTCGGCACGGTTGTCGCTGCGCTTGTAATTGTCGATGGCGACCAACCGGTTCATGAACGCGCGCGAAGTTACCATGGTGACTTCGCCCAGCGCGCCGGATTTTACTTTTTCCTTGGCCACGAGCCAGCGGCGGCGGAAGCGCTGGGTGTAGCCGACCACGGCATCCACACCGCTCTTCTCGACGGCGGCGAGCGTGCTGGCGGATTCGCCGAGGTCCGTCGCGAGCGGCTTCTCGATCAGCATCGGCAGCTTGCGCTCCGCGGAGAACACGACCGGATCGACGTGCAGGTGCTCGTCGGTGGAGACGACGACGGCGTTCACTTCCGGGCGCGAGAGCAGCTCGCGGAAATCCGTGGTGACGAAGTCGGCGCCGCACTTTTCGCGCACGATTTCACCGCGCTCGGGGTTGATCTCGGCAAGGCCGATCCAGTCCACCTCGGGGTGGCGCGCGGCGAGCTCGCCGCGGATCAAACCGACGCGACCTGCGCCGACGATGGCGAGGCCAATGCGTTTGGGCTTCTTCTTCATGCCAGCTCAGCGGGCGGCGGCGGAGGCGGAAGCGCGCGATTCCGGCAGCGGGAGGCTGACCGGCTGGCGGCGCTCGGCGGAGAGATCGGCCGCGATGTAGACCTCCATCACCTGGCGCGCCTGCTCGGCGGTGACTAGCACCGGCCGGTCGCAGGCAACTGCCTCGAGAAAATGCACGGTCTCGGCTTTCATCGGCCCGGCGTAAGCGTGGTCCACGAATTCCCCCGGCATGGACGACATCGGCAGGCGCATGCCCTCGCGCATCGTGTTGAGGACCACGTCGCGATGGGTGTCGTCCACCAGCAGCGCGCCTTCGGTTCCGATCATCTCGATCCAGGTCGTGGCGAAATTCGGGTAGCCCGGCGGCAGGCTCCAGCCGGCGTTGACTACGAAGGAAACGCCGCTGTCCATGATGACCGTGATGATCTGGGTGTCGGGAATGTCCGCTCCCGTCGCCTCGCGCATGACGCCGTAGTTGACCGTCGAGAAGACCTGCACCGGCCGGGCGGGCTCGAGGCACCACAGCACGAAATCGAGGTCGTGGGTGGCCTCCATCGCGGCGGGGGAGAGCTTGGTGCGCCCGGTGATCTTCTTGCCCAGGCCGCGCGTGATGTGGCGGCTGACGAGCGCGCTTACCGGCTTCCCGATCGCGCCGCTGGTGATGGATTTCCTGACGTAGGCGAATTTCGGGTTGAAACGCTGGGAATAGCCGATGGTGAACTTGAGCCGGTTCCTGCGCGCGAGCGCGATCAGTTCATCCGCCTCGTGCAGCTCGAGGGCGATCGGCTTCTCGAGGAACACGTGCTTGCCGGCGAGGAGGCACTCGCGCGCCATCGGGTAATGGTGAGTCTCGGGAGTCGCCGAGATGAAGTAAGCGTCGATTTCGCGGATTTTCAGGAGCTCGCGATAGTCGGCGGTGGCAGTCTTCGCCCCGGTTTCCTTGGCGATCTCGGCCAGGCGCTCCGGCCTGACTTCGGCGAGATGGAGGTCGCCGACGACGGGGTTGGCTGCGCAGGTTTCGGCACGGATACCGCCGCACCAGCCGGTGCCAATGATGCCGATATTGATCTGCTTCAACCGACCTCCAGAAGGAATCCGTGCGGACCGTTGTGCGCAGTCCACATCCTGCAATCGCGCGGGCGGAGAATTGTCCGACTTTGAGCCCGATGTTAGCATTGGGCGCACTGCAGCACCAGCCGGCATTCCGCGAGGAGCCCCGTGTCGTTCCACCGCTTCGAGGACATCGAAAGCCAATTCCTCACTCCGCACCTGTCGACCGGAAAAGCGCCGGTGATCGACGGCCGTTACATGTACTTTTGCCTGCTGCACAAGAACGCAGGAACCGGCTCGGAGCTGCATTACCATCCCAACGAGCTGCTGATCTTCCCGCTGCGGGGCAAGATCAACGCCATCGTCGGCAAGGACCGCCGTATCGTCTCTCCGGGGACCTTCGTGCACGCCCCCGCATATGCTCGACACTCGATGCGGGCGACGGAGGACAGCCATTGCCAGTATCTTTACATCAAGGACAAGACCTGGACGGTGGTGGGTCTGGCCGAGAACGAGGCGGTGCCCGACAAGGCGATGACCGTGGAGGAGGTGAATCGGCGCTACAAGGTGGGGGAGCGCGACAAGCACAAGACGGCTGAGGGCAAGTCGCAGGCCATCGTGGAGGGGCTCGACATCTGCTTCTATCCGATCATCGAGTCGCTCGATGCGCCCCGGCGGTCGGCACGGCACGTCGATTGGATCGAGGGCGAGCGGCTCGGCTTCGGTTTTTTCGAGGTGCCGGGAGGATACGACGAGCCGCAGGCGACCGCCCAGCGCGAGATGTTCATTTACGTGCTGGGGGGCAGGTTGCAGGCGACGGCGGATCATCAGACCAAGACCGTGGGCACTGGCGATATCGTCCACGTTCCCCGGGGCTCGGATTACCGGCTGCAGATACAATCCCCGTTTGCGCGCTACGTGCTGGTGTGCTCTACGCCCTGGCTCGAGCATCGGATCGACAGCATGAGCCCGGAAGAAGCCGAGCAGGCCCGGCTCAACATGAAGCCAAACTGAAATGACGGAGACCGCGCGCCATGCCGCGTAGACGCAGGGCCTCCCGCCGCAGCCGCGGCACGGTGGGGCAGGTCGGCCTCGGCATCATGGGCGGGGCCTTCGCACGCCACCTGCTCGCGGCGGGCTACAACGTCGTCGGCTACGACGTCGCGCCGGCGGCCGTGAGGGCGTTGACGAGGGCGGGAGGGCAAGCCGCGCGCTCGTGCGCCGAAGTTGCTGCACGAACCCGGATCCTCATCACCTCACTGCCTTCGCCGGCGGCGATGGAGGATGCCTACTTCGGCAGGGGAGGGATCGCCGACGGCGCCCGCCCCGGCACCATCGTGATCGAGGCCAGCACGATGACGCTCGAGTTGAAGGAGAGCCTGCGGCGCCGGCTCGCGCGCAAGCGAGTGGTCCTGCTCGACTGCCCCATCAGCGGCACGGGCGCGCAAGCTGCGGTGAAGGACATCGCGGTCTACGCCAGCGGCGAGCGCCGTGCATTCAACCGCTGCCGCAAGGTGTTCGACGGATTCGCGCGCTCGACCTATTACTGCGGCGAGTTCGGCATCGGCTCGAAGTTGAAATTCGTCGCCAACCTGCTGGTGACGATACACAACCTTTCCACCGCCGAGGCGATGGTGGTGGGGGAGAAGGCGGGCGTCGATCTCGGGCTGCTCTACCGCGTCATCAGCGACGGCGCGGGCGCCTCGCGCATGTTTCAGGTGCGCGGCCCGATGATGGTGCGCGGCCGCTATACTCCGGCTCACATGAAGTCGAAGATCTACCAGAAGGACATCGACATCATCAGGGCGTTCGTGCGGCGGCTGAAATGTCCCACGCCGCTCTTTGATGGCAGCATCCCGTATTACACCGCGGCCCTCAGGCAGGGCTTCGCCATGGAGGATACCGCGGCCATCCATTCGGTTTTGAGAAAACGCGCCGGTTTGCGGGGGAGCACTCCCGGGCGCACCACACGGAAAGGAAGATAAATGGCAGCCGAAGGAACCCTGAGACCGGGCGGAGGGGCCGCCCAGCTCGCCCTCAACATGAAGCTCCTCGGGCACCACGAGCTCGCCGGCTTCGGCGGGGTCGGCGAGGGCCTTAACATGCAGAAGGCGAAGGACGGCCGGCGCATCCTGTGGATGGCGCACGAGTCCGCCCCCAAGAACTTCACGGCGGTGGACGTGACCGACCCGCGCAACCCGAAGATGGTGGTGCAGACCGACCTGCCGCACAACGACGTGCGCTCGAATTCGCTCGACGTGGTGGGCGACATCATGGCGGTGGCCTACCAGACCAAGAAATGGGGACTGAAGCCCGCCGGCATGGATCTCTTCGATATCAGCACACCCGAGAAGCCGAAGTTGATCTCGCATTTCGACGCCTCGGGCCCGAGCTCGCGCGGCGCGCACTGCGTCTTCTTCGTCGACGGCGAATACGTGCATCTCACCTCCGGTTCGGCCGATTTCGAGCCCACGCATCCGAAAGACGACCAGTTCTACCGGATCATCGACGTGCGCAACCCGTCGAAGCCGACCGAAGTCGGGCGCTGGTGGTACCCGGGCACGCGCAAGGGGGACTCCGCGCCGCCGCCGCCACGCCACCCGCGATTCGACGGCGGCTACCGGCCGCACAACACCAACTCCTATCCGCAGAAGCCGGACCGGGTTTATATCGGATACATCGACGGCGGGGTCTGGATACTCGATATCAGCAACAAGGCGAAACCCAGGCCGGTCGGGCACCTCCAGTACTCCCCGCCCTACAACGGGTTCTCGCACACGGTGCTGCCGCTGATCGAGCGCGGCTACCTGATCGTCTCGGACGAGTGCGTGCGGGACAACGGCGAGGACTGGCCGAAGCTCACGTGGGTGGTGGATGCGCGCGTGGAAAGCAACCTCGTTCCGATCGCGACATTTCCGTTGCCGCCGGCAGAGGTTTTCACCAAGCGCGGGGGCCGCTACGGCTCTCACAACCTGCACGAGAACCAGCCGGGGCCGTGCTCGTTCCGTTCCGAGACGCTGATCTTCGGCACCTACTTCAACGGCGGCGTGCGCGCGTTCGACGTATCCAACCCGCTGCAGCCCAAGGAAGCCGGCTACTTCGTGCCGGCCACGCCCAAACTCGCGCCGAAAGGCTCGGCGCAGATCAACGATGTGTGGGTGGATGAAAAGCGCATCGTTTATGCCGTGGACCGTTTCGGCGGCGGCCTCTACACGCTGGAGACGACGTTTTAATGCCCGAGAGCCCGGCCGCGACTCGCGACGCCCTCGCGGGGCTGATACCGGTTTCGATCATTACCGGCTTCCTTGGAGCCGGCAAGACCACCCTCGTCAATCGCCTGCTCAAGCGGCCCGAGATGAACCGGGTCGCGGTGATCGTCAACGAGCTGGGCGAGATCGGCGTGGACAACGAGCTCGTCCAGGTTTCCTCCGAGCAGATGATGCTGCTCAACAACGGGTGCCTGTGCTGCGTGCTGCGCGGCGACCTGCAGGAGACGCTGCGCGATCTCTTCGTCAAGCGGCGCAATGGCGAGATCATCGATTACGACCGCGTCGTCATCGAGACCACCGGGCTTGCCGATCCGGCGCCGGTGATGCAGACGCTGTTGACCGATTCGCTGCTGCGGGACCAGTACCGGCTTGATTGCGTGGTCACGCTGGTGGACGCGGTCAACGCGCCGGGGCAGCTCACGCAATTTTCGGAGCCGGTCAAGCAGGTGGCGCTCGCCGACCGCCTGGTTGTGACCAAGAGCGACCTCGTGGCAGAACAGACGCTCTCGGACCTGACGGAAAGGTTGCGCGAGATCAACCCCCGGGCGCCGCTGCGCAACGCGACTGATGGCGAGATCGAGCTTGCCTTCCTGGTGGACGTCGGGTTGCGCCGCACGCACGCCGATCTGGAGGAGGTCGAGCGCTGGCTGGGGACGGACGAAGAGCACGAGCACGGTCACCGGCACGACGAAAACGTGCAGACGTTCGCCCTGCGCTTCGATCAGCCGATGTCGTGGGCGGCGTTCACGCAATGCATGGATGTCCTGACGGCGCTGCGGGGTCCGGACCTGCTGCGCGTGAAGGGCCTGGTCAACGTCGAGGGCAAGGCCGGGCCGATGGTGGTGCAGGGGGTCCAGCACCTGTTCCACCCTCCGCTCGAGCTCGCCGCATGGCCGAGTGCCGACCGCAGCACGCGTCTCGTTTTCATCACCCGCGGCATTCCCAAGCAGATCGTTGCCGACTTGTTCGCCGCGATTGGCGCCATCGGGTCCAAGTGAGCCGCGTTTGAGCACCCAACGCCCGGCGATGCACGCAGGCGAGGCGGTGGCCGAGGCCCTGCGGGAGGAGGGCGTCGAGCGGGTCTACAGCGTTCCCGGCTCGCACATCCACCCGATCTACGACGGGTTGAGCCGGGTGAAATCCATCCGGATGGTCACCTGCAAGCAGGAGCCGAACGTCTCGCTCATGGCGGACGCTTACGGCCGCCTGACCGGCAAGCCGGGGGTATGCGTCGTGACCGCCGGGCCGGGCTGCATCAACTCCATGGCCGGGGTCGCCCAGGCCTATGGCGCGGCCTCACCGCTGGTGCACATCAGCGGCGCCGTTCCGCTGAAGGCCGACCTCGAAGCCTTCCACGGCGTCGACGATCCCGCCTTCATCCACGAGATGTTCACCAAGGTCACCAAATGGTCGGCGCGCGTCGAGCGCATCGAGGACATTCCGGACGTGATGGCGAAAGCATTCCACATCGCCCGCAGCGGGCGGCCGGGGCCGGTGCACGTCGAGCTGCCCCGTCTGTCGGACTACAGCGAGTTCATCCTGCAGGAAGCCCCTGCCGTCCTCCCGGCCTATCAGAGCCTCCCCATCCAGATCGCCAAGCCGGACGCGAAAGATGTGGAGCGCTTCGCGCGACGGCTCATGGAATCGCGGTCACCGGTCATTGCGGCGGGGAAAGGGATCATCCGCAAACGGGCCATGGGCGAGTTGGCGGAGCTTTCCCTCAGGCTTCAGGCGCCCGTGGTCTTCGCGCAGGACGCGATCGGCGTGATCCCCGAGGCGCATCCCTTATTCGCGGGGCATTTTCAGCACTATCGCAGCCATCCGTTGTGCATCGAGGCGCTCAAACACACCGACCTCGTGCTGGGAGTGGGGCTGCGGGCGGGCACGGCCGAGCTGTCCGAGCTTCGAGGACGCGCCCCCGAGAAGAACCTCATCCTCATCGGCTTCGACGACGGCCCCGATTCCCGCTATCAGGGCAAAGACCAGCGCGTGGCCGATCCCAAGCTGTTCCTCGTCGCGCTGCTCGAGCGCCTGGGCGACTACCGGCGGCCCCGCGACGAGGCGCTCATCCGGCGGCTGAGTGAGGGCAAGGCGGCCCACCGCGCAAGCATTGCGGCCCAGAACGAACCGCACAAAGGAGAGCAGCCCATCCACCCCGGCGTCCTGATGGACGCCATGAACGCCGTGCTCGACGACAACGCGGTGGTTGCGAGCGATGTCGGCAATTGCCAGATGTGGGCGCGAACCTTCCGCCGCATCGCCAACCCCGAGTCCTTCATGCAGTCGGGCGTCTGGAATGCCATGAGCTACGGCCTTCCCACGGCGATCGTGGCCAAGATGGAGTTCCCCGGCCGCGATGTCGTTGCGCTCGCGGGGGACGGCGCATTCCTCATGACCTGCGGCGATCTGCCGACCGCTGCGGAGTACGGGGCGAACATCCTCATGATCGTCCTCAACGACGGTGCCTTCGGCCAGACCTTCATGCAGCAGTCGAATATCTACGGCCACACCTACGGCACGAGCTTTCGCAGCCCGGACTTCGTGCAAATCGCCAAGGCCTGTGGGGCCGAGGGCATCCGTGTTTCGGATCCCAAGGCTTGCGAAGGGGCATTGCGGCAGGGATTGGCGGCCACGAAGATGAAACCCGCGCTGGTCGAGGTGATGGTGTCACGGCCTCCGTACCCCAAGCTGTAACGGATCCATCAAGAAAATCGGCCACGCTTGTGGCGTGGCCGATTCGCTTTTGGCTCCCCGAGCTGGGATCGAACCAGCGACCTGCGGATTAACAGTCCGTCGCTCTACCGGCTGAGCTATCGGGGAAAAATCTGGCCCCGCATTTTAGCGGCTGGCGCGCGACGGGTCAATGAAAATTGCCGAAATTTCCAATCCTATTAAGCGGTTAGGGGAGGCAGCGTGACTACACCAGCACGTTCGCGATCGCGCGCGCCACGTAGTCCACGTTACGCGAGTTGAGCGCCGGCACGCAGATGCGCCCGCTGTCGATGGCGTAGAGCGAGTACTGCTCGCGCAGCCGCTTGACCTGATCCCGCGAAAGCCCCGAGTATGAAAACAGCCCGCGCTGGCGGACGACGAAGCTGAAGTCGAAGTCCGCGCGATGTGCCCGGATTCTCTCGACCAGCTCACGCCGCATGATCTTGATGCGATCGCGCATCTGGCCCAGCTCCCGGTCCCACAAGGCGCGCAATTCCGGCGTCGTCAGGACCAGGACGGCGGCCTGCCCGCCATGGGTGGGGGGATTGGAGTAGTTGGTCCGGATCACGCGCTTCAGCTGCGAGAGCGTGCGCGCCGCGACGTCCGCGCTCTCGGTGACGACGGAGAGCGCTCCCACCCGCTCGCCGTAGAGCGAGAGCGACTTCGAGAACGAGCTCGACACGAAAACGACCGGACAGGCCTGCGCGAATTGGCGCACCGGGGCAGCATCGGCGTCGAGCCCCTCGGCAAAACCCTGGTAGGCGATGTCGAGAAACGGCACGATGCCGCGCGCGTTGACGACCTCGATGACGCGCTTCCATTGCTCGGGCGAAAGGTCGACGCCGGTCGGGTTGTGGCAGCAAGCATGCAGCACCACGACCGACCCCGCGGGGAGCTTCTTCAGCGTGCCGATCATGGCGTCGAACTTCACGCCGTGGGTGGCCGCGTCGTAATAAGGGTATGACCGGACCTTGTATCCCGCGTAGTCGAATACCGCTTGGTGGTTCTCCCAGCTCGGGTCGCTTATCCACAGCTCGGCGTTTGCCCCGAGCCGGCGCAGCAAGTCGGCGCCGACCTTGAGCCCGCCGGTGCCGCCCAGGGTCTGAACCGTCACGACCCGCTGGTCGCGCACCGCCACGCTGTCCGTGCCGAACAACAGCTCCTGGACGGCGCGGTCGTAGGACTGGAGGCCGTCGATCGGCAGGTAGTTGCGCGGCAACGGGCTCTCCGCGAGCTTCTGCTCGGCGCGGCGGACGCATTCGAGCACGGGGACCTTGCCGTTGTCGTCATAGTAGACGCCCACGCCCAGGTTTACCTTTTTGGGGTTCGTGTCCGCGTTGAACGTTTCCGTGACGCCGAGGATCGGGTCACGCGGCGCCATTTCGACGCCGGCGAGCAGGGAGGGGCTCATCTTTCTGGGTATTTCCCGAAAAAGTGCGGAGGAGGCGCTTTCAACCAGGCGCATTTTACCTCCAGCGGCGCCTTGGCGTAACTGGGAATAAGGGCCGCGCAACCGAGAGCCGGTTGCTTTCGGTTGCTCTCCTGCGCATCATAAGCGCTCGTTCCATCAACGTTGTGAAGGGGGAGAACATGAAAAGCATCCTGAAGGCTTGCTTGCCTTTGCTGCTGGTTGCCGTCGCGGGCGGCAGCGGGACGGCCATCGCGGACGACGACCACTCCAGGCGATTGTTCATCGATCGCGACGTCGACACGTTCGCGGTGCTTGCGGAAGGGGTGAAATTCCCGGAGGGGATCACCGCCAATCCGAAGAACGGAGATATCTACGTCGCCACCTTCGAAGGCGGCGCCCAGAACAAGCTGTTGCGGTTTGACCGGCGCGGACGTCTCGAGGCCACGCGCGTCTTCGGAATTACACCGCTGCTCGGCCTGGAATTCGATCGCATCAACAGGAAAGTCTATATCGCCAACGTCGGCAACTTTGTGAATCTCCCATCGAAGATTCAACGCATTGCCGCGAATTTCAATGGCTCCACCGCGATTGAGGATGTCGCCGAGATTCCGTCGGTTGGCGCGCCGGCACCGCGCACGGTGGGCAACCCGGATACCAGCAGCGACACAATATATTTCCAGGCCTTCGCCCGGGTCCCCAATGCGATGGTCTTGAATAGACACGGAAACGTCCTCTACATCTCCGATTCGTTCCAAGGTGCGATCTTCAGGATCGACGATCCCGCGACCTGCGATCCATGCAATATAGTGATGATCAATCACGATCCGCTGCTCGCCACGGCCGGCTTCCCGCCCTTCGGTGCGAACGGACTGGCGCTCAGCCATGACGAAAAAACGCTCTTCATTGCGAATACGGGCGACGATCGCGTCCTGAAACTGGATCTGACCGTACCACCGCTGACCCCGGATTCGGTCAGTGTATTTGCCGAAAGCATCAACGGGGCCGACGGCCTCGCAATCGACAAGCGTGGCCGCGTGTGGGTGGCGGCGAATCAGGCTGATGAGGTCGTTGCCTTGAACGAGAAAGGTAAGGTCGTCGCGAAGCTCGGGGAATTCCGCGGCATTCGCGGCAACGGGACCCCGATCGGACTGCTCTTCCCGGCGAGCCTCGTCATCGTGGACGACGAAATTTTCGTCACGAATCTCGCGCTGCCTTTGACGGACACGGTGACAGGCGACGAGCCCGAAGAGGATGTGTCACGCTGGACGATCTCGCGCCTGAAGATGCCCCGTCACTGACGCTCCGGTGCACCGAGAGGGGGAGCCACCCAAGGGGCGGCTCCCCCTCGCGCCCGCAGGTCTCTTTACCCCTAGCTTCAAGTAGGTCGCCGCTGCCCGGGAGGGCCGCGGACTGGCGAGCGAACGCGTCGCCGTGGGAAAATACACGGTTTAGCTCAGCCCCGATGCCAGAGACAGTTCAATCCAGCCCTAGAATCCCCGCGGAGCCCGGCACGGCTGCGGCTCTACTGAGCTTCCCCGAAAGCCCCTATCGGCTGCGCGAGCTGTTTCCCCCGGCAGGCGACCAGCCCGAGGCCATCGAGAAGCTCGTCGCCGGCGTGCGTGACGGGCTTGCGTACCAGACGCTCCTCGGCGTGACCGGCTCCGGCAAGACCTACACCATGGCGCACGTCATCGCCCGGCTCGGCTGCCCGGCGCTGATCATGGCGCCCAACAAGACGCTCGCCGCGCAGCTCTACTCCGAGATGCGCGAGTTCTTCCCCGATCACGCGGTCGAGTATTTCGTTTCGTATTACGACTACTACCAGCCCGAAGCCTACGTGCCGTCGAAGGACCTCTACATCGAGAAGGATTCGAGCATCAACGAGCACATCGAGCAGATGCGCCTCTCGGCCACCAAGTCGCTCATGGAGCGCCGCGACACCATCATCGTCTGCACCGTCTCCGCGATCTACGGCATCGGCGACCCGGTCGACTATCACAGCATGATCCTCCACCTGCGGGAGCGCGAGCGGCTCTCCCAGCGCGATGCGATCCAGCGCCTGGTTGTCATGCAATACGAGCGCAACGAGATCGAGTTCCGGCGGGGCGTGTTCCGGGTGCGCGGCGACGTCCTCGACATCTTCCCGGCGGAGAACTCGGAAACGGCGGTGCGCCTCACCCTGTTCGACGACGAGGTCGAGTCCATCCACCTGTTCGATCCCCTGACCGGGCACATCCTGCAGCGCGTCCCGCGCTTCACGGTCTATCCCTCGAGCCACTACGTGACGCCGCGCGCAACCACGCTGCGCGCGATCGAAGCGATCAAGGCCGAGCTGCGCGAGCGCATCGATGGGTTCCACAAGATGGGTAAATGGGTCGAAGCCCAGCGCATCGAGCAGCGCACCCGTTTCGACCTGGAAATGCTGGCCGAGATGGGGTTCTGCAAGGGCATCGAGAATTACTCGCGTCACCTCTCGGGCCGCGCGCCCGGGGAGCCGCCGCCGACGCTGATCGACTACCTGCCGCACGATGCGCTGATGATCATCGACGAGAGCCACGTCACCATCCCGCAGCTGGGGGGCATGTACCGCGGCGATCGCTCGCGCAAGGAAAACCTCGTCGACTACGGCTTTCGCCTGCCATCGGCCCTCGACAACCGCCCGCTGCGCTTCGACGAGTTCGAGAAGCTGATGCGGCGCACGGTCTTCGTTTCCGCAACCCCCGCCGAGTACGAGCGCGGGCATCAGGCACAGGTGGTCGAGCAGGTGGTTCGTCCCACCGGGCTCGTCGACCCCATGCTCGTGGTGCGGCCAGCCGCAACGCAGGTCGACGACCTGATGTCGGAGATCAACGAGCGCGTCGGGCGCAACGAGCGCGTGCTGGTGACGACGCTCACCAAACGGATGGCGGAGGACCTCACCGATTATCTAGGCGAGCACGGCATCAAGGTGCGCTATCTCCATTCCGACATCGATACGGTAGAGCGGGTCGAGATCATCCGCGACTTGCGGCTCGGGCAGTTCGACGTCCTGGTCGGGATCAACCTGCTGCGCGAAGGGCTCGACCTGCCCGAGGTATCGCTGGTGGCGATCCTCGATGCCGACAAGGAGGGGTTCCTGCGCTCGGAACGCTCGCTGATCCAGACCATCGGGCGCGCGGCGCGGCACGTCAACGGCACCGCCTTCCTCTACGCCGACACCGTGACCGATTCGATGCGGCGGGCGATCGACGAAACCGAGCGCCGCCGCCGCAAGCAAACGGCCTACAACGCCGCCCGTGGCATCACGCCCAGGGGCGTCTCCAAGCGCATCAAGGACATCATCGAGGGGGTATACGACCACGAGGAGGCGCGCAGCGAATTGAAAGTGGCGCAGGCGCGGGCGCGTTACGACGCGATGGACGAGAAGGAGCTGGGGCGCGAAGTGAAGCAGATCGAGAAGTCCATGATGGACGCCGCGCGCAACCTCGAATTCGAGCGCGCGGCGCAATTGCGCGACCAGCTAAAGGCGCTGAAAGAGCGCCTGTTTATCGGGCTATCCGCATGATGACCTTATCAGCGAAGCAGGTCGTAACCTACGGATATCCCGAAGGCTGCCGTGCCGAAAAAATTGACCTGGGCACTCCATCGACTCCATTTGTACCCAAGCGCCGGAACCACGCCGGGTGAGTACCCATTGTGGTTGTAGGGCACCTTGTCCTCGTACGGTTCCTTGTACCCATGGACCAGACCACCGGTCAGCTTCAAGTACCAGTTAGGATCGCGATCGCTCAACTTCCACCTGTAGCCGGCGTAGTAGTACTGGCTCTTCTGGCCGAATGAGTTGTTGAAGTAGGCGAAGCCGAGCAGCCAGTTCGAAGGTCGCTGCCATTCAATGCCCACCATCCACGACCAGTCGACGTGCTCCGGGTTGGAATGGTAGTGGTGAACATCGGGAGACGCCTGGATCATGACGATGTTCCCGGTAGCGGCTGGTTCCGGCGCTGACGTGTCGGTGGCGATCGCGGAGTGAGCCACCGCCAAGGCCGCGAAGCAGGAGATCAGGCGCAAAGCACCTCCTCGTGGTTGGAGGTTGGAAAATAGCGCGCTATTGTAGCAACCTTGGTCCCGTGAATATGTTGTAGAACGAACACGTTTCGGCGCAAGACCGCAAAGAGATGAAAATGAGGGTGCTGTTCGTGTGCATGGGCAATCTCTGTCGCTCGCCGATGGCGGAAGGGGTGTTCCGGCATCACGTGCGGCAGGCGGGATTGGAGGGGCTGATCGCAATCGACTCGGCCGGAACACACGATTATCACGTTGGCGAGCCGCCCGACCTGCGTGCGCAGCGGGCAGCGGGCCGGCGTGGCTACGATCTCGCGACGTTGCGCGGGCGCCAGGTGAGCCGCGCCGACTTCCTCGAATTCGATTACCTGCTGGCGATGGACGAGGTGAACCTGCGCGCGCTCGAGCGCCTGTGCCCGTCCCAGCACGCGCACAAGCTCAAGCTCTTCATGGAGTTCGGCGTGAACGCCGCACCGCGCGAGGTTCCCGATCCTTACTATGGAGGCGACCAGGGCTTCGAGCGCGTGCTCGACATGGTCGAGGAGGCGGCGCAGGGATTGTTGCGTCACCTGCGCGACGAATTGCGTTTGGACGAACCACCCCCATCCCAACCTTCCCCCTGAGGGGGAAGGAGTAATGGATTAGCCGGGCAGGGCGGTTTCTTTCCCTTTATCGTCGACGCCGGCGGATGCTGGTTCCGGCTGGCCGGTCTCGATCTGCACGAGGGGCTCCTCGATCAGCGCCTGCGCAGGCGGGCGTACGCGCTTCGGCCGCTGCGGCTGCCGTTGCTCGATGTCATCCTGCTCGGCGGTCTGGAGCTTCGCGGGATCTGATTCAACCTGCACCAGATCCGACGGCCACTCGATTCTGACTGGCTCGGCGGGTGCGTAGCCGGGCCCGGAGGGCACCGGCACTACCGGCTCGGACGTTCGCGGCTCGAATTCGCGCACGACCTCGGTTTCGAAGGAGGAGGGGGGCGGGGTGACCTCAAGGACCGCACGGTCCGCTCCCGTTACTTCACCTATCGCACCTGCCGCCACCGTGGCAAAGCCTGTAATGGGTGCGGCAGGCGCCGCCGGATGCTCGGCCTGGGGCCGCTCGCGTTGACGCTCCATCTCCTGCGGGTGGCCGGGACCACCGGTCTCCTGCTGGCGCCGCTCAAAGCGGTCACGACCCCTTCGCCGTCTCCGGCCGCGTCCCTCGCGTTGCTGCTCACCTTGCTCACGTCCCGGCTGCTGGGGTTGGAACGGTGGGCGTCCTTCACCCTGGGCCTGTTCGCGCTGCGGATGAGGGCGCTGCTGCTGCGGCTGTCCTTGGCGGGGCGGTTCCGGGCGGCGCTGCTCGTGGCGCTGCTGCTCGCCGCGCTGCCGGCCGCCATCCCGTTGGCCATGCGGCGGCTGGGGCTGGCGCTGGCGTTGACCGCCCTGCTGCACCGGTCGGTCCTCACGCTCGCGGCGCGGGCGTTCGCGCTCACCGCGCTCATGGCGACCGTGGCGCGGGCCCTGGGTGGGCGACGGCCGCGCGACTTCCGGCAGGGGCGCCTCCTCAACAGGCTTGCGCTTGAACCACCCGAACAGCTTGCCGATGACGGAGGCTTGCTCCACGGGTGCGGCGGAGCGGGGATGTGACTGCGGCTCCGGCCTGGTCTCCCTCGGCACCGGCACCGGGGCCGGCTGCTGCGGAGTGATGCCCTTGACGGCAGCTTCCGGCCGCGGCGGCGCCTGCTCCGCCGTTCCCGCGGGCGCCTTCTCTTCCTGCGCCGGCGCTTCCACCAGGTCGTAGCTGGGCGGCAATGGCTCGGTCTTGTTGAGGTCGTCGTGGCGCATCCGCGTCACCGTATAGTTCGGCGTCTCGAGATGCACGTTGGGAATCAGCATGACCGAGACCCGGTGGCGTGCCTCGATCAGCTGCAGGTCAACCCGCTTTTCGTTCAACAGGAAGGTCGCGACGTCGACCGGCACCTGGGCATTGATCGCGCCGGTGTTCTCCTTCATCGCCTCTTCCTGGATGATGCGCAGGATGTGCAGCGCGGTCGATTCGGTGCCGCGGATGTGTCCGGTGCCGTGGCAGCGCGGGCAGGGATTGTGGGCGGTCTCGCCGAGCGAGGGGCGCAGGCGCTGGCGCGAGAGCTCCATCAGGCCGAAGCGCGAGATCCGGCCCATCTGCACGCGGGCGCGATCGTATTTCAGCGAATCGCGCAGGCGGTCCTCAACCTCGCGCTGGTTGCGGCCGCTTTCCATGTCGATGAAATCGATCACGATCAGCCCGCCCAGATCGCGCAGCCTCAGCTGCCGGGCGATTTCCTCGGCGGCCTCGAGGTTGGTGCGGAACGCCGTTTCCTCGATGTCGGACCCGCGCGTTGCGCGCGCCGAATTGACGTCAATGGACACCAGCGCCTCGGTATGGTCGAACACGACGGAGCCGCCGGAAGGAAGGTTGACCGAGCGCGAATACGCGGACTCGATCTGATGCTCGATCTGGAAGCGCGAGAACAGCGGCACGTCGTCGCGGTAGAGCTTGATCCGGTTGACGTTCTGCGGCATCACGTGGCTCATGAACTGCTGCGCCTGCTCGTAGACGCCCTCGGTGTCGATCAGGACCTCGCCGATGTCCTGGTGGTAGTAGTCGCGGATGGCGCGAATGACGAGGCTCGACTCCTGGTAGATCAGAAATGCCCCGCTCTGCTGCTTGGACGCGCCCTCGACGGCATGCCACAGCTGCAGGAGATAGTTGAGGTCCCACGTGAGCTCCTCGCTCACGCGCCCGATCGCGGCGGTGCGGCCGATCACGCTCATGCCCTGCGGCACCGGCAACTGATCGATCACGTCCCGCAGCTCGTTGCGCTCCTCTCCTTCCACCCGGCGCGACACACCGCCGCCGCGCGGATTGTTGGGCATCAGCACCAGGTAGCGCCCGGCGAGGCTGATGAACGTCGTGAGCGCCGCACCCTTGGTGCCGCGCTCGTCCTTGTCCACCTGGACGATCAGCTCCTGGCCCTCCTCGAGGGCGTCCTGGATGCGGGCGCGGCCGACGTCGACACCGGGCTTGAAGTAAGCGCGGGCAACTTCCTTGAACGGGAGAAAGCCGTGACGCTCGGCCCCGTAGTCGACAAAAGCGGCTTCGAGGCTCGGCTCGATGCGGGTGATGACCCCCTTGTAGATATTGCTCTTGCGTTGCTCCTTGCCGGGGGTTTCGATGTCGAGGTCAATCAGCTTCTGGCCGTCGACGATCGCGACGCGCAGCTCTTCGGCCTGCGTCGCGTTGAACAGCATTCGTTTCATTGTTTTCTTCTCCCGCGCTCAAACACGGGATGGGGCAAACCACTGCGCCTGCCGCGGGGCAGGCAGCGCTGACTCGTTCAGTCGCGTGGCGTGAGCATGCTGGACGTGATGATCCCGATGTCTCGTGCGGTTTGCCGGCGGATCCCGCGCCAGGCGCGGAACCCCGAAATTCTCAGCGTGTCGTGAGCGCGTAGTTCGTCTAGTATCGCTACTTCCGTGTGGTGAGCGAGTTTAACCATTCCTTGCAGCGCATCCGCGGGCGGCGCAGCGGCGTCCATGAGCCATGCAGCCGGACATCGCGAATCGCGTTTCGCACATCGGTTGGGCTTGCGTGCTGGCGCGGTTCACACTGAGGAACGCAACACCTGCCGGCCCGGAATTCCCGCGCGGGAGCGCTTTGCCACCCTCCGCGTGTCATTCGCAACGTGCGGAAAATATTATAGACAAATGAAAGGGTTAAGTAAAGATTCGGCGTCCTGGCACGAGGTGGAGGCCGAAGCGGCGGGCCAGCGCGTGGACAACTATCTGACCCGGTTGCTGAAAGGCGTCCCGAAGAGCCACCTCTATCGCATCCTGCGCAGCGGCGAGGTGCGCATCAACAGCCGTCGCGTCGGACCCGATTACCGCGTGCAGGGCGGAGACCGGGTGCGCCTGCCGCCTCTGCGCACGGCGCGACCGGCCGCCGGACCGCGACCTGCATCGCCGCCCCCCTTCCGGACCGAAATCCTCCACGAGGACGACGTCCTGCTGGCGATCAACAAGCCGGCGGGCGTGGCGGTGCATGGCGGCAGCGGGATCAGCCGTGGCGTGATCGAATGGCTGCGGCTGGAACGCCCGCAGGAGCGCTTCCTCGAGCTGGTGCACCGCCTCGACCGCGAAACCTCGGGCGTTCTGTTGCTCGCCAAGCGGCGTTCCGCGCTGCTCGCGCTGCATCGCCAGCTGCGGGAGGGAGCGGTGCAGAAGCTGTATGACGTGCTGGTGAGGGGAAAGTGGCGCGAGCCGAGCCGCAGCGTGAAGCTGCCTTTGCACAAGCACGTGCTGGCGTCGGGCGAACGCCGCGTTTCAGTGGGGCACGGCGGCGCGCCGGCGCATACCGTGTTCCGCCTGCAGCGTGCCTGGAAGGACTACTGCCTCCTCGAAGCGGAGCTCAAGACCGGACGCACCCACCAGATCCGGGTGCATCTCGCACATCTGGGATACCCCATCGCCGGCGACGACAAGTACGGCGACTTTGCGCTCAACAAGCAGCTCGCACGACGAGGGTTGAAGCACATGTTTTTGCACGCCCGCAGGATAGTCATCGCGCATCCGCGAACCGGCGCCAGGCTGGTGCTGGAAGCGCCCTTGCCGCCCGCGTTGCGGTCGTTTCTTTCCATGCTTGATGCCGGAACTGAACGCGTTGCCGAAAGCCAGCCCAAAACGGGCGGGATACAATAACGATCACCGGAACGTGAGGCCGCCATGCGGCGGTACTGAAGGAGGGTGGTCATCATGACAGAACTGGAACCGGGCGCACCACCCGAGGCAAGTTGGGAGCGCCGAACAATCGAGAAGGTTGCCCTTGCGGCAATCACGGAGCAACGCCGGGCGCGGAAGTGGGGCATATTTTTCAAGTCACTGCTGTTTATCTACCTCTTCGCGCTGCTCTTCATCGGCTTGGGATGGTTCAAGAGGGACATCAGCCCCGGCAAGCACACGGCACTGGTCGACGTGAATGGGATCATCTCGGCCAACTCGCTTGCCAGCGCGGAGAACGTGATGGCGGGATTGCAGGATGCCTTCAAGGACAAGCGCACCCAGGGCGTGATCCTGCGCATCAACAGCCCGGGCGGCAGCCCGGTGCAGGCCGGATACATCTCCGATGAAATGAAGCGGCTGCGCGACAAGTATCCGGATATCCCGCTCTATGCGGTGGTGGAGGACATCTGTGCATCGGGCGGCTACTACATCGCCGCCGCGGCCGACCGCATCTATATTGACAAGGCGAGCATCGTCGGATCGATCGGCGTCCTGATGGACGGCTTCGGCTTCACCGGGACGATGGAGAAGCTGGGCATCGAGCGGCGCCTGCTGGCCGCAGGGGACGACAAGGGCTTCCTCGATCCGTTCTCGCCGCTGGTCGAATCGCAGAAGCAGCACGCCCAGCAGATGCTCGGACAGATCCACCAGCAGTTCATCGGCGTCGTGCGCGCCGGGCGCGGCGATCGATTGAAGGAAACTCCGGAGATGTTTTCCGGGCTGCTGTGGGTAGGCGAGAAGACCATCGAGATGGGCCTGGCGGACGAGCTCGGCAGCATCGAGTACGTCGCGCGCGAGGTGATCAAGGCCGAGGACATCGTCGATTTCACGCCGCGCGAGAACGTCGCCGAGCGCCTGGCGAAGAAGTTCGGTGCCGGTATGGCGGAGGGCCTGGCGCGCCTGGGCCTCGCTCAGGGAATTTCGATCAGGTAGGCGCGCGCGAGAGCAGGAACACGGCCGGCCGCCGATCGATGATCGGCGGTTTTTTTTTCCATTCGGCAATGGTCAGCGCGGCCACGAATCCACCAGGCAGCGTGAGATCGGCGGCAATGCACAGAAGCGTGTCGCCGCGGCAGTGCTGGAGAATTGCAGACAGCAGCGCTTCATTGCGGTAGGGCGTCTCGATGAAGATCTGGGTCTCATCCGTTGCCCGCGCCTCGAGCTCCTTGAGCTTGCGTGCGCGCTCCAGTCGCTCAACCGGAAGGTAGCCGTGGAACGTGAAGCGCTGGCCGTTCATGCCGGACGCCATGAGCGCGAGCAGTATCGAGGACGGGCCGATCAGGGGCACCACGCGGACGCCGGCCTCGTGCGCGCGGCGCACCAGGACAGAACCGGGATCGGCCACCGCCGGGCAGCCGGCCTCGGACATCAGGCCGCAATCCTCACCCGAGAGGAGCAGGTTGAGCAGCGGGTTGACATCGCGCGTATGCTCGTCGAGCGTGTGGATTTTCAGCTCCCGGAGCGGCACCGGATGAGCGATGGCCTTGAGGAACCCGCGCGCGGATTTTGCATTTTCCGCGATGAAGGTGCGGAGCCCGCGCGCCGTGTCGATCGTGTCGGGCGCGACCAGTGAGAGCGCGTTGCCTCCTCCCAGGGCGACCGGGATCAAGTAGAGCGTGCCCCGGGCTCCGTCAGACAATGACGACCCCTTCGTTTCGGAGCATCACGGCGAGTTCGATCAGCGGCAACCCGATCAGCGCGCTGGGGTCGGCGCTCTCCACGGCCGCGACGAGCGCGATGCCGATGCCCTCGATCTTGGCGCTGCCGGCGCAGTCATAAGGCCGTTCCGCGGCAAGGTAACGCTCGATCTCGGAATCGTCGTAACGCCGGAACCGGACAGTGGTCGGCACTTCCGCCGATTGCAGCACGCCGGTCGCCGCGTTGATCAGCGCGACCGCCGTATGGAAGAGCACGCTCTTGCCGCGCATGGCTTTGAGTTGCGCAACCGCGTTGGCATGGGTGCCCGGCTTGCCGAGCGCAATGCCATCGAGCACTGCCACCTGGTCAGACCCGATGATGAGCGCCCCGGGGCAATCCGCCGCCACCGCACGCGCCTTCGCCTGTGCCAGTCGCAGAGCGGTCTCGCGCGCCGGCTCGCCCGGCTGTGCGGTTTCGTCTATCGCCGGCGTTCGGACCTCGAACGGAAGCCTCAGCCGGGCCAGCAGACCGCGCCGGTAGGGAGATGATGAAGCGAGCACGATGAGGGGCGCGTGCAAGGCGGGGTGGCGATCCTAAGTCCCTGCCAGATCAGATTTTTTCTTCAAATTTTTTTGACAGGACAACGCGAAAATAATATCATGCGCGCCTATGCCCGGCCAGGGGTCCGCACAGACTGTCATCGATAGTCTGGAGTTTGCCCGGACCGGACAGACGCTGGGCGGCAGCTTGCCGCTCGCGGGTCTGGTCCGGTTGAAGGTCAGCCTCGCGGACGCGCTGGGTTCTGTCGAGTTCGAGGTGAGGGGCGGCGAGGACGCGCGCCGCCGCCCGGTCCTGACGGTGGCCATCCACGGGAGGCTGCGCCTGCAGTGCCAGCGATGCCTGGAAGCGCTCGATCACCCGCTGCGGGTCATGAACACGCTGCTGCTGGTCACCGGAAGCAAAGCGTCGGCGGCGGAGCTGGATGACGAAGATGGCGAGTGGATCGAAGCGAGCCGCGAGCTGGACCTCGCGACGCTCATCGAGGATGAGATTCTGCTGAGCCTGCCCTATGCCCCCAGGCACGAGGAAGGGACGTGCAGGTCTCTGCGAACCACGGCGGCAGACAGCGCCACCGTCGCGGCGTTCGCCGGGCTCGCCGCTCTGAAGCGGAACAATCACTGATATTCAAGGAGTCACAGCAATGGCAGTTCAGCAGAACAGGAAGTCCCCCTCGAAGCGCGGCATGCACCGCTCGCACGACGCGCTTTCCACTCCACCGCTGGCGCTCGAGCCGACGACCGGCGAAGTGCACCTGCGACACCACATCAGCCCGAACGGATATTATCGCGGCAAGAAGGTGGTCAAGACCAAAGGCGAATAGGGTTCTGGCACCCGTACCGTCGGCGCGCCGCGCGGCCGCCATGACGCGCCGAAAAGGGAAGGGAAGCGGATGGACGTGAAGGTCGCCATCGATTGCATGGGCGGCGATCACGGCGCGCACGTCACGGTGCCCGCCGTCCTGAGCGTGCTGCGCAATGATCTCCACGTGTCCAGCATCCTGGTGGGAAAACAGGACGCGATCGAGCGCGAGCTCAAGCGCCACGGCGCCGCGCCCGATGCGCGAATCAGCATCCGGCATGCGAGCGAGGTCGTCGAGATGAACGAGGCACCCGTCGCCGCGATGCGCACCAAAAAGGATTCCTCGATGCGGATCGCCGTGAATCTCGTGGAGGGAGGCGAAGCCGCGGCCTGTGTCAGCGCCGGCAACACGGGGGCGCTGATGGCGATCGCGCGTTTCGTGCTGGGGACGCTGCCCGGCATCGACCGCCCCGCGATCGCCACGATCCTGCCTTCGTTGAAAGGCCATACTTACGTTCTCGACCTCGGCGCCAACGTGGACTGCACCCCCGAGCATCTGCTGCAATTCGGGATCATGTGCTCGGAGCTGGTGAGCTCGGTCGAGGGCAAGCGCCGGCCGACGGTGGGGCTGCTCAACATCGGGGCCGAGGACATCAAGGGCAACGACCAGGTCAAAGGCGCGGCGGAGCTGATGCGCGCGAGCGACCTCAACTTTCACGGGTATGTCGAGGGCGACGATATCTACAAGGGAACCACCGACATCGTGGTGTGCGACGGTTTTGTCGGTAACGTGGCGCTGAAGACCTCCGAGGGCCTTGCCCAGATGCTGGCGGTCTACCTGCGCGAAGAGTTCGGCCGCAACCTCTTTTCCCGGCTTGCCGGGCTGCTGGCGCTGCCCGTAATCAACGCATTCAAGAGCCGCGTGGATCACCGCCGCTACAACGGCGCGAGCTTCCTCGGCCTGCGCGGCGTCGTGGTGAAGAGCCACGGCTCGGCCGACGCGTTCGCCTTTGGATTCGCCATCCGCAGGGCGATCGAGGAAGCGCGCACCGGCGTGCTGGCGCACATCACCGAACGCATGGCCGAGATCCACAAGAGCGCCGCGTGAACAACAACTACTCGAGGATCGTGGGGACCGGCAGCTACCTGCCGCGAAAGGTGCTCACCAACCGCGACCTCGAGCTCGCCGTGGACACGACGGACGAGTGGATCTACACCCGCACGGGGATCCGCCAGCGCCACATCGCCGCCGACGGAGAGAAGACCAGCGACCTCGCCCTGGAGGCGAGCCGCAGCGCCCTGCAAGCGGCCGGCATTGCCGCGGGCGATCTCGACCTCATCGTGATGGCAACGACGACACCCGACATGGTGTTCCCGAGCACCGCCTGCTTGCTCCAGGCCAAGCTTGGCGCGCGCAATTGCCCGGCCTTTGACGTGCAAGCGGTGTGCAGCGGATTCGTCTACGGGCTCTCCACGGCGGACGGCTTCATGCGCACCGGACAGTACCGCAATGCGCTGGTGATCGGCGCCGAAATCTATTCGCGCATCCTCGACTGGAGCGACCGCTCGACCTGCGTGCTGTTCGGCGACGGGGCGGGAGCTGTCGTGCTCAGGCGCGACAGCACCCCGGGCATCATGTCGAGCCACCTGCATGCTGACGGCTCCTATGCGAGCCTGCTGACGGTGCCGGGAACGGTCTCCGGCGGCAAGGTGAGCGGCCGGCCGCTCCTGCAGATGGACGGGGGAGGAGTTTTCAAGTTCGCGGTCAAGGCGATGGATGACCTGGTCGAGGAGACCCTGGCGGCAAACGGCATGCAGAAATCCGATATCGATTGGCTGGTCCCGCACCAGGCCAATATCCGCATCATCCAGGCATCGGCGAAGAAGCTCGGGCTGAGCATGGAGAAGGTAGTGGTGACGGTGGACCGTCACGCGAACACCTCCGCCGCCTCCATTCCCCTCGCGCTCGACGAGGCGGTGCGCGACGGGCGCATCCGCGCAGGGCAGCATGTGCTGCTGGAAGCCGTGGGCGGCGGATTCACCTGGGGCGCCGCGCTGGTGAGGTGGTAACCAGCGGCACCTCCGGGCGTCCACCAGCAATGACATTCGCGTTCGTATTTCCAGGCCAGGGCTCGCAGTCCGTCGGCATGATGCAGCCCTTTGCCGAATCGGGCGCGGTGCGCGCAGTGTTCACGGAGGCCTCCGCCACGCTCGGGCAGGACCTGTGGAAGCTCGTGGCGGAAGGTCCACCCGAGGCGTTGAGCTCCACCGTGAATACGCAGCCGCTGATGCTGACCGCGGGCTATGCAGTCTATCGCGCGTGGCGCGACGCGGGCGGAGCCGAGCCATCGGTCGTCGCGGGCCACAGCCTGGGTGAGTACACCGCGCTGGTGGCCGCGGGCGCGCTTGCGTTTCGCGACGCGCTGCCGCTGGTGCGGTTCCGGGCGAAGGCGATGCAGGAGGCCGTGCCGATGGGGGAGGGTGCCATGGCCGCGATACTCGGGCTGGAAGACGGCGCGGTGCGCGCCGCGTGCGAGGAGGCGGCGCAGGGGCAGGTGGTCGAGCCGGTCAATTTCAATGCGCCAAGCCAGGTCGTCATCGCCGGCCACAAAGCGGCGGTCGAGCGCGGGGTCGCACTGGCCAAAGCAAGAGGCGCCAAGCGGGCGATGATGCTTCCGGTGAGCGCGCCATTCCATTCGTCGTTGCTCAAGCCGGCGGCCGCGAAGCTCGCCGCCTATCTCACCGGCGTGGCGGTGCGCGCACCGCGCATCCGGGTGGTCAACAACGTGGATGTCGCGGTTGAGCAGGAGCCGCAGCGTATCAAGGAAGCGCTGGCACGCCAGGCATGCAGCCCTGTGCGCTGGGTCGAGATCGTGCGCTGCTTCGCGGCCGACGGCATCTCGCACGTCGCGGAGTGCGGGCCGGGAAAAGTGCTGGCGGGGCTGACGCGGCGCATCGAGGACGGCCTCCAGAGCCACGCGCTCATTGATCCGCAGTCGCTCCAACAGGCATTGCTGGCGCTCAAATCGTGATTCTCGACGGCAAGATCGCGCTCGTCACCGGCGCATCGCGCGGCATCGGCCAGGCGATCGCGCTCGAGCTTGCCCGATGCGGCGCCGTGGTCATCGGCACGTCGACCAGCGCGTCCGGAGCGGACGGAATCGGCCGGCAACTGGCGGCTGCGGGCGCGCGGGGAGCCGGTATCGTTCTCAACGTCAATGATCCGCAGCAGGTTGAGACCGCGGCGGCGGACATCCAGAAGCAGTTCGGCGACATCGCCATTCTTGTGAACAACGCCGGCGTCACCCGCGACAACCTTCTGGTGCGCATGAGGGACGAGGAATGGGATGAGATCATGGCGACCGACCTCAAGTCGGTCTACCGTTTGTCGAAGCTCGTGCTGCGCTCGATGATGAAGGCGCGCTACGGCCGCATCATCAATATCACTTCCGTCGTCGGGGTAACCGGCAACGCCGGGCAGACCAATTACGCCGCCGCCAAGGCGGGCATCATCGGTTTCTCCAAGTCGCTAGCGCGCGAAGTCGGCAGCCGCAACATCACCGTCAACTGCGTGGCGCCGGGGTTCATCGATACCGACATGACGCGCGCGCTTTCCGAGGAGCAGCGGGGCGCCGTCATCCGGCAAATCCCCCTGGGACGGCTGGGGCGGCCGGAGGATGTGGCTGCGGCCGTGGCATTCCTGGCTTCGCCCGCGGCGGATTACGTGACGGGCTGCACATTTCACGTCAACGGCGGCATGTTCATGGAATAGCCGTATAACTTCCTGAAAAACGGGAACTTTTCCGGCGGGTGAATCTGGTAAAATAGCGCCCTGTTCGAATCCGATTGCCCCGGCCGGCACAGCGCTGCGGGGTCACAAGCGAGCTTTTCATTCCTGTCGAGGAAAGGGAAATTGAATGGAGAACATCGAGCAACGCGTCAAGAAAATTGTTGCCGAGCAGCTGGGTGTCAACGAGGCGGACGTCAAGAACGAGTCTTCGTTCGTCAACGATCTCGGCGCGGACTCGCTCGACACCGTGGAGCTGGTCATGGCGCTCGAGGAGGAATTCGAGACCGAGATACCGGACGAAGAAGCCGAGAAGATCGCCACCGTCCAGCAGGCCGTCGACTACATCAAGGCCCACGGCAAGTCCTGAGTTTCGTCCCGGTCCGGAGCGAATTTGTCCAGGCGCAGAGTCGTCGTCACTGGGCTCGGCATCATCTCCCCGGTCGGAAACGGGGTGCCAGAAGCCTGGAAGAACATCCTCGCCGGCGCATCGGGCATCGCCCGCATCACCCGCTTCGATCCCGCGGCGTTCGGCTCCCAGATTGCCGGCGAAGTGAAGGGCTTCGACCCGGCGCAACACCTTTCGGCGAAGGAAGCGCGCCGCTTCGACACTTTCATTCATTACGGCCTTGCCGCGGCGACTGAGGCAATCCGGGACGCCGGGCTCGATTTCGACCGCGAGCGGCGCGAGCAGGTCGGCGTGTGCATCGGTTCCGGTATCGGCGGGCTGCCGCTGATCGAGGAAACGCACAAGGCGGTGCTGGCAGGCGGCCCGCGCAAGATCTCTCCCTTCTTCATTCCCGGTTCGATCATCAATCTGATCGCGGGGCAGCTTTCCATCATGTACGGGCTCAAGGGCCCGAATCTTGCGCTCGTCACGGCCTGCACCACCGCCAATCATTGTATCGGCGACGCCGGCCGCCTGATCGAGTATGGTGACGCCGATGTCATGATCGCCGGCGGCTCCGAGTCCTGCGTTTCGCCTCTCGGGCTCGGCGGATTCTGCGCAGCGCGCGCGCTGTCCTCGCGCAACGACGACCCGGCGGCGGCGAGCCGGCCATGGGACCGGGACCGCGACGGCTTCGTGCTCGGCGAGGGCGCGGGAATCCTGGTGCTCGAGGAATACGAGCACGCGCGCACCCGTGGGGCGCGGATCTACTGCGAGCTCGCCGGCTACGGCATGAGCGCCGACGCCCACCACATCACGGCGCCCTGCGAGGACGGCGAGGGCGCAGTGCGGTGCATGGCGAACGCGCTGAGAAACGCGGGGCTCAATACCGGGCAGGTGGACTACATCAACGCCCACGGCACCTCGACCCCGCTCGGCGACGTCGCCGAAACGGTGGCGGTCAAGAACTGCTTTGGCGATCATGCCCGCAAGGTCGCCATCAGCTCGACCAAGTCCATGACCGGACACCTGCTGGGCGCAGCGGGCGGGATCGAAGCGGTGTTCTCGGCGCTGGCGGTGCACGAGCAGGTGGCGCCGCCGACGATCAATCTCGTCAACCCCGACCCGCAATGCGACCTCGATTACGTGCCGAATGCCGCGCGCCGGATGAAGATCGACGTGGCGGTGTCGAATTCGTTCGGTTTCGGCGGCACCAACGGCAGCCTGGTCTTTCGGAGACTTTGAGCGCCGCCCTCAGCCCGGGCGCATGCCGATGAGGCGGAGCCGGCGGACTGACCGCTTTCTGCGCGCGCTGCTCGGCACCACGGCTGTCGCCGCGGTGATGCTCGCTTCCGCGTTCGCCTGGTACGCAACGGCAGAAATTTCGACCACGCCGCTGCCGCTTCAATTCAACATCAGGCCGGGCAGCACCCTGCGCGGCGCGGCACTGGAAATGGAGCGGGCAGGGGCGCTGCGCCAGCCCGCGCTCTTTGTCCTGCTGGGGCGCCTGCTCGGCGAGTCGCGGAGCATCAAGGCGGGCAACTACGAGCTCAGCGAGCCGGTCACGCCATACCGCCTGCTGCAGAAGATCGTGCAAGGCGATGTGACGCAGGCCACCGTCAGGTTCGTCGAGGGCTGGACCTTCAAGGAGCTGCGCAGAGCCCTCGACGAGCACCCGCAAGTGGCCCATGTCAGCCGTGGCCTCAGCGACGGAGAGATCCTCCAGCGCCTCGGCATCACGGAGAGTTCGCCCGAGGGCATGTTCTTCCCGGACACTTATCATTTCGCCGGCGGCAGCAGCGATCTCCGGATTCTCGCCCGCGCGCACCGGCTCATGCAGTCCCATCTCGAGGCGCGCTGGACCGCACGCGCGACCGATTCGCCGCTCGCAACTCCCTATGAGGCGCTCATTCTGGCCTCGATCGTCGAGAAGGAAACCGGCCGGGAAGAAGAGCGCCCGCTCATCGCCGCGGTGCTCATCAACCGGCTGCGCAAGGGCATGCTGCTGCAAGCCGATCCCACCGTCATCTACGGGCTGGGCGAGAGCTTTGACGGCAACCTGCGCAAGGGCGATCTGCTGGCGGACACGCCTTACAACACTTACACCCGCGCCGGGCTGCCGCCGACACCCATTGCGATGCCCGGGCTCGCTTCGCTCACGGCCGCGCTCAACCCCCCGGCAAGCGATGCGCTGTATTTCGTCTCCCGCGGCGACGGCACCTCGCAGTTTTCGAACTCGCTGGGAGAGCACGAGCGCGCCGTGACAAAATATCAGCGCTCGGGAAAACGCTGATGCGCGGCCGGTTCATAACGCTCGAAGGCATAGATGGCGCGGGCAAGAGCAGCCACCTGCGCTGGGTTGCCCGTTATCTCCGGGGCCGCGGCATCCGGGTCAAGGTGACGCGCGAGCCGGGGGGCACGCCGGCGGGCGAGCGGCTGCGCCGGCTGGTGCTGGGGAGCCGGAACCGGCTGCACGCCGAGACCGAAACGCTCCTGATGTTCGCGGCGCGCCGCGAGCATCTCGCCAAAGTCATCGCCCCCGCGCTGAAACGCGGTGTCTGGGTCGTGTGCGACCGCTTTACCGACGCGACCTACGCCTATCAGTCGGGCGGCAGCGGCGTCGCCTGGGGGAAGATCGATGCCCTCGAGCGCTGGGTCCATCCGGGCCTGCAGCCCGACCTCACCATCCTGTTCGACGTCAGTCCCGCGATCGGCCGGCGGCGAACCGCCCGCAAGCGCAAACGGGACCGCTTCGAGCGCGAGCAGGGGGCGTACTTCAGGCGCGTGCGCAACGCCTATCTGAGGCGTGCCCGGGCCAAAGCCAGGAGAATCCGGGTCCTCGACGCCCACGAAGGTCTTACCCAAGTTAAGAAGGAACTTGAGAATATACTTTCAAGGTTTTGTTAGATATGGATTATCCATGGCATTCCACGGACTTCGACGCCCTGCTGGCGCGCGCGGGACGGTTGCCCCATGCGTTGCTGCTGCGCGGGCGTGAAGGCATCGGGAAGCTGGCCTTCGCCCAAGCGCTCGCGCGCGCCCTGCTGTGCGAAAAGCGGCAGCCGGGGAAACGCGCATGCGGGCATTGTGCGGGCTGCAACTGGATGGAACAGGGCAGCCACCCGGACTTTCGCAGGCTCGAGCCCGAGTCGCACGCCGATTCAGGAGAGGCTGAGGAGGGGGGCGAGCGCAAGGCGAGTTCCCAGATCTCAGTTGACCAGGTGCGGAGCCTGACCGGCTTCATCAATGTCTCCAGTCACCGGGGCGGCGCCAAGGTCGTGCTGATCCACCCGGCGGAAACGCTCAACGTGAACGCTGCCAACGCGCTGCTGAAGAACCTGGAGGAGCCGCCGCCCCAGACTTACTTCGTGCTCGTGGCACACCGGTGGCACCACCTGCTGCCGACAATACGCAGCCGCTGCGAGCAGGTCGTGCTTGCGCCGCCGGCAGGTGACGCGGCGCGGGGCTGGCTCGGGGAGCAGAAGCTGCGCGATGCCGACCTCGCGCTCGCGCATGCAGGCGGCGCCCCATTGCTTGCGCAGGGATTCGACGAGGATTTCTGGCGGCAGCGTGAAGCATTCCTCGGCGCGATCACGCGTCCGGGTTTCGACGCACTCGCGAGCGCCGAGCAGCTGCGCGAAATTGCGCCCCGGCTGATGCTCGGCTGGCTGCAGAAATGGGCGTTCGATCTCGTGAGCCACAAAGTCGCGGGCAGGGTGCGCTATAACCCCGACTACGCGGAGACCCTTGCGGCGACCGCGCAGCGCCTCGGCCTGACCCGGACGGTGCGCTTCCAGCGGCAGATGGTGCGCCTGCAGCGGATCGTTGCCCATCCCCTGAACGCACGCCTGTTCCTCGAGCACCTGCTGCTGGAGTACGGGGCGTTGCTGCGCCAGGAAGCTGGCGCACAAGGGACCTGAAGTCCTCGATCCGGACGATCTGATGCTGGTCGATTCCCACTGCCATCTCGATTTTCCCGACCTTGCCGGTCGCGTGGACGAGGCGCTCGCGCTGATGCGCGCGAACGATGTCACGCACGCGCTTTGCGTGAGCGTCACGTTGCAGGAATTCCCGCAGGTGCGCGCGTTGGCGGAGCGCTATCCGCATCTAAGCGCATCGGTGGGGGTGCATCCCGATTATGCGGATGTGCCGGTCGTGACGGAAAAGGAGCTGGTCGCGCTGGCCGATCACCCCAAGGTTGTGGCGATCGGGGAAACCGGCCTCGACCATTACCGGATCAAGGGCGGCGCAGATTGGCAGCGCGAGCGTTTCCGCACTCACATCCGCGCCGCGCGCCGCTGCGGCAAGCCGCTCATCATCCACATGCGGGACGCCGCCGAGGAGACGCTCAACATCATGCGCGAGGAGCGCGCCTCCGAAGTGGGAGGCGTGATGCACTGCTTTACCGGCACCTGGGACGTCGCGCAGGCCGCGATCGAACTCGGTTTCTGGATTTCGTTCTCGGGCATCGTCACGTTCAAGAACGCCGCGGCGCTGAGGGAAGTTGCGCGGCGCGTGCCCCTGGAGCGCATGCTGATCGAGACCGATTCGCCGTTCCTGGCCCCGGTGCCGTATCGCGGCAAGACCAACGAGCCTGGCCTGGTCAAGTACGTGGCCGAGGAGATCGCGCGCCTGCAGGGCGTGTCGCTGGACGAGGTCGCCGCGTCCACCAGCGCAAACTACTTCAAGCTGTTCAGGGTCGCTTCTGGCGGGTGAGCGACTGCTGTTCGTTAGGGTCGGGTTGCGCCTGGCGACGGGTGGCGTCACAGCGTCTGGCAGCGTGCTCCGGGGTCCGCCGATCTCACATTGACGGACACCATAATGCGTATAATGTATATTATGTCAAATCAGAGCCTGGCATAGCCCGCACGCCAACCTGCAACGAGAATGCAGGCACCTCCACCCCCGCTCCCGTCCGAGGGCGACCTGTTCCGGTTTACGTAGGCGTCTCGGAGTCGCCGAGCCGTTTCTTGAACGCTTCGAGCTCGGCCTGTGCCTTGAGCGCGGCCAGGTTGGCTTCCTCCTGCCGCGTGAGGTCATGGATCACGAGGAGGTAGCCTGTCTCCACGCCCTGCTGGTTCTTGAGGGGAATGATGGAGCTCCGGCAGTGCAGCCGCACCCCCCCCTTGCGTAGCCGCCACGCTTCCTGCCCCGCCCTGCCCGAAAACCGCGCCTGGTCCATCAGGCGCTCCGGGTGCCTGGCGAGGATGTCCTCCTTAGTGAAGAACCGCGAGTAGCTCTGTCCCACGATCTCCGCCCCCGAGTATCCGAGCAGCCGCTCGGCCCCGATATTCCAGTTCCTGACCGCCCCGTTGGCGTCGAGCTGGCACACTGCGTAATCGGTGATGACATCGGCCATCAGGCGGAAACGCTGCTCGCACAGGTATTGCGCTTCCTTGATCGATTCGAACCGACGGACCTCCTCCGTCAGCGCCTCCGCTTCGCGCGTGACGAGCTTGAGGCGGTCGATCTGCTCCTTGAGCGAGCCCACCATGAGCGCGATCACGGGGCAGGCGACCACGATCACCATCATCTGGCGCCAGTCGAGCTCCGAATAGCGGAAGGGATAGAGGGGGTGCGAAAACAGCACGAACGAGCAGAACAGGACGATGGCGGCGCTCAGCATGCCGGCCATGCCGCCCGCGAGGTAGGTCGAGGCCGCGACCGTGAACAGCAGCAGCAGGCCGGGGTCGGTGATGGCGCCCATCCCGCGCCACAGGACCGCGACCACGAGCACGGATAGCAGCGTAATGACGCCTGAGCCCACATATCGCACCCAATGGGATGAGCGTCCCAGCAGCGTGTCGGCGACCCATTCTTGTAGTGGCATAGCTTTCCGAGCGACGATTTTCCGTCGCCACGCGCAAAAAGCCGGACACTTGGCCCCCCCAAGGGCCGTGTCTGCGGCAATAAGGGAAAGCTACGCAATAACGGTGCCAGAAAACTGGCTCCTCGCGGCACCGCAGGCTACCGCGGGAATTGCCCCCTGCGGGCCTCCCGTCCCGCAAGGGAAACGAGGCTTCAGACGCGTTCGAGGATCGCCGCCATGCCCTGCCCGCCCCCGATGCAGAGGCTTACTAGGGCATAGCGGCCGCCCGTGCGCTGCAACTGGCGCGCGGCCGTCAGGGCGAGCCGCGCTCCCGAGGCACCGAGGGGATGACCCACCGCGATCGCACCGCCATTGGGATTGACCCGGCTGTCGTCAAACGCAATGCCGAGCCCCTTCAGGCAGGCCAGCACCTGTGCGGCAAACGCTTCGTTGATCTCGATGATGTCCATGTCCTTCAACGAAAGGCCGCTCCGCGCAAGCGCCTTCTTGGAGGCCGCGACCGGGCCGATGCCCATGATCTGGGGCGGCACGCCCGCCGCCGCGCTGGCGATCACGCGGGCGAGCGGTTTCACTCCCGCTCTCTCGCCGGCCGCCTTCGAGCCGAGGAGTATCGCGACCGCACCGTCGTTGATGCCCGAGGCATTGCCGGCGGTGGTAACACCCCCCTCGTAGAGCGGCCGCATCCTGGCAAGCGCGTCAAGGTCAGTGCCCGGCCGCGGATGCTCGTCATCCGATACCGGGGGCACCGGGCCTTTGCGCGTGGGCGGCAATTCGACTGGCGCGATCTCTCCTGAGAAGAAGCCCTCGCCCTTGGCGATGCTGTAGCGCTGCTGAGAGCGCAAGGCGAAGCGATCGGCCTCCTCGCGCTTGATCTCGAATTGGCGTGCCAGCGTGTCTGCAGTCTGTGGCATCTGGTCGTCGCCGAACTGCTTGACCAGTTTCGGATTCGAGAAACGCGGTCCGATCGTGCTGTCGTAGAGCCTGATATCCCGCGCGAACGCGGATTCGGCGCGGCTCATGACGAGGGGCGAGCGGCTCATGCTCTCTACTCCGCCGGCCAGGTAGACATCGCCCTCGCCAGCGGTGATCGCGTGGGCGGCGTGCACCACGGCGCCCAGGCCGCTCGCGCAGTTGCGCTGGAGCACGGTTCCGGGCGTCTCGACCGGCAAGCCGGCCACGAGGCCTGCATGGCGCGCCACGCAGCGGCTGTCCTCACCGCCCTGGTTGGCGCAGCCGACGACGATGTCCTCGATCAACTCCGGCTTGAAGGCGGTCCTTTTCATGAGGTTGCGCATCGCGTCGGCGAGCAGATCGTCGGGGCGCACCTTGGCGAGCACGCCGGCATGGCGGCCGAACGGTGTGCGCAGCCCTTCGTAGAGATAGGCATCGAGCATGGCGGTCTCCTTTCAGGACATCGTGACGAGTGCAGAGCTTGGAGCCCCTAACACAATGAAACACGCGTGCGTTGCGAGCCAAAATTGGTGATGACGCGAAGGACGGCGCAGGTCATATGTCGATATGGCCAAGCCGGCCGACAAAGTCAGCGCCGATTTTGGCCGCAACCCCGGCGCCGGCATCTGAATACCCAATGCTAATCCAGGGGCTGGCACGAGTTTTGGCCCATGGCTTTGTCGCTCGCCTTGCCAATATCGACATATTGGCTGCGGCTCGCTTCGCGCCCTGAGCCAAAATCGTGACAGCGCATCGCGCGTTTCATTGTGTTAGGGGCTCCTAGGGTTCCGGGGTCAGCAGCGACACGCCCAGTTTTGCGCGACGCGTGAGCCAGATATTGGGGCGGTAGCGCGGGTCGCCGTAAATGCGGTGCATGGCCGACAACACCTTGTATACGCGGTCCGGGCCCAGGACGTCGCCGAAGCGGAACGGGCCGTTTGGATAATTGAGGCCGAGCGTCACCGCCTTGTCGATGTCGGCCGGATCGGCGATGCGGCTTTGCGCGATCGAGCAGCCGATGTTGACGATCATGGCCACGATCCGCTGCGCGATGAAGCCGGGGCTGTCGCGGCATACCGTGACCGGGACGCCGTCGGCGGCAAGCAGTCCGTGTGCCGCGTCACGATATGCGGCTCCGGTGAGCGGCGTGCCCATGATGGTGCGGCGCTTGACCATCGGAAACAGCGTGTCGACCGCTACCGTGCGTTTGGGATCGAGTCCCTGTTCCACCGCGCAGGTGGTGGCATCCTCACCGATCGGCGTCACCAGGATGAGCGCCCCGGAACTCGGCTTTGCGGCGGTCTCGCGGCGTGCACCGAGTTTGCTCAGCAATTCTGCCACCGCCGCATGGCCCTGCCCCTCGACCGGGCTCACCCAGACGCTCTCGGGACGCGCCACGGGCACACGCGGCTCGGCCGGGACGAGCGGCCTCATCTCGGCGTCGTAATCGTAGAACCCGCGCTTGGACTTGCGCCCCAGCACGCCGGCCTCATAGCGGCTGCGCATGATGAGGTTGGGCCGGTAACGTGGCTCCTCGAAGAACTGGCGATAGATCAGCTCGGACGCGGGCTGCGTCACGTCGAGGCCGGTCAGTTCCATCAGCTCGAAAGGCCCCATGCGGAAACCTCCGACATCGCGCATCACGCGGTCCACGTCGGCAAAGCCGGCGACCCCTTCATAGGCAAGATGCGCCGCCTCCAACGTAAAGCCGCGCCCGACCTGGTTGACGAGGAAGCCGGGCGCATCCTTCAGCCGCACCGGCTCGCGAGTCATGCGGCGGCCCACCGCCATCAGTGCCTCGCCCACCCACTCCTCGGTCCGCAGCCCGTCGATGACCTCCACCAGCTTCATCAGCGGCACCGGGTTGAAAAAGTGGAAGCCGGCAAAGCGCTGCGGCGTCTTGAGCTTCGAGGCAATGGTGGTGACGGAAAGTGAGGATGTATTGGTTGCGAGTATGCAGTCCGGAGCGACGACGGCTTCGAGCTCGCTGAACAGTTTCTGCTTCGCCTCGAGATTCTCGACGATGGCCTCGATCACGAGCTGGCAGGATCTCATGTCCGCCGGCCCGCCGACGATCCTGATGCGGCCGACCGCTCCCACCGCCTCGTCCTTCGTCATCGCTCCTTTCTCCGCTGCGCGCGCGAACATCTTCTCGATAAACCCGCGCGCTTCCTCGGCCGCTCCCGGCCGGCTGTCGCTCATCAGCACCTGCATGCCGCCCCCCGCGGCGACCTGGACGATGCCCCGTCCCATCGCGCCGGTCCCGATCACGCCGACCGTCAGATCGCGACGATTCGCATCAATTGGCATGGTGTCTTTCGGCGGTCATCATGTAATCCGGCGGCACGGTGCTCCCGCGCCGCCGCCTGCATCAGCGGCCTTTGAACTGGGGCTTGCGCTTCTCCATGAAGGCAGCCTGACCTTCGCGGTAATCCTCGCTCGCGAAGCAGGCGTCTACCATGCGCTGGCAGAGGGCGAGATCGCGTTCGCCGAGGTCCTTCTGCAACTCGACCAGCGAGCGCTTCACCGCCGCGATGGTGAGCGGAGCATTGCGGGCGATGGTGCGTGCATAGTCCTCGATGAAGTTTTCGAGCTCGGCGCCTGGCATTACGTGGTTGACAAGGCGCATCTGCAGCGCCTCGTGCGCGGTGAACTGGCGGGCGGTGAAGAAAATCTCCGCGGTGTACGCCGGGCCTACGACGGAGGCGAGGCGCTTCACGCCCTCGAAGCGGTAGCCGAGGCCAAGACGCGCTGCCGGCACGCCGAAGCGGGCATCGTCTGCGGCGATGCGCAGGTCGCAGCCCACCGCGATCGCCATGCCGCCCCCGATGCAGTAGCCCCGGATCATCGCGATCGTCGGCTTTGCGCATTCCCGCAGCGCCTGATTCGCGGCATCGGCCACCGCGTTGTATTCCCTTGCCGCTTCCGCGCCGCTGCGCTTTTCCTTGAACTGCGAGATGTCCGCGCCGGCGCTGAACGCCTTCTCGCCCGCGCCGCGAAGGACGATCACGCGCACCTCGGGATCCCTCGAGTACGCGTCAAGCACGACAGGCAGCGACTGCCACATTTCGTACGAGGTCGCGTTGTGGCGCTCGGGATTGTTGAAGACGATCCAGCCGATGGCACCGTCCTTGCGGGCGATGAGTTTGTCCGTGAGGGACTGCAGGGGCGCAGCTGGGTGATTCATCGTTTGATACCTGTGCCTGCGCGCCGCCGGTGTCAGCGCACCACCAGCACCGGGAGCTTGGAATGCAGCAGGACTTTCTGGGTTTCGCTGCCGAGCAGGAGGCTCGACAGGCCGCGGCGGCCGTGCGAGGCCATCATGATGAGATCGCACTTCCTCTTGCGCGCGGTGCCGATGATCTCCTGATACGGCATGTCGCTCGCGGCGGTCAGTGTCACGCAGCGCACCTTTCTCGTGCGCGCCTGGCGGGCAATCGCCTCGAGCATCCGGGTCGCGCGCGCCCTCGATTCGTCCTCGAGGCGTTTTTTCAAGGCCGGGCTGAGCGGCGCGAAGCCTTCGTTCGCGAACGCCTGGAATGCGGGCACGACGTGCAGTGCCGTCACGCGGGCTTTGATCCTCCCCGCGAACCGGATGCCGGTCCTGACCGCTCGCTCCGACAGCCTGGAGCCGTCGGTTGGCAGCAATATGTGCTTGAACATGGCCCCTCCTTGCGGTGATGCCGCCTAGTGCGCCTTGCCCAGCTGATGGGCGGGGACCGGAAGCGCGACAACCTCGATGCCTTCCTCGCGCAGCGCGGCGACCTCTTCGCGCGATGCCGTGCCGCGAATCCTGCGCTCGGGCGCCTCGCGATAGTGGATCTTGCGCGCCTCCTCGGGAAACGCCGCCCCGACGTCTTCCGTGTGATTGATCACATGCTCGATCACCTTCGACAGCAGGTCGGCGCCGGCATTGGAGTACTGCGGCTCGCCCGTGGCTGCGGACTCGGCGCGCGGGGCGTGCTCCTTGCCCGCAGTCCGAATATGGGAAGCGTGCGGCAGCCGCGAGATAGCGGAGTTGCCGCACGACGGGCAGCTCACGAGCTTGCGGCTTGTCTGATGCTCGAAGTCCTCGCTCGAGGCGAACCAGCCCTCGAAGCGGTGGCCGTTCTCGCACCCGAGATCAAATACGATCATGAAAAACCTCGACCCGTGTCAACCTGGTGGGCGAGACCGGACTCGAACCGGTATGGCTTGCGCCGAGGCATTTTAAGTGCCTTGTGTATCCCAATTCCACCACTCGCCCGACATCCTGTCCTTTGGCCGGCCCCTGCAGCCAGTCTCCAACGGTATCTGACGAGACGTTCCTGTCACCGGTGTCGCCAGCCATACTACCGCAATAGAACCTGGAGGCGGGGGTCGGAATCGAACCGGCGTACACGGCTTTGCAGGCCGCTGCATGACCACTCTGCCACCCCGCCGACGAAACCTTCAAAACAGAAAAGGGAAAGCGAGTCGTTCGGCGTTTTGGCTGCGGCTAACCTGAAGGTTACCCTGCGCCGAAGCTTCGCTTTCCCTGAAATTCTGGAGCGGGAAACGAGTCTCGAACTCGCGACCTCAACCTTGGCAAGGTTGCGCTCTACCAACTGAGCTATTCCCGCGTTTCGTATGAAAAATTATAGGTCAGGCGTCCTCCTCTGGCAACCCGCGCGGCGGCAGCCGCGGCGTACTGCGGCATGACGCAGCGCCGTCCTTGGTGCGCTCGGTAACGGCGCCCGCTTACCGCGCGCGCCACAACTGCGGAAGAGCAACTTTCAGGTAATACGCCATGGACACGAGCGTCAATACGGCCGCCAGCACGATCAACCACGTTCCCACCTGCTGCGGCCGGAACGCGCCGAGAGGGTCGTGATAGAGCAGCAGCGGAATTGCCAGCATCTGGGAGGCGGTCTTGATTTTGCCCAGGAACGATACCGCGATGCTGCGCGCCGCGCCGATGCCCGCCATCCATTCCCGCAGCGCCGAGACCGCGACCTCGCGCCCGATGATGATGAGGGCGATGATCGCGTCCACGCGCTCGAGCTGCACCAGGATGATCAGTGCCGCCGCCACCATCAGCTTGTCCGCGACCGGATCGAGAAAGGCGCCGAAGGCCGAGGTCTGGTTGAGCTTGCGCGCGAGCCAGCCGTCGAGCCAATCGGTGATGGCAGCGGCGGTAAAGATGACGGTCGCCACCAGATTCTGATTGGGGACGGACACCCAGCTCTTCTCGAAATAGAAGATGCCGACGAAAAGCGGGATGAGGACGATCCTCAGCCAGGTGAGCAGGTTGGGCAGGTTGAGCGGCATTGCCGATTATCGCCCATTTCTTCAATGGATCTCGCGATAGATCTTCTCGGCCAGCGCGCGGCCGATGCCTTCGATCGAGGCCAGCTCGTCCATGCTGGCGGCCTGCAGCCCGCGCAGGCCGCCGAAGCGGGCAAGCAGCTTCTGGCGACGCTTCGCTCCGACTCCCGCGATGTTCTCCAGCGGCGAGCTGCTGCGAGCCTTGCCGCGGCGGGCGCGATGGCCCTGGATGGCGAAACGGTGCGCCTCGTCGCGGATCTGCTGGATCAGGTGCAGCCCTGGATGATCGGCTCCCGGCGCAAGCGCATCGGTGCGGCCTGCCACCAGCAGCTGCTCCTGTCCCGGCCGGCGCGCTTCCCCTTTGGCGACCGCGGCCAATGCCACGTCGCTCAATCCGAGTTCCTCGAAGACGTCAGCGGCCACCGCCAGCTGTCCCTTGCCACCGTCGATCAGGACGAGATCCGGCACCCTGCCCTCGCCCGCCACGAGCCTGCGGTAGCGGCGGGAGAGAGCATCCCGCAGCGCTGCATAGTCGTCGCCCGGCTTGACCACGATGTTAAAGCGTCGGTACTCGCCTTGCTGCATCGTCGACCCGTCGTAGACGACGCATGCGGCAACGGCCGCCTCGCCCATGGTATGGCTCACATCAAAGCATTCGATGCGGTGCGCCGATTCCGGCAGCTCGAGCAGCTGTTGCAGCGCTGCCAGGCGCGCCTCCTGGGTCGCCAGCGAACCCAGCGCCTGGCCGGCGCCGAGCTCGGCGTTTCTTGCGGCCATCTCGAGCCATGCCCTGCGCGCGCCCGCAGGCTTGACCGTGATCTGCACCTTGTGGCTCGCGCGTTCGGCGAGCAGATCCTCGAGAGGCCGTAGGTCGACATCCGCCCCGAGCACGATCTGGGGCGGCACGCCATGCTGAGAGTAATGCTGCAGCACGAACGCCTCCAGCACCTGCTGCGGGCTGCAGCCCTCTGCGTTGCGTGGGTAGAAGTTCTTGTCGCCGAGATGCCGTCCGCCGCGGATCATCGCCAGGTTGACGCAAACGATGCCGCCGGCGCGGCCGCACGCGACGACGTCGGTATCCTCGCTGCTCCCGCTCACGAACTGCTTTTCACGCACCTTGCGCAGCGCCGCGATCTGGTCGCGATACGCAGCCGCTTCCTCGTAACGCATGTGCTCCGAGGCGGCGTTCATCCGCGCAACCAGGCGTTCGCTGACCTCGTCCTCCTTCCCCTCGAGGAACAGGGCGGCGGCGGCAACGTCTTCGGCGTAGGCGCCTTCACTGACAAGACCCACGCACGGCGCGGTGCAGCGCCGGATCTGGTGCAGCAGGCACGGCCGCGACCGGTTGCTGAACACGGAGTCCTCGCAGGTGCGGATGCGGAAGACTTTTTGGAGAAGCTGGATGCTCTCCCGTACCGCGCCCGCGTTGGGAAACGGCCCGTAGTAGCGATGGCGCTTGTCGAGGCTGCCACGGTGGAACCCCAGGCGCGGAAAACGATGCCCGCTCAGCGTTAAATACGGATAGGATTTATCGTCACGAAACAGGATGTTATAGCGCGGCGCGAGGGTCTTGATCAGGTTGCTCTCGAGCAGCAGCGCCTCGGCCTCGGAACGGGTGACGGTCGTCTCCACGGCCGCGACCTGTTCGACCATCAGCTGGATGCGCGGCGAGCCCCCGCCGCCGCCTTTCTGGAAATACGAGGCGACGCGCTTCTTCAGGTCGAGAGCCTTGCCGACGTAGAGCACCTCACCCGCGGCGCTCACCATGCGGTAGACGCCGGGCAGATGCGGCAGGCTGGCGAGGATCGCTGCAGGGTCGAACATCACGAGGTCTGATAAAATGACGCGCTTTTTTCGGAGAGTATGGCGAAATGGCGAAAGTTCTGGCAACCGAGATTCGCGCCGGCAACCTGATCGAATGGGACAAGCGCGTCTGGCGCGTCCTCAAGTCCTATCACGTCCATGTCGGCGGCCGCGGCGGCGCGTTCATGCAGGTCGAGATGAAGGACATCGAGTCCGGCACCAAGCGAAACGAGCGCATCCGCACCGAGGACAAGATCGAGCGCGCCTATGTCGAGCCGCGCTCCATGCAGTACCTCTACAGTGACGGATCGAGCTATGTCTTCATGGACCAGGAGACCTTCGAGCAGCTCTCGCTTCCGCAGGAATTGCTCGAGGGGCAGTCCGGCTACCTCGTTCCCAACATCGACGTGCAGGTCAATTTTCACAACGACCGCCCGATCGGCGTGCAGCTGCCACCGACCGTGACGCTTACCGTGACGGAAACCGAGCCCAATCTCCGGGGCGCGACCGCGACCGGTTCCTTCAAGCCCGCCAAGACCGACACCGGCATCACCGTGATGGTGCCGCAGTTTGTCACGCAGGGCAGCCGCATCAACGTCAACACCGATACCGGCGAGTACATCGACCGCGCCTGATGATTTCCCGGCCCAATGGTCGCCTGACCATTCGCCGCTGACCATTGCGACGCTGCATCCCGCTCCGGGGTCGCATCCAAGCATTGAACGCTTGGAACCTGCTCTGCCCTCCGCGGGCGCAAGGGGTGAGGGGTCGTGGCGGTCAGGCGAGAGGCAGCTCGCCCTCCCGCTTGGCAAGTCCCGCGACCGCCTGCAGCGCGCGCGCGTAGCGTGCGTCCTCGCGCAGCCTCGGCATGCCCCCCTGTAGCGGCTTGCCGTGCATGCGGGCAAGCCGTGCGAGGCTTACTGCCGGCATTGCATAGCCCAGATTGTCGAGCAGTTCGTCCACTGCCTGGGGGCTGTTGCATAACAAGACCATGTCGCAGCCGGCGCCGAGTGCCGCCCGGGCGCGCTCCGTTACGCCGCCCGCGATACGGGCCCCTTCCATGCTCAGATCATCGCTGAAGATCACGCCGTCGAATCCGAGCCTGCCGCGCAACACCTGCTTGAGCCACACCGACGAGTATCCCGCCGGCCGGTCGTCCACCTTCGGATAGATCACGTGGGCGGGCATGATGCCGCCGAGCCCCGCCTCGATCAAGCGCCGAAACGGCACCAGGTCCGCCGCCTCGATCGCTTCGTAGGTGCGCTCGTCGACCGGCACCTCGTGGTGCGAATCGGCCGCGACGTGCCCGTGCCCCGGGAAATGCTTGCCGACCCCGTTCATGCCCGCCTCCCGGAATCCATGCAGCAGCGCGCGCGCAAGCTCCACGACCACGCGCGGGTCGGAATGGAATGCCCGGTCGCCGATCACGCTGCTTGCGCCGCGGTCGATGTCCAGCACCGGTGCGAAACTCAAATCCACTCCGTGTGCGAGCAGTTCCGCCGCAAGCACGAAGCCCACCTCATGGGCCACCTGTCGCGCCTGCTGCTGCCCATGGTCCCAGGCCCAGCCGAGTTCGCGCATCGCGGGCAGCGCCGCAAATCCTTCGCGGAAACGCTGCACCCGCCCGCCCTCGTGATCGACCGCGATGACGAGCGGCGGGTTGCGCAGGGCGTGGATCTCCTCGGTCAAACTGGCAAGCTGCCCGGCGCCGGCGTAATTGCGGGCGAACAGGATCACCCCGCCCGCGAGGGGATGGATGAGCCGCCTGCGATCCGCGTCGGTGAGGTCAACCCCTTCGACATCGAGCATCACGGGCCCCAGCGGCTGGCTTCGCGCCGTCATCCCGCCTCCAGCACGACGCAGGCACAGGCAAGGCTCATCTCGTCGCTGATGGTCAGGTGATGCCTCACGATGCCGCGGCTCAAAACCAGCTTTTCCAGGTTCGGGTGAAACGCGAACCCGGGCTTGCCGGACCGCTCCTGGACCACGCTGATGCATTGCAGTGTCACCGGGTAGCGGAAGCCGGTTCCCATCGCCTTGGAAAACGCCTCCTTTGCCGCGAACCGGTTGGCGAGGAACAGCACCGGTCTGGCGGTCCGGAGATAGCCCGGCCACTCGAGCGGAGTCAGCACGCGCCGGGCAAAGCGCTCGCCGTACTTCTCCCGCAGCCGCTCGATGCGTTGGGGCTCCACGAGATCGATGCCGATGCCGAGAATCATCGCGCGGACTCGAGCAGTGCCTTCATCTCGCGCACCGCCCGCCCCATGCCCACGAACACGGCCCTAGCGACGATGGCGTGGCCGATGTTGAGCTCCTCGATCTGGGCAATCGCGGCGATCGGCCCGACGTTGTCGTAATTGAGCCCGTGTCCGGCGTTCACGCGCAGGCCTCTCCCCGCCGCATATTCCGCGGCGGTGCGGATCTTCTCGAGTTCCCGCCGCCGCCTTCCCGCACCACCGGCCCCGGCATAGCCCCCGGTATGAAGCTCGATCACGGGCGCGCCCGCTCTCAGCGCAGCGTCGATCTGGCGGCGATCGGCATCGATGAACAGCGACACCCGGATGCCTGCCGCGGCGAGTTCCCGGCACGCCCGCCCGACGCGCCTCGATGCGCCCGCCACATCGAGTCCGCCCTCGGTGGTGAGCTCGGCACGCCGCTCCGGCACCAGGCAGACGTCCTGCGGCCGCACGCGCCTGGCAAATGCGATCATCTCCGGGGTCACCGCCGCCTCCAGGTTCATCCGCGTCCGCAACGCCTTGCGCAGGGTAATGACGTCGCGGTCCTGGATGTGCCTGCGGTCCTCGCGCAGGTGCAGCGTGATGTAATCGGCCCCCGCCTCCTCGGCGGCGCGCGCCGCTTCTACCGGGCTCGGATATTCCGTGCCTCGCGCCTGCCGCAAGGTCGCGACGTGGTCGATATTGACGCCCAGCAGAATCATAGATCTTGCAGGTCGCGCAGCAGCTGCCGGGTATGCAGGACCTGGTTGCCGAGGCAGTGGTTAATCAGCGTCCGCATCAAGAGCTTGCTCTGTTGCTGCGTCGCTGCGCTGGTGAAAACGCCGGACTGCATGTCGAGCAGTGTCTGGCCCGACAATTCTACCCCGTTCCGCGGGGCGCCGGCCGCACCGACCGGACCGCGCTCGACGACGTAGACGTAGCTCTGCTCGCGCATCACCGGCTCGCCGCGCTCGACATCGCGATCGAGTATGACCGCGTAGCCGAGCTCGCGCAGCAGGCACATCTCGAATCGCCGCAGCACCGCCGGCCGCTCGCCGTCGTCCGCGAGCGCGGCAAGCGTTTCCTCGTAGACCTGGAACAACTGCTCGTGCGGATCGTCGCGCGCAAGGAGTTTCAGCAGCAGCTCATTGAGATAGAACCCGCAGATCAGCGCTTCGCCCTTGAGCGGGCAGTACGCTCCCCGCCACTCGGCGCGCGTCAGCGTGCGCAGCTCACCGCGGCCGCTCCATGACAGGAGCAGCGGCTGGAACGAAAGCAGGACCCCGCGCAGCGCCGACTTCGGCCGGCGCGCGCCGCGCGCCACCAGCGCCACCCGCCCGTGGTCGCGCGTGTAGGCTTCCACGATCAGGCTCGACTCGCGGTAGGGGCGAGCATGAAGGACGAACGCGGGGTGTGCGTCCTGCCTGGATCGCCCCCCCGCCCCTCCGCCCTCATCCCTCATCCCTCAACCTCAATCATCGAATCCCATGCGCCTGAGCGCGGCCGCGCTTCCCGCCCAGCCACGGTTCACCTTGACCCAGACCTCGAGGAACACCTTGCCGCCGAACAGCCGCTCCATGTCCCGGCGCGCCTGCGAGGCAATGGTTTTCAGCTGCCTGCCGCCCTTGCCGATTACGATGGCTTTCTGGCTTTCCTTGTCCACCACGATCGAGGCTTGGATGATGCGCAGACCTCCCTCCTCCCGGAAGCGCTCGATCTCGACGGTCGAGGCGTAGGGCAGCTCCTCGCCGAGAAGTCGAAACAGCTTCTCCCGCAGCAGCTCCGCCGCCAGGAACCTCTCGTTGACGGTGGTGATGTCATCCTCGCCGTGCACCGGCGGTCCTTCGGGCAGCAACGCTACGATCGCGTCGAGCAGCTCGTCCACCTGCCACCCCTTTGCCGCCGAAATCGGGATGATCGCTGCGAACTTGCGCAGCCCCGCAAGCCGGGCGATGAACGGGAGCAGGCGCTTCCTGTCCCTGACGCTGTCCGTCTTGTTGATCGCGAGGATCACCGCGGGGCTCCGGGCCAGCAGCCCGGCGACCGCCGCGTCGCGCTCGCCGTATTGCAGGGCTTCCACCAGCCATACGACGGCGTCGACGTCCTGCAGCCCGGCCGTCACGCCGCGGTTCATGGCGCTGTTGAGGAGCGACCGATGCTCCGTCTGGTAGCCCGGCGTGTCGACGAACACGATCTGCGCGTCCGGCCGCGTGACGATGCCGGTCACGCGCTGGCGCGTCGTCTGCGGGCGGCCGGAAGTGATGGCGAGCTTGCAGCCGACCAGGCGGTTAAGCAGCGTCGACTTGCCGACGTTGGGTCGTCCCACCAGCGCCACGCGGCCGGCACGGTGCGCGGCTGCGGCTTCAGGCGCGGTTTGCAAGCTCATAGGCCTGCCGTGCCGCCTCCTGCTCGGCGCTGCGCCGGCTCGCGCCCTCCCCCAGCGAGCGGATCCCGAGCTCGGGGATGACGCATTCGACCCGAAATTGCTGCTCGTGCGCCTCGCCGTGCGTCGCCACCACCGCGTACTGCGGCAGGGCAAGCTTCCGCCCCTGCAGGTATTCCTGCAGCAGCGTCTTGGGGTCTTTCCCCGAGACCGCGGGATCGATGGCATCGATGGCGCCACCCAGCAGGACGCGCACCACACTGCGCGCCGCGCTGAAGCCGCCGTCGAGAAAGGCCGCTCCGACCACCGCCTCCGCCGCGTCTGCAAGTATGGACGGGCGTCGCGCCCCGCCGCTCTTCAACTCGCCCTCGCCCAGCCGCAGCCGCGCACCAAAGCCAAATTGCTGTGCGCTGACGGCAAGCGACTGCTGGTTCACCAGGTTCGCGCGCAGCCGCGACAGCTCGCCCTCGGGAAGGTTGGGGAACTTTTGATACAGCTCGAGCGCCACCACGCAGTTGAGCACGCTGTCGCCGAGATACTCCAGGCGCTCGTTGTGAGCGGGGCTGTAGCTGCGGTGGGTCAGTGCCCTGCGCAGCAGTTCCGGGTCGGAGAAGCGGTGACCGATGCCGAGATCGAGCTCTCCCGGTTCCATCAGATGGCCAGCGGCGCCATGCCGGCCCTATTTTCCCGACGTCGGGTAGTAATCCATGCAGGCCCGGATGTTGAACACGATCGGCACGCACACCGTGTACTCGAAGCTCAGCACCACGCTGTCGCCGGACTTAGTGATGATGATGTCCCTGGCCTTCACCGAGGTAATGTTCTCGATCGCGGAGCGCCGGTCGAACAGGTCCTCCACGATGCGGCGCACGCCGGAGCGCCCCTCGGGATCGTTGGCGACGGCCTTCAAATTGGCCTGGATGGTCATGAACTCCAGATAGGGCGGGCCGATCTTGAACAGCAGCAGCGCGGCGAAAATCGCCACCACCGACCACATCAGGAAGCCCGACAGGGTGAGGCCTTTCTGTCTACGCATGATCCGTCCTTCTCAGTTGATGAGCTGTCCGATGCGCTTGAAGTCGTCGAAATTCCACCAGATCAGGAACGCCTTGCCGACGATATGCGACTCGGGCACGAATCCCCAGTAGCGGCTGTCACTGCTGCTGTCCCGGTTGTCCCCCATCAGGAAATAGTGGCCCGGCGGCACGGTGCAGCTGAAGCCCGCCTCATTGTAGGCGCAATTTTCGCGGAAGGGAAAGAGGCGCACGCCTGACAGGTGCACGCCGGGAATTTCCGCCTGCAGCAGCACCGCGTGCTGGTGCTCTCCCAGCGTCTCGGTCAGGCGCTGCGCCGCGACGAAATTATGGCCGGACTCGATGTAGTGATACTCGCCGTCGGTCCTGATCCGGATTTCCTCGCCGTTGATCGACAGCCGCTTGTTGCGGTAGGAAATGCGGTCGCCCGGCACGCCCACCACGCGCTTGATGTAATCGAGCGCCGGGTTCTCCGGGTAGCGGAATACCATGACTTCCCCGCGCCGCGGCGAGTTGAGGTCGGCGACCTTCACGTTGATGATCGGCAGCCGGATTCCGTAGGTGAACTTGTTGACCAGGATGAAGTCGCCCACCAGAAGCGTTGGCAGCATCGATCCCGAAGGAATCTTGAAGGGCTCCACCAGGAACGAGCGCAGCAGGAACACCACGAGGATCACCGGAAAGAAGCTCTTCGGATACTCCACCCACCAGGGCTCGGCGCGGCCCGCGGGGCGCCGCGGGAACAGCCACCAGCGGTCGAGCGCCCACACGGCGCCGGTGGCGACGAGCAACAGGAACAGGATTAGCGCAAAGTTCATTTTTCCACCTGCAGGATCGCGCGAAACGCCTCCTGCGGAATCTCGACGCTGCCCACCTGTTTCATGCGCTTCTTGCCCGCCTTCTGCTTCTCCAGCAGCTTTTTCTTGCGCGTGATGTCGCCGCCGTAGCATTTGGCGAGCACGTTCTTGCGCATCGCCTTCACCGTCTCGCGCGCGATGATGTGGGAGCCGATCGCGGCCTGCACCGCGACGTCGAACATCTGGCGCGGAATCAGCTCGCGCATCTTGACGGCGAGCTCGCGCCCGCGGTGCTGGGCGTTCTCGCGATGGACGATCAGCGAGAGGGCATCCACGCGCTCGCCGTTGATCAGGATATCGAGCCGCACCAGGTCACCGGCGCGGTACTCGAGGAAATCGTAATCGAGCGAAGCGTAGCCGCGCGACGCCGACTTCAGCCGGTCGAAGAAGTCCATCACGACCTCGTTCAATGGCAGTTCGTAGGTCAGCATGACCTGCCGCCCCAGGTACTGCATGTTGCGCTGCACGCCGCGCTTCTGGTTGCAGAGCGTGAAGACCGGCCCGACGTAGTCGTGCGGCGTCAGGATCGAGGCCTTGATGACGGGCTCGCGGATCTCGGCCACGGCGCCGGGGTCCGGAAGGCGCGATGGGTTCTCGATCTCCAGCACCGTGCCGTCGCGCTTCAGAACCTGGTAGACCACGGTGGGCGCGGTGGTGATGAGATTCATGCCGTACTCGCGCTCGAGGCGCTCCTGCACGATGTCGAGATGCAGCAGTCCGAGGAAACCGCAGCGGAAGCCGAAGCCGAGCGCCTGTGAGGACTCCGGCTCGTAGCGCAGCGAAGCGTCGTTCAGGTGCAGCTTTTCCAGCGCGTCCCGCAGCGCCTCGAAGTCGCCCGGGTCGACCGGATAGAGCCCCGCGAACACCTGGGGCTTGATTTCCTTGAAGCCGGGCAGCGGCTCCTGCGCGGGGCGCTGGGCGAGCGTCACCGTGTCGCCGACGCGCGCGGCCTTCAGCTCCTTGATGCCGGCGGTGATGAAGCCGACCTCGCCGGCGGCGAGCATGCTCTTCTCCTTCGCTTTCGGCGTGAACACACCCACCTGCTCGCACAGGTAGGTCGCGCCGGTGGACATCAGCAGAATGCGGTCCTTGGGACTCAATGCCCCGTCCACGACGCGCACCAGCATCACCACGCCGACGTAGTTGTCGAACCACGAATCGATGATCAGCGCCTTGAGCGGCCCTGCCGGATCGCCGGAAGGCGCCCGGATGCGTTGAATCACCGCCTCCAGGATTTCTGGGACGCCATCGCCGGTCTTGGCGCTCACCCGCAGCGCGTCATGCGCTGGAATGCCGATGATGTCCTCGATCTCGCCGATCACGCGCTCCGGCTCGGCCTGGGGCAGGTCCATTTTGTTGAGCACCGGGATCACGTCCACGCCCTGCTCGGTGGCGGTGTAGCAGTTGGCGACGGTCTGGGCTTCGACGCCCTGCGAGGCGTCCACGACGAGGAGCGCCCCCTCGCACGCCGCCAGCGAGCGCGAGACCTCGTAGGAGAAATCGACGTGCCCGGGCGTGTCGATCAGGTTGAGGAGGTACTGGCTGCCGTCGCGCGCGCGATATTCGAGCGCCGCGGTCTGCGCCTTGATGGTGATGCCGCGCTCGCGCTCGAGATCCATCGAATCGAGCACCTGCTCTTCCATCTCGCGCTCCGCCAGCCCGCCGCAAAGCTGGATGAAGCGGTCGGCGAGCGTCGACTTGCCGTGGTCGATATGGGCGATGATCGAGAAATTGCGGATACGCTGCATCGAAAAGGGCACCGGTCAGTGCCCCCAAAGCCGCGTATTTTATCCGGAATCAGAACTAGAGCCTATCCCGACGATAGGCTCTCTTAGCCAGCATCGACCCGCATCGGGATATAGAGGGAATTCGTCCCGCGGCGCACCAGCAGCGCGACGATGCTGCCCTTGTCGAACTGGCCCATCATCTGGTTGAACTGATCGACCGATTTCACGTCCTGGTTGTTGATGGCGAGGATGACGTCGCCGCGGCGCACGCCGGCGCGCTGGCCCGCGCCCTGCACGTTCTCGACCAGGACGCCGCCCGCAACCTTGAGCTCCTTGCGCTGGGCGTCGGTCAGGTCGGACAGCGCCAGCCCGTACTGGCTCGGCAGCGCAGCCGGCGGCTTGCCGCCCCGCCGCGACTGCCGCATTGCGCGGTCGTCCTGCATCTCCGCCACGACCACCTGCATATCGCGCGTCTCCTTATTGCGCCACACCTGCATCGTCACCTTGGCGCCCGGCCGCGTCGCGCCGACGATCCGCGGCAGGTCTTCCGAGGACGCCACGCTCTTCCCGTCGAAACGCAGGATGACGTCGCCGGGCTCGACACCCGACTTGTCGGCCGGCCCGCCCTTCTCGACCGAGTTCACCAGCGCACCTTGCGGCCGCGCAAGCCCGAAGCCGTCGGCGAGCTCCTTGGTGAGCGGCTGGATCACGACGCCGATGCGTCCCCGCGTCACCTTGCCGGTCGTGCGCAGCTGCTTGGCGATGTCGTTGGCAACGTCGATCGGTATGGCAAACGACAGGCCCATGAAGCCGCCGCTCTTGCTGTAGATCTGCGAGTTGATGCCCACCACCTCCCCGCGCAGGTTGAACAGCGGCCCGCCCGAGTTGCCGGGATTGACGGCCACATCGGTCTGTATGAAGGGAACGTAGTTCTCCTGCGGCAGCGAGCGCCCCTTGGCGCTGACGATGCCGGCCGTCACGGTGTTCTCGAAGCCGAAGGGCGAGCCGATCGCCAGCACCCATTCACCGACCCGCAGCTTGGCCGGATCTCCGAAACGGACCGCGGGGAGCCCCGTCGCCTCGATCTTGATGAGCGCGACATCCGTGCGGCGATCGGCGCCAATGACTTTGGCCTTGAACTCGCGCTTGTCGGTCAACTTCACGTTGATCTCGTCGGCGGTCTCGACCACGTGGGCATTGGTCAGGATGTAGCCGTCCTGGCTGATGATGAATCCCGACCCGAGCGATTGCGACTGGAACTCGCGCGGCCCCGGCTGGGGAACGAAGCGCCGGAAGAACTCGTAGAAGGGATCGTCCTCCTGCAGGTTTGGTGCCTGCGGCAGCAGGGGATTGCGCACCGACTGCGAGGTGCTGATGTTCACCACCGCCGGCCCCTGCTTTTCGACCAGCTCGGCGAAATCAGGGAGCTGCGCCGCGGCCACGAGCGGCGCCGCGATAAGGAGCAGCACGAGTACTAGGCGTTTGAGCATATTCAATCTCGACAGTACCGGAAAGTTTCTTGATAGGGCAGCGGCCGGGAGCCGCGGCACGATGCTACCTGGCGTGCCCACTCCTTAATTCGAGGGAATTGGCGACCTGCATCACCGTCGCGGCGGGTGTTTCCCCGAGCACCGTGACCAGGTGATCTGCGACCGGGCGGACATAGATGCTGACCGCCCCCTGGTGAGACAGGCTGTTGGCCGGCCGCGCCTTGGGCAGCGGCTCGATAAAAACCGAAATCGCTGCGAGCCCGTCGGAATACACGATGTGGGATACCATCCCGGCGCGTCCGGCGATGGAGCGCTTCAATTCGGTCAGCTTCCTGAATCCGGCCGGCTGGTTCGACAGCGTCCATCCGGTGTCGGCAGGCACATCGCTCAATACCAGCGACGATTGATCGACCTTCCAGGCCCGGCTTTTGGTCGCGTAGCGCGATCGCACCTGGTCGCGGCTGAAGCGGCCGCCCAGCTTCACTTCGGTGAAGGCGAACGCCTCGAGCGGCTGGTTCTTCTCGCTGAAGGTGCGCGCGCGCAACGGGAGTCCGGAGGCCGTCTCGGCGCAGAACTGGTGGCCGTAGCGCAGCCGGTCGCGCGGCTCGAGCACGATCACCTGGCACTCGAGTCCCGCCACGCGGTCCGTGCCGGCGACGATCACCGTGTAGTTATCGGAGACGCCGCTCAACTGCTCCGGTAAGAGTGCCGGGAAGCGGCGCGAACTGCGCGGCTCCACGATCACGGTCTTCGTGTCGGGAAGGTAGCAGCTCACCTGGTCGTTGGTACGGATCACCTCGCGCACCGGCCCGTCGAGCGTCTCCAGCTTCTCGAACTCGCCGCCCGCGGGGTTGACGAAATGGACGATGCGGGAGGTCTCGATGCGGTCGGCATGCTGGTAGACGAAGATGCCCCTGTAATTGAGCTTTCGCGACGCGTTTGCCATCTTGCTGAGCCAGCCGATCCCGTCCAGCTCCGCCGCGGGAACCGGGGTCGCGAACACCAGCAGAACGATGAGCCGCGCGGCCTTCATACACGAATCGCTCCCGCGTGATGGGCGCCGCCGCCGGCCGTCCTTTTCCCTGCAGCAAGCCTGGCCATGCGCGCCAGATTGCGCCAACGCCGGAGCAGCACTTAGCGATCCTTGACCTGTCGGGAGCTCGATACACCGCGGATGTAGGGAGCCAGTCCCTGGATCTCGGTGCTCGGCGAGAACTCCTGGTGCGCGATCAGATACTCGTTCATCGTGCCGTCGTTGGGAACGCTGGCAAGCTGCGGCTCGGGGACGATTGCGGCGGGTGCGGGGGTGATCTGACGCTGGGCGATTTCAGGCTGCGGGACGAGGGGATTGTTGAAAAAAGCCAGCCATCCGACCACCGCGACCGCGGACAGGGAAGCCGCGGCCGAAAGCGCGTAGGTCGCGAAGCGCCTGACCGCCGGGGCCCGCGGTGCCAGCACGGTCGGCTCCTCGGCGAGCCGGCCGGCCAGGCGATGCTCGAAATCCTGCGACAGCGCGGGCTCGCCCCGCAGCACATCGCCGATCAGATGAAAGATATCCCAGGATTGACGCAGCGCCACGTCTTGCTTGACACGGTCTGCGTGCAGGCGCGTCTCGTGCGCCGGCAGCTCGCCGTCCATCCATTCCGAGAGCTTGTTCATCTCACCATCTCCTGTCCTTCCGGGTGCCCAGCAACGGCCTTAATTTCAGGGCAATCGCCTCGCGCGCCCGGAATATGCGCGACCGGACCGTGCCGATCGGGCAGTTCATTATATTGGCGATATCCTCGTAGCTCAGCCCCTCGATTTCCCGCAGTGTAATCGCGGTCCTCAGCTCTTCAGGCAGCCCGGCGAGGGTTTGGTTCACGGTTTCCGCCACCTGCCGGCTCATCAGCTCGTTCTCCGGCGTGTTGAGGTCGCGCAGCTGCTCGCCCTCCTCGAAGCCCTCCGCCTCCTCGCTGTCGATCTCGGTCGTGGTCGGCGCCCGTCGCCCCATCGCCACCAGGTAGTTCTTGGCGGTATTGATCCCGATCCGGTACAGCCACGTATAGAACGCGCTGTCGCCGCGAAAACTCGGCAGCGCCCGGTAGGCCTTGATGAAGGCCTCCTGCGTCACGTCCTCGACCTCGGTCGAGTCGCGGATGAAGCGTGACAGCAGCCGGGCAAGCTTGCGCTGGTACTTGCTCACCAGCAGCTCGAATGCATGCTTGTCGCCGCGCTGCGCGCGCTCGACCAACTGCTGATCGAGTTCGCGATCGCTCATCAAACCCGTCCCTGGCTTTCTTGTTATGCGAGTCGAGCGGCAGGCTCGCCATTCAGAACGGCAAGTATACCCGCCTGGACCGTGTCCGGATGCCGCGAAGCCGATCGATAATCCACTGACAGGGCGGCTGAAAATTAGTTCAGTGGGAACCATTCCCACTTCGCCCCGCCGCACCGCACGCCCTGCGCCCTCCCCCCGGCCTGCCGCCCGAATGAGGGTCAGGAACGGCCTGCGCGTGGGGCGCGAGGAGGGCCCATCCAGAAGAAACGGCGCTCCAGAACGTCGAAGATCCACTGGACGGCAAGAGCCATCACCGCTGCCGGCACGGCTCCCGCCAGCAGCAATGCGTGATCGTTGACCGCAAGCCCGGCCACGATGCGCTCGCCATAGCCCCCGGCGCCGATGAAGGCCGCGATGGTGGCGGTTCCCACGTTGATGACCGCCGCGATCTTGATTCCCGCGAGAATCGTGCGCGCCGCCAGCGGGAGCTCGATCAACCGCAGGCGCCGCCAGTCGGTCAGCCCGAGCGCGGTCGCGGCCTGCCGCAGCGATTCCGGCACGCCGGCAAGCCCCGACTCCGTATTGCGCACGATGGGCAGCAGCGAATAGAGAAACAGCGCGACGATTGCGGGCAGCGTTCCAATCCGGTCGAGCGCGGTGATCAGGAAAGCGAGCAGCGCGAGAGCCGGTATGGTCTGCAGCACCCCTGCCGTGCCCAGTATCCAGTGGCGCGCGCGCGGCACCCGATCCGCGCAGACACCGAGCGGCACCCCGATCGCCACCCCTAGCGCGAGAGACGCGGCGACCAAGGCAAGGTGCTCGAGCGTGAGGCGCCATAAGTCGGGACCGGCCAGGGCGGCCGGAAATGACCGCTGCCCGCCCGCGACCTGCGGCACGCCCCCGAGCGAGGTCTCGAGAAATGCGTTCGCGGCCGCCGTGAACGAGGATCCCCGCAGCTCGACCGCCGCATTCAGCTCGGTCATGCGCTCGACGCTGATGCGGCCCGCCAGGTGCCGCAGCGCCTCCCACGAGCGCGGAAACTGCTGCGCGAAATCGCGACGGTAGAGTATCAACGCATCGTACGCCGGGAAGAATCGCAGATCGTCTTCCAGCACCCGCAACTGGTAGCGCGGGATCTTGGCGTCGGTCGTGTAGGCGTCGACGACATCAACCTGCCCGGCCGCGAGCGCTTCATACGCGAGCCCGTGATCAAGTCCCCGCACATCCGTGAACGCGAAGCGGTACGCTGCGCGCAGCGACGGCCATCCGTCGCGGCGGTTGAGGAACTCCTGGGACAGCGCGAGCTTGAGGCCGGGGTGCCGCGCCAGGTCGGAAAGGCGCTTGATTCCGAGCTCCTCGGCGCGCGTCGCGCGCATGGCGAGGGCGTAGGAATTGCTGAAACCGAACGGCACCGCAGCCGCCAATCCGTGCAAGGCGAGCTGCTGGTTGAGCTCCGGCAGGTCCGGCACGCGCTGCAGTCCCAAAAGCTCGAATGCGATGGTGCCGGTATACTCGGGATAAGCGTGTATCGCGCCGCTCCTCAGAGCGGAGTAGAGAATCGCGGTATTGCCGAGCCCCTGGTGGTGCTGCGCGCGCGCCTCCCCCGCTGCATCGACCGTGCGCGCCATGATCTCGCCCAGGATGTAGGACTCGGTGAAGCGCTTCGAGCCGATGTGGACGACCGGCTGGGCAAGGCAAAGCGCGGGCGGCAGCAGGAGCGCCAGCACGCGCAGCGTGAATCGCATCATCGAATCGCAGTATGGCTGAAGCCCGGCGGTGCTGGCAAAATAGATCGTCCATCCATCATTGCCCACGACCCATGCCCCCACGCGACTACCCCCTCGAGCCGTTCTGGATGCCGTTCACCGCCAACCGCCAGTTCAAGGCCGCGCCCCGCATCCTGGTATCGGCCAAAGATATGCATTACCTGACGGAGAGCGGCGAGCGGCTGCTCGACGGCACGGCGGGTCTGTGGTGCGTGAACGCCGGGCACTGCCGCCCGAAGATCGTCGAAGCGATTCGCCGCCAGGCGGAAACGCTCGACTACTCGCCCCTCTTCCAGATGGGGCATCCCGGGGAATTCCGCGCGGCGGCGCTGATCGCGCAGATGGCTCCCGCGGGGCTCGACCACGTCTTTTTCACGAATTCGGGCTCCGAGGCGGTCGACACCGCGCTGAAGATCGCGCTTGCCTATCAGCGTGCCCGCGGAGAAGGACACCGCAACGTGCTGATTGGGCGCGAGCGCGGGTATCACGGAGTGGGCTTCGGGGGCATCTCGATCGGCGGCGTACCGGCGACGCGCAAGGCTTTCGGAAACATGCTCGCGCGGGTCGATCACCTGCCTCACACCCACAACCTCGAGCGCAATGCTTTCAGCCGCGGGCAGCCCGCGTGGGGCGCGCACCTGGCCGACGATCTCGAGACGCGCCTCATTCCGCTGCATGATGCTTCCAACATCGCGGCGGTGATCGTGGAACCTGTTGCAGGATCCACCGGTGTGCTGGTTCCCCCCAGAGGCTACCTGGAGCGGCTGCGCGCGATCTGCGACAAGCATGGCCTGCCGCTCATTTTCGACGAGGTGATCACGGGTTTCGGCCGCACCGGCCAGGCGTTCGCTGCGCAGACATTCGGCGTGACGCCCGACATGATCACTTTCGCCAAAGGCGTGACGAGCGGCGCCGTTCCTCTGGCAGGTGTCATCGTGCGCAGCGAGATCTACGAGACGGTGGTGAACAGCGCGCCGCCCGATACGGTCGAGTTCTCCCACGGCTACACTTATTCGGGCCATCCCCTCGCCACCGCCGCTGCGGAGGCGACGCTTGCGCTCTACCACGAGGAGCGGCTCTTCGAGCGGGCGCGCGAACTCGCGCCCCGTTTCGAGCAGGCGCTGCATGGCCTGAAAGGAGCAGGGCCGGTGATCGACATCCGCAATTTCGGCCTGATGGCGGGAATCGAGCTGGAGCCCGCGCCGGGGAAGCCGGGCGCGCGCGCCTACCAGGCCTTCCTCAAGTGCATCGCGAAAGGGGTTATGACCCGGGTGACCGGCGACATCATCGCGCTCTCGCCTCCTCTCATCATCAGCCCGGCGCAGATCGACGAGATCGCGGGAACGCTTGGCGGCGTCCTGCGGGAGCTGACCTAGCCCGCCTATACGCGCTGCATCTCGCGTGCGCCGAGGCCGGTGAGGCAGTGATCGATCCACTCGGCGGCAAGCTTTTCCTGCACGGAGTTCTGGCGTAGCCGCGCATCGAGCGCCGTCCAGTCCACGCGGTCGAGCGGCTGGTCCTGGTTGAAGCACGAAAAGACATAGCTCACCTTGCCGCTCGCGTCCAGGTGCGGCTGCAGGCACTGGGCGCAGATCTCCTTCATCATGCATTGCATCGGCGAATTGATCGAGCCGATGCCCTGGTGGCCCGGCTTGAGATAGGGCTTCAGGAGATCGTGCCGGGCGCGGGCCACCGCCCCCATCATGCGGTCCGACCCGATGGCCATGACGCGGTCCGCCGCAGCGAACGGGATCGGCTGCTCACCCAGGCCCCCGGTGGCATACGCGTGCATGCCCTGCACGATGTTGCCGACGAAGCTGCGGTCCTGGGGCCGGTCGGGCGTGAATCCCGGTTCCTCGTCGCAGCACCACACCACGGAGTCCGCGGCCTTCTCAATCTCCGCGATTTTGTAGCGGTCCATCATGTGCTTGTAGCCCGCGAAGTAGAGCACCCGGTTGCCGGCACGCCGCATCGCCTGTCCGATCGAGAACAGCACCGCGTTGCCGAGCCCCCCTCCCGCGAGGATGACGGTTTCGCCTTTCGGAATCTCCGTGGGCGTGCCGGTCGGTCCCATCACCACCACCGGATCGCCTGGCTTGAGCAGCACGCACAGGTCCGAGGAGCCGCCCATCTCGAGCGTGATCAGGGAGATCAGGCCGCGCGCCGTGTCCACCCAGGCGCCGGTGAGCGCAATGCCTTCCATCAAAAGGCGCGTTCCGTCGGCCTGGCGGGCGAGCATTTCGAAATTCTGCAGGCGATAGAACTGGCCGGGCCGGAAGCGCCGCGCCGCGGCCGGCGCCTTCACCACGACCTCCACGATCAGCGGGGTCAGCCGCACCACCTCGTGCACCGTCGCCCGCAGCTCCTGGTTCAGCCGCCCGAAGAACTGCGGATCACTCAGCGCCGAGGCCGGCCTGACGCGCTCGAGCACACGGCTCACGACCGGGTAGCCCTGCTTGGCGCTGCCCAGCGCCTTCACCACGTTGCCGAAATACGATGGGTGCACGTCTCCGAAGTAGCTCAGAAAGCGACCGTCATCGCGGCGCGCGAGCAGCACCCGCGGTTGTGACGGCTTGGAGATGGCCTGCTCCGCCGCCACCGGCGCGCCGCTTTCGTCGCAGGCCTGGAAATACTCGCCGTCGAGGCAGTATTGTTTCGGGTCCTCGCGCGCGATCACGGTGTTTGGATGAGTGCCGGCCGCGATCAGGAGGGTCCGCGCCGGTAGCTCGACCCGGGAGGTTTCCGTCCAGCTGCCGTCGTCGCCCCGCCGTCGCACCGAAACCCTGAGCATGCGGGCGTGCCCGTGCTCATCGACCTCCACCGCCAGCGGAACCAGGCCTTCCGCGAACCAGATCCCCTCCTCGAGCGCCTTGTGCACTTCCTCGTGATTGAGCGTGTAGGACGGACTGTCTATCAGTCGCTTGCGATAGGCGATGACGACCCCGCCCCATTCCTGCAGCAGCTCGAGGATGCGCGGCTCGCGGTTTTCCGCAGCGGCGCGCGCGCGCTCGTCGCGCAACGCTCGTCCGTGCGCCAGCCATTCGTCCGCGATGCCCTGTTCTTCCTCGTCCCACGCGATGCGCGCCGCGGTTTCGCCATGCTCGCGCGCCAGCTGCTCGTAGCGCCGCAGGAACTTCTCCACCTGCAGGGGATAGTAGGCGAGCGCCTCGGTTGCGGTGTCGATTGCGGTGAGGCCGCCGCCGATCACCACGACCGGCAGCCGCAGCTGCATGTTGGCGAGGGAATCCGTCTTCGCCGCGCCGGTCAACTGCAGCCCCATCAGGAAATCCGACGCCGCCCGCACCCCACGCGCGAGCCCGTTCGGCAGGTCGAGCACCGTCGGGCGCCCGGCGCCGAGGGCGAGTGCGACATGGTCGAAGCCCATGGCAAATGCCTCGTCCGCGGTCAACGTGCCGCCGAAGCGCACACCGCCGAAGAGCGCGAACTCCTGCCGGCGCTCGATGAGGAGCCGCAGCACGCGGAGGAAATTCTTGTCCCAGCGCACCGTGATGCCGTACTCCGCCACCCCGCCGAAGCCCGCCATGACCCGCTCATCGAGCGATTCGTAGAGATCGCGCACGTCGCGCACGGGCGCGAACGGCACCCGCTTCCCGCCCGCGTCCACGCCCGAAAGCGCTTCCGGCAACGGCTCGATCTTCAACCCGTCGATGCCGACGACCAAGTGGCCGTCGTTCATCAAGTGATGCGCGAGCGCGATCCCCGCCGGCCCCATGCCGGCGATCAACACGCGCTTGCCGCTCGCCGGCTTTGGATACGGCGCGCGCACGTTGAGCGGGTTCCAGCGCGTAAGCAGCGAATAGATCTCGAAGCCCCACGGCAGCTCGAGGACATCCTTGAGCGTGCGGGTTTCCGCTTGCGGGATGTCCACCGGGTCCTGCTTCTGGTAGATGCACGACTTCATGCAGTCGTTGCAGATGCGGTGCCCGGTCGCCGCCACCATCGGGTTGTCCACGACGATGATTGCGAGCGCGCCGATGGCGTGACCTTCGGACTTCGCCTGGTGGAACTCCGAGATCTTCTCCTCGAGCGGGCATCCGGCAAGGGTGACGCCAAACGGGCTTTTCTTGAAGGAAGCCGCGCCGCGCCCCGTCGCACCCTTTTCCAGCAGGCCCTTCGAGCATGAATCCTTGCCCTGCTCGTGGCACCAGATGCAGTAATTCGCCTCGTCGAGCGCGCGCACGAGATCCGCGCCGGGATCGGTCAACTTGAAACCGTCGCGCCGCCGCAGGTGGTGCGGGGCAAGCCGGTGGCTCCGGTAACCGGCAGATTCCTCGCTGACGACGGGCACGAGCCGCCGCGGATCAAGCTTGGACGGCGCCTTGAACAGCACACCCGACCCGCGGCGTGCCCTGCCCGCTTCCGTATGCGCGGCCCACGCCGCGTAGCGCAGCGCGCACTCGAGGTGCGCCGCATGCGCCGCTTCGTCCTTTTGCCACTCCGCGACGTGACGCGCATATGCGAGCTCCGTGAACGGCTCGCCGAACGCCGCTTCGAGCTCGCTCTCGAGCGCCGGCCCGTCGAAGCTCGCCGCTTCCGGCGCCGCGTAACGGTGCATCGCCTTGCGCTGCACGAACTGCCGCTTGACCTGGTAGAGCGGCGCGAGCTCGTGATGCCTGGCTGCCAGTGCCTGGACTTCCAGCTCGATGCCGAACAGGCGCGCGACGAACCGCTCCAGCTGCGGGGCGAGTGCAAGCAGGAGCTCCGATTCCTGTTTCGGCGCGAGCCCTGCGGGACCGTCGCGCGCACGCACGAGCCGGTCATGAAGGGTAGTATCGTTCTCCCTCAATCGCGCAAGAAAGCGCCGGTCGAGTTTCACCAGCCCCTCGCGCGTGTAGAGCTCGTCGAAGGTGCAATCGAAACCGGCTGCCGGAATGGAGCGTGAAGCCAAGTGCGCGCGACGACCCTTTACAAAAATGAAAATTATATCAACCGCCGCCTCACGGTTTCATAACCTGGCGTTCTGTGCATATGCGCCCGTGTCGCACCGCAGCGCCTCCGCAGCGTCGCCCCGGACGGGCACGCGTGCGTGATATGCAATAATGGGGGCCGGAATTCGGCGAGGGGCGGCACCCATGCTTGAAGTGCGCATGACGCAATCCACGCGCCTCCTTCTGTGGGCGATGCTCGCCGTGCTTGCCGCTGTCCTCGCCTACCTGGGATTCCGGGGCTATTTCAGCCCGGAGTTCCTGTTCAACCTCTCCAACGCGTTCACCTGCTGAGCGGCTGCCCGCGCCTCACGCCGCCGCGGGCGCGATGCTGCGCTCGGCGGCTAGAACCGTGTTGGCGATGACCATGGCGACCGTCATCGGCCCCACGCCGCCGGGCACCGGCGTGATGCAGCCGGCGACCGCGCGCACCGAGGCGAAATCGACGTCGCCGGCAAGCTTGCCACCGGCCAGGCGGTTGATGCCGACGTCGATGACGGCGGCGCCCGGCTTCACCATGTCGCCGGTCACGAGCCCGGCCCGGCCGGCCGCGACCACCAGGATATCGGCGCGGCGCGTGTGCGCCGCGAGGTCGCGGGTACGGCTGTGACAGATCGTCACGGTCGCTCCGCGAGCCATCAGCATCAGCGCCATCGGCTTGCCGACGATCGCGCTGCGCCCGACTACCACCGCCTGCCGCGCATCAATCTCGACCCCGGCGCGCTCGAGAAGCACCATTATCCCCCGCGGCGTGCACGGCTCGAACAACGGTTGTCCCGCCATGAGGGCGCCCAGGTTGTGCCAGCTCAATCCGTCGACATCTTTCGCTGGCGCAATCGTCCGCGCTGCCAGGGAAGCATCGAGCTGCGGTGGCAGCGGAAGCTGGACAATGATCCCGTGGACGCCACGCTCCGCGTTGAGCTTCTCGATCGTGGCAAGCAAGGTTTGCGAAGGGCAATCGGCCGGCAGCTCGTGCAGCTCCGAGCGGACCCCGGACTCCTCACACGCCCGCGTCTTGTTCCGCAGGTAGATGCGCGAGGCGGGATTGTCGCCGACGAGCACCGCGGCAAGCGCCGGCCGGACGTTCACCCGCCCAAGCGCCGCCACCCGCTCCCGCAACCGGGCGTAGACCTCGCGAGCCGCCACCACCCCATCGATGACCCTGGCCGGGCCCGTTACCCCGGAGGCAGCCATCTCAGCGCGCAGCAGGTTCGTCGGGCGCCGCCGCGGGCGGTGCCTCCAGCACCTGAAAGTAGATTTCGTCCTGCCGGATCATGCCAAGCTCGCTGCGCGCCCGCTCCTCGATCGCGTCGAGCCCGACCTTGAGATCGCGCACCTCAGCCTCCAGCCCTGCGTTGCGCGCCTGCAGCCGCCGGTTCGCCTCGCGCTGCGCGCGGATCTGCTGATCCACTTCCCACACCCGGAACCAGCTCCCCTTCCCGAGCCACAACGGATACTGGATCAACACGATCAGGGCGGCTAGCGCGAGCGTCAGCGCTCTCATCACGTGATGGCCGACGGGCGGTGGCGCTCCCCCATTACCGCAGCTGGTAGAACGCTCCGCGGCCGGGATAACTCGCCGCTTCCCCCAGGTCCTCCTCGATGCGCAGCAGCTGGTTGTACTTGGCGAGCCGGTCCGAGCGCGAGAGCGACCCGGTCTTGATCTGCAGGGCGTTCGAGGCGACGGCGATGTCGGCAATGGTGGTGTCCTCGGTCTCGCCGGAGCGGTGCGACACCACGGACGTATAGCCCGAGCGCTTCGCCATCTCGATGGCCGCGAAGGTCTCGGTCAGCGTGCCGATCTGGTTGATCTTGATCAGGACGGAGTTGGCGACGCCCTTCTCGATGCCCTGCTTGAGGAAGCGCGTGTTGGTGACGAACAAGTCATCCCCGACCAGCTGCACCTTCTTGCCGAGACGCCTGGTGAGCAGCTTCCAGCCGTCCCAGTCATCCTCCGCCATGCCGTCCTCGATGCTGATGATCGGGTACTTCTCGACCCACTCGGCGAGGTAGTCGACGAGCTGGGCCGCGCTCATGGTCAGTCCCTCGGCGGCGAGGGTGTACTCGCCGTCTTCGAAGAACCCCGTGGCGGCGCAGTCGAGTGCGAGCGCGACCTGGTCCGCAGGCTGGTAGCCGGCAGCCTCGATCGCGTCGAGGATGGTCTTGACCGCCGCCTCGTGCTTTCCCAGCCGGGGCGCAAAGCCGCCCTCGTCGCCTACCGCGGTCGACAGCCCCCGGTCGGTGAGTAGCTTCTTCAATGCGTGGAACACCTCTGCGCCGCAGCGCAGCGCCTCGCGAAAGGAGGTGAATCCCACCGGCACGATCATGAATTCCTGCATGTCGAGGCTGTTGTTCGCGTGAGCGCCGCCGTTGATCACGTTCATCATCGGCACCGGCATGGCCATGGCCCCGGCCCCGCCCAGGTAGCGATGGAGGGGCAGGCCCGATTCTTCGGCCGCTGCCTTCGCCACCGCCAGCGAAACGGCGAGCACCGCGTTGGCACCGAGCCGCGACTTGTTCTCGGTGCCGTCGAGCTCGATCAGGGCTTTGTCCACGAAGCTCTGCTCGGTCGCGTCCACCCCGATCACTGCCTCGCAGATCTCGGTATTGATGTTTTCGACCGCCTTGAGGACCCCCTTGCCGCCGTAACGGCCGGCGTCCCCGTCGCGCAGCTCCATCGCCTCGCGGCTGCCGGTCGAGGCCCCCGCGGGCACCGCCGCCCGGCCCATCACGCCCGATTCGAGCAGCACATCCGCCTCCACGGTGGGCTGGCCGCGTGAATCGAGTATCTCCCTTGCAATAACGTCGACGATCGCGCTCATTGTTGTTCCTGTCGTGACCTGCGTTGGTAATCCGGTGTTGAAACGGTGCTAGAGCATGTCTTCCGCGAACCCGCGGCTCTTCACCATGCCATCGAGCGCCTGCAGCGTGCCGAGCAGCGGCTTCATGAGCTTCAACGGCCACGCATTGGGTCCGTCGGAGAGCGCTTTCTCCGGGTCGGGATGAGTCTCCATGAAGAGCCCCGCGACGCCGCTCGCCACCGCGGCACGCGCGAGCACCGGCACGAACTCGCGTTGGCCCCCGCTCGACGCTCCCTGCCCGCCCGGAAGCTGCACCGAATGCGTGGCGTCGAACACGACGGGACAGCCGGTCTCGCGCATTATCGCAAGCGAACGCATGTCGGAGACGAGGTTGTTGTAGCCGAAGGAAGCCCCGCGCTCGCACACCATGATGTTGTCGCGCCCGCTTGCCGCCTTTGCCTTCTCCACAACGTTACGCATTTCACCGGGCGCGAGAAACTGGCCTTTCTTGATATTGACCGGCTTGCCCGCAGCGGCGACCGCGCAGATGAAATCGGTCTGCCGGCACAGGAAAGCCGGCGTCTGCAACACGTCCACTACCCTCGCCACCACGTCGATGTCCTCGCTCTCGTGCACATCGGTCAGGACCGGGACTCCCACCTTCTTCCTCACCTCGCCCAGGATCTCGAGTCCCTTGTCCATTCCCAGGCCGCGAAAAGACTTGAGCGACGTGCGGTTCGCCTTGTCGTACGACGATTTGTAGATGAAATTGACGCCAAGGCCGGCGCATATCTCCTTCAACTCGCCCGCCGTGTCGAACGCGAGGTCGCGGGATTCAACCACGCACGGGCCCGCGATCAGGAACATCGGTTGATCGAGTCCGGCCTTGAAGCCGCAGAGGTCCATCGGCCTCACCTTGCCACATCCGCGGGCCCTGCGCCGCTGCCCGCCCCCGGCGCTCCGCGCCCGCCGCGCTGCGGCGCCGCCGGCTGCGATCGTCGCGGGCGCGAGCTCACCGTGGCGGTCCTTAAGCGATGCTCTTCAACCGCCCCGGGTCCCCCGCCTTCCCGGCTGCCTGGTCGGGACGCGCAGTGCTCAGCGCCGCTTGCACGAACGCCTTGAACAAGGGGTGGCCGTGACGCGGGGTCGACGTGAACTCCGGATGGAACTGACAGCCCACGAACCAGGGGTGGCCGGGCAACTCGATCATTTCGCACAGCTTGTCCTTGGCTGAGGTCCCGCTCACCTTCAGCCCCGCCGACTTCAGCCGCGGCAGGTAGTGATTGTTGATCTCGTAGCGATGGCGGTGCCGCTCCATGATGCGATCCTGACCGTAGATCCGGCGCACGGCGGAATCCGGCTCGAGCAGGCATTCCTGGCCGCCGAGCCGCATCGTGCCTCCGAGGTTCGATTGCGCGTCCCGGCGCTCGATGCGCCCGTCGCGGTCCTGCCACTCGGTGATGAGCGCGATCACCGGATGGGGAGTGTCGGGATCGAACTCGGTGCTGTGAGCGCCCGCGAGTCCCGCCATGTTGCGGGCGTATTCGATGACGGCGAGCTGCATTCCGAGGCAGATGCCCAGATACGGCGTGCCGGTTTCGCGCGCGTAGCGGATCGCCTTGATCTTGCCTTCCACGCCACGCTTGCCGAAGCCGCCCGGCACCAGGATTGCATCCATGCTCTGCAGGCCGGCGGTGCCGTTCTTCTCGATGGTCTCGGAATCCACGTAATGGATCTTGACGCGGGCGCCGGTATGGATGCCGGCGTGGATCAGCGCCTCGGTCAGGGACTTGTAGGACTCGGTGAGATCGACGTACTTGCCCACGAGCGCGATGTTGACGGTGCGCTGCGGATGCTCCAGCGCGTGAACCAGCCGCTCCCAGCTCGAGAGATTGGCGGGCGGCGGGTTGAGGCCGAGCTTGCGGCACACGATGTCGTCGAGGTTCTGCGCGTGCAGCATGCCGGGAATCTTGTAGATGCTGTCCACGTCCACGGCCGAGATCACGGCCTCCACCGGCACGTTGGTGAAGAGCGCGATCTTCCTGCGCTCGTCCTCCGGCAGCGGGCGATCGGCGCGGCCGAGCAGCACGTCGGGCTGGATCCCGATCTCGCGCAGCTCCTTCACCGAGTGCTGGGTGGGCTTGGTCTTGATCTCGCCGGCCGCCGCGACGTAGGGCACAAGCGTCAGGTGGACGAAGCAGCAGTTCTCGCGGCCGAGCTCGATCCCCATCTGGCGGATCGCTTCGAGGAACGGCAGCGATTCGATGTCGCCCACGGTGCCGCCGATCTCGACGATCGTCACCTGGGCCTCGCCCGCCCCGCGCCGGATGAACTGCTTGATCTCGTCGGTGATGTGCGGGATGACCTGCACGGTGCCGCCGAGGTAGTCGCCCCGGCGCTCCTTCCGGATCACGCTCTCGTAGATCTGGCCGGTGGTGAAGTTGTTGCGCTTCGACATCTTGGCGTGCAGGAAGCGCTCGTAGTGGCCGAGATCGAGGTCGGTCTCGGCGCCATCCTCGGTAACGAAGACTTCCCCGTGCTGGAACGGGCTCATCGTCCCCGGATCCACGTTGAGATACGGGTCGAGCTTCACCATCGAGATTTTGAGGCCGCGCGACTCGAGAATCGCGGCAAGGGAGGCGGCGGCGATGCCTTTGCCCAGAGAGGATACGACCCCACCCGTGACAAAGATGTATTTGTTGCTCATCGCATACGCCGACGGTTTGCGTATTTTATCGGAAATCGGCGCTGCGTCCAATGACTTGTACGCAGGGGCGGCTCGCCCGCGAGGCGATCAGGCTTTCTTCGCGCCCTCCTTTGCGAGGTAGAGCCAGGTTTCCACGACCGTGTCGGGATTGAGGGAGAGGCTCTCGATGCCCTCCTCCACCAGCCATTTCGCGAGATCCGGGTGGTCGGACGGTCCCTGCCCGCAGATGCCGACGTACTTGCCCGCGCGCCGGCACGCCTGGATCGCGAGATGCAGCATTTGCTTCACCGCCGGATCGCGCTCGTCGAAGCTCGCCGCGATGATCCCCGAGTCGCGGTCGAGGCCCAGCGTCAATTGGGTCATGTCGTTGGAGCCGATCGAGAACCCGTCGAAATGCTCGAGGAACTGATCGGCCAGGATCGCATTCGACGGCAGCTCGCACATCATGATGACGCGCAGCCCATTCTCCCCGCGCTTGAGGCCGTTGGCGGCGAGGAGTTCCAGGACCTTGCGCGCCTCCGCCACGGTGCGCACGAACGGCACCATGATCTCGATGTTGGTGAGCCCCATGTCGTCGCGGACCTTCTTCAACGCGCGGCACTCGAGCTCGAAGCAGTCCCGGAACGAGGGATCGACGTAGCGCCCGGCGCCCCGGAACCCGAGCATCGGATTTTCCTCGCGCGGCTCGTAACGCGCGCCCCCCGTGAGAGCAGAGTACTCGTTCGACTTGAAATCGGACAGGCGCACGATGACCGGCTTGGGCCAGAATGCCGCGCCGAGCGTCGCGATGCCCTCAGCGAGCTTCTCCACGTAGAACGTCACCGGGTCGGGATAGCCGGCGCTGTGCTCCTCGACCGCGAGCTTGAGATCGGACCCGAGATCCGGATAGGCGAGCACCGCCCGCGGATGCACGCCGATCATGCGCGCGATGATGAATTCGAGCCGCGCGAGCCCCACCCCCTCGTTCGGCAGGCGCTGGAACTCGAACGCCAGCTCGGGATTGCCGACGTTCATGGTGATCTTCACCGGCGCTTTCGGGATGCCCTTCAACGAGAGGTCGAGCACCTCGGTCTCGAGGATTCCCCGGTAGACGAATCCGGTGTCGCCTTCGGCGCAGGATACCGTGACGTCACGGTATCCTGCGCCGAAGGCGACACCGGATTCGTCTACCGGGGAA
>Ga0210102_1000002_pt1 | contig 101807 bp, 89 predicted proteins | sample RushOxbow_ThreeS_4_FD_185563 | JGI IMG/M metagenome (GOLD analysis project Ga0210102, IMG submission 185563) | Wetland microbial communities from San Francisco Bay, California, USA, that impact long-term carbon sequestration -... | ecosystem: Environmental > Aquatic > Marine > Wetlands ...
CTGACGGCTGACGGCTGACGGCACCCAGGAAAGAAAACGGCCAGCAAATCACCGGCCGTTATGCTACGGGGCAAGCCGCGTTCAGGCAGCCGATTTTTCCAGCAGCTTCTTGAGTTCCCCGCTCTGGTACAACTCGATCATGATGTCGGAGCCGCCGATGAACTCACCGTTCACGTAGAGCTGCGGGATCGTCGGCCAGTTGGCGTACTCCTTGATGCCCTGGCGGATATCGGGGTTCTCCAGCACGTTGACGGTGTACGGCTCGTTCACGCCGCACGCGCGCAGGATGCCGATCGCGTTCGCCGAGAAGCCGCACTGCGGGAAGTCCGGGGTGCCCTTCATGTAGAGCACGACCTTGTTCCCGCTCACCTGCTTCTTTATAACATCTTGAATACTCATGGTTTATCCTATATCCGAGCAATTCAGTCAGGCATTATTCTAACGGCTGCGCGGGCGTTGCGTCAAACGCTCCCTCCGGTGACCCGTTCGATACCGGCGAGGTCGCGGCGCGTGACCACGTCGCGATAACCCGCCCGCTCCAGCAACGCGCGGAGCCGCGCGGCCTGGTCGTGGCCGTGCTCGAGCAGCAGGCCCGCGCCCGGATCGAGGTGAGCGCGCGCGTGCGCGACGATCAGGCGGATGCAGGCGAGCCCGTCGGCACCGGCGAGGAGCGCCGCGCGGGGCTCGAACCGCAGATCGCTTTCCGCAAGGCACGGGTCGCGCTCCGCGACGTAGGGAGGGTTCGCGACGATGAGGTCGAACCGCCGGCCGGCAACCGCGGCCAGCCAGTCGCTCTCAACGAACTCGATGAGCGCGCCGAGCCGCGCGGCATTCTCGCGCGCGATCACCAGCGCGTCGGGCGCGACGTCCGTCGCCGTCACCCGTGCGCGCGGGCGGTGCAGCGCGATCGCCACCGCGACGCAGCCGCTGCCGGTGGCGAGCTCGAGCACGCGATACGGCGCTTCCCGGGGAATGCGCTCGAGCGCGGCGTCGACCAGGAGTTCCGTTTCCGGCCGGGGGATCAGCACCGCCGGCGTCACCTTGAAGTCGAGGCTGTAGAACTCGCGCTCGCCGGTGAGATACGCGACCGGCTCGCCCGCGCGCCGGCGCTCCACCCACGCGAGATAGCGCTCGCGTTGCCGGTCAGTGAGCGGCTGTCCGGGATGTGCGACGAGGTGAGCGTCGCCCACCCCCAACGCCGCGCGTAACAGCGCGCGCGCGTCAATGGGATCGAGGTTCGGGAGCCGTAGCATCTCCGCGATGCTGGTGCCCGGGAAATCGCGATGGCTCACCATTGCACCAACAACACGATGACGCCTGCGACGATCAGTGTGACGCCTCCGCTTAGCATTCCACTCATGCGCTCCGCCCGCAACACGAGCGCGCTCAACAGCAGGGTGAACAGCGGGTAGGTCGCGACGATCGGGGACACAAGAATCACCGTACCCGTATTCAGCGCGCGATACAGGCACAGCACCGCGACACCGTTGAGGATGCCGGTCGTGGCAAACCATGCTGCTCCACGCCGATCGGATTTCCGTATCGTCTTTTGCCCGAGCGTCGCAGCCCATACCGCCGCGGACGAGAGGGTGTAGCCCACCAGCGCGGCCGCGAACGGATTGGGCCAGAGCATGAGCCCCGCCTTGGACAGGACCTGGGCCAGCGCGCGCAACGCCGCCGCGGACCACGGCAGCCACATCGCGCCCGGCCCCCGTTCACCTGCGCCCGTGCCATGCAGCCTCGACAGCAATACCGTACCAACCACGATCAGGGATGTGGCAGAGAACTCGCGCGGGCCGAGTGCCTCGTCTAGAAACAGCGCCGCGCCCAGCACCGCGAATAACGGTGTCACGCTGCCGACGGCCCCGGTCACGGTCGGGCCAAGGCGCCGGTTCGCTTCGAACGTCAGAAGCGTGACCGCGGCCGGAAAGAACAGCCCCACGAGGGCGAAGATCCAGAGGGCGGTGACCTGCCATCCGGCCAGATCCACGAAGGGCGCCAGCAGCCAGAACAACAGCGTCGCCGCGGGAATGCTCACCCTGGCGCCGGCCACGGCATCGAGGTATTTCAGTCCTGAGTGAGTGGTCACTAACGCCGCGCCGAAGAGGGCGGCGGACAGCGTGGCGTAGACGATAGCTTGCAATGGAAACCCCTGCGGGAGGTGCCGCGTCCGGGACCACCGGCGCGGCTTATGCCGGCTGCGTATCCTCGGCGAGCTGGGCGAGCTGCTCGGCCTGGTGCTCGGCCGCGAGCGCCGCGATCAGCTCGTCGAGCTCGCCGTCCATGATCCGGTCGATCTTGTAGAGCGTGAGGTTGATGCGGTGGTCGGTCACGCGCCCCTGCGGAAAATTGTAGGTGCGGATGCGCTCGGAACGGTCGCCGCTGCCGACGAGGGACTTGCGGGTGGCGGCCATTTTCGCCTGCTGCTCGCTCAGCTGCTTGGCCTTGATGCGCGCGGCGAGGATGGCGAGCGCCCGCGCCCGGTTCTTGTGCTGCGAGCGGTCGTCCTGGCACTCCACCACGATACCGGTCGGGAGATGCGTGATGCGCACTGCGGAGTCGGTCTTGTTGACGTGCTGGCCGCCCGCCCCCGAGGCGCGGTAGGTATCCACGCGCAGCTCCGCCGGGTTGAGCACCACGTCCACGATCTCGTCGGCTTCCGGCATCACCGCCACCGTGCAGGCGGAGGTATGGATGCGGCCCTGGGTCTCGGTGACCGGCACCCGCTGCACCCGGTGGCCTCCGGACTCGAACTTGAGCCTCGAATAGGCGCCCTGCCCGGAGATCTTGGCAATGATCTCCTTGTAGCCTCCCAAGTCGGACGGGCTCTGCGATACCACCTCGACCGGCCAGCGGTTGCGCTCGGCGTAGCGGCTGTAGAGCCGGAACAGCTCGCCCGCGAAAAGGGCGGACTCCTCGCCGCCGGTGCCGGCGCGGATCTCCAGGAAGATACTGCGCTCGTCGTTGGGGTCCTTGGGCAGCAGCCGCTTCTGCAGCTCGTCTTCGATGCCCGCGAGCTGCTCGCGGATCTGGCGCAACTCGGACTCGGCGAACTCGCGCATGGAAGGATCCGCGCTCATCTCCTGCGCCGCCCCGATGTCGGCCTCGCCCTGAACGTAGCGCTGGTAGAGCTCGACGAGCGGCGCGATCTCGGCGTGCTCGCGGGTCAGCTTGCGGTAGTTGTCGAGGTCGGCGGTCGCGTTCTCCGAGGAGAGGAGGCGATTCAGCTCCTCGAGCCGGCCCGAGAGCTGCCCGAGCTTCGCTGCGATGCTCGGTTTCATTCCTGGCGCGGAATCTGGTAGAGGCGGGTCAGAAGCTCCGCCAGCTGCTCGCGCTCGTCTTCCTGCGCATGCGAGAGCGCGTGCGTCGGCCCGTGCGTGAGCTTCGCCATGAGCCCACGCGAAAGCTGCTCCAGCACCACCTGCGGATCCTCCCCCTTGGCAAGGCGCCGCAGCGCGCGCTTCATCTCGTGACGCCGCGCCCGCTCGGCGGTATCGCGCAGCGCGCGTATGGTCGGCACCAGCTCGCGGTTGCCGAGCCAGTGCATAAACTCGGTGACCTGGTTTTCGATGATCACCTCGGCCTGCGCCACCGCGTTCTGGCGCACGTCCATGCCCTCGCGCGCGACCTTGCCCAGATCGTCCACGCCGTAGAGGAACACATCGTCCAGCTGCCCCACCTCCTCCTCGACGTCGCGCGGCACCGCCAGATCGAACATGAGCATCGGCCGGTGCTTGCGCGCCGCGAGCGCGCGTTCGATGAGCCCTTTGCCGATGATCGGGAGCGTGCTCGCCGTCGAGCTCACCACGATGTCGTGGCCGGCGAGCTGCGCGGGCAGATCGTTCAACGTGATGGCGCGGCCGAGGAAGCGGTCGGCGAGGGCCTGCGCGCGCTCGAGCGTGCGGTTGGCGAAGGTCAGGCGGCGGGGATGCTGGGCGGCGAAATGCGTGGCGCAGAGCTCGACCATCTCGCCCGCGCCGATAAAGAGCACGCTCTGCTCGGCGATCGCCGGATAAATTCGCTGCGCGAGCCCCACTGCGGCGGACGCCATCGACACGGTTGCCGCGCCGATATCAGTCTCGGAGCGCACCGTCTTCGCCACCGCGAAGGTGCGCTGGAACAGCTTGTTCAGCAGCAGCCCGAGCGTGCCCGCTGCCTGGGCCGTGCGCACCGCCTGCTTGAACTGCCCGAGGATCTGCGGCTCCCCCAGCACCATCGAGTCGAGCCCGCTCGCCACGCGGAACGCGTGCTTGACGGCCCGCTCCTGCGGTAGCTGGTAGAAGTAGGGCTCGATCTGCTGGGGCCTCAAGCTGTGGTAGCCCGCCATCCAGTCGAGCGCGGTCTGCGGCTCGGCGGTCGAGCAGTAGATCTCGGTGCGGTTGCAGGTGGAGATGATCGCCGCCTCCTTGACCGGGCGGCGGTCGACCAGCTCGCGCAGCGCCTCGACCAGGTTTTCGGCGTGAAACACCACCTGCTCGCGCACCGAGAGCGGAGCGGTCTGGTGGTTGATGCCGAGGGCAAAGAGCTGCATTCCGGGCGGCCAGGCAAAAAGAGTACAAATATTAATACGTTGGACGCGGCCGCGACAACGTACGGGGCGATCGGCCGCCCCCTGAGGATCAGATCTCGTTCTGCAGTGGCCGACCCTGCGCCCAGCTCACGAGATTGGCAAGGAAGATCCGCGTGGCGCGGTCATCGTTGCCCGCCGAGGCCGAAGCGTTGTGCGGCGAGAGGATGACGTTGGGAATGGCCCAGAGGGGGGAATCGGCGGGGAGCGGCTCCTGCTCGAACACGTCGAGATAGGCGCCGCCCAGCTGACCGCTCTCCAATGCCGCGGCCAATGCGCGCTCGTCCACGAGTCCGCCGCGCGCGACGTTGACCAGGCGGGCGCCCCGCGGCAGCCGCCCGAGCGTTCCCGCGTTGATCATGTGCCTATTCTCGCGCGTGAGCGGGCATGCCAGCACGATCCAGTCGCAGCGTTCGAGCAGCCCCGGCAGCGCGGCTGGCGCGTGCATCTCGTGCACCGGGTCGTCGGAGCGCCGCGGGCTGCGCCGCACGCCGATGACATGCATCCCGAGCGCCTGGCAGAAGCGCGCGACCGCCGCGCCGACCGTGCCGAGCCCTGCGATGAGCACCGTCTGCCCCGCAAGCTCGCGCGGCACCGCATCGCCGCGCAGCGGCGCCCACTCCCGGCGCCCCTGCGCTGTCCACCAGCGCGGGAACCCGCGGGCAAGCATCAGCAACCCGCAGATCGCGGTCTGCGCCACCGGCTCGCCGTTCGAACCGGCGGAAGTCGTCAGGCGGATGCGGCGCTCGACGAGGTTCGGGAGGAACGCGTGCTGGTCGACGCCGGTGTTGACGAAATGCACCCACTTGAGGTTGGGCGCGGCAACGAGCGCCTCACCGAACGCGCGGTAATGCTCGGAGAAGGTGATGTCGCGCGTGAGGTAGGCAACCTCGATGCTCGCGCAATCCTCCCGCGGCAAGTGTGCTTTCGGATCCTCCGGCAGATGCACGACCCGTGACCCGATACCCGCTTCGCGCGCGGCGGCGGCAAGGTTGTCACCGTAACGCGCCAGCGTGCCCCTGGACAGCAGGATTCCGGTCACTTCTTCCTGTCGCGCGCGTAGAGTTCGTCGAGCTTGCGCTCGTAGGCGTGATAGTCGAGAAATTCGTAAAGATCGTCGCGCGATTGCATCAGCTCCAGCACGCCCTTCTGCGTGCCGTCCCGGCGCAGGGCCTGGTAGACGCGCAGCGCGGCCGCGCTCATGGCGCGGAATGCCGAAAGGGGGTAGAGCACCATCGCCACCCCCGCGGCCCCGAGCTCCTGCACGGTGAAGAGCGGCGTCTTCCCGAACTCGGTGATGTTGGCGAGTATCGGAACCTTCACGGCGTCGGCGAATTTCCGGTACATCGGGAGCTCCGTGATCGCTTCCGGGAAGATCATGTCGGCGCCCGCCTCCACGCAGGCGCAGGCGCGGTCGATCGCCGCCTGCAGCCCCTCCACCGCCAGCGCGTCGGTGCGCGCCATTACCACGAACCGGGAATCGGTCTTGGCGTCGGCCGCCGCTTTCACCCGGTCCACCATCTCCTGCTGCGATACCAGCTCCTTGTTGGGGCGATGGCCGCAGCGCTTGGCGCCGACCTGGTCCTCCATGTGCATCGCGGCGGCGCCGAACTTGATGAGAGATTTCACGGTGCGGGCAATGTTGAAGGCGCTCGCGCCAAAGCCCGTGTCCACGTCAACCAGCAGGGGCAGGGGACAGACGTCAGTGATGCGGCGAACGTCGGTCAGCACATCGTCGAGCCCGCTGATGCCGAGATCGGGCACTCCCAGCGAGCCGGCGGCCACGCCCCCGCCCGAGAGGTAGATGGCGCGGTAGCCGACGCGCTGCGCCATGCGCGCCGAATAGGCATTGAGGGTGCCGACGATCTGCAACGGGCGCTCCGCGGCGAGCGCGGCACGGAAGCGCGCGCCGGCGGAAGTTGTCTCGGTTGCTGCAGGGGTGCGTTCGGTCATGGCAGGCGCTCGGGAAGGGGTCGGTGCACTCGGGGGGCCCCGAAGTCCATCATCTGACTGTCGGCGGGGCGTCCAGAATATGGGTGAAAGCTAGCACAGAACGACCCCTGTCGCCAGAACCTCCCCGAATCCGCCAAACTCTTCTGTTCACGATCCGGACTCCGCGGTACTGGCGTCCGGTGACTGGTGGCATAATCCCGCTTCGCTCACGATACGGACTCCATCTCATGCCACGCAAGACCGAGGCCGAAGCCGGCACCCGCCTCACCGGCACCCAGAGCATCGAGCGCGCGCTGACGCTGCTGCGCGAGATCGCCGCCCACAATCGCAGCGGCTCGCGCCTGCTCGATCTCGCGACCCGCACCGGGCTGCAGCGCCCGACCGTGCATCGCATGCTGAAGTGCCTCACCACGGAAAGCATCGTGCAGCAGGACCCCGACTCGCATCGCTATTTCCTCGGCTCGATGATGTTCGAGCTCGGGCTCACGGCCGCGCCGCGCTTCAACCTGCGCGAGATCTGCCAGCCCGCGCTGACACGCATCGCGGAGGCGACCGGTGACACCGTGTTCCTCACCCAGAGAAGCGGGCTCGACTCGGTGTGCCTCGACCGGCGTGAAGGCGCTTTTCCCATCAAGACCTTCACCCTCGAGATCGGCATGCGCCGCCCGCTGGGAGTGGGTACCGGCTCGCTCGCCATCCTGTCCGCGCTCTCCGAGGACGAGATCGACCGGATCGTCGCCGCCAATTCCGCGCGCCTGCCTGAATACGGGTTGAGCGCGCCGGCACTCCTTGCCCAGGTCAAGAAATCCCAGAAGCTGGGCTACGCCATGCGCGACGTGTCGGGGCTTGCGGGCGTGCGCTCGGTGGGCCAGACGCTGCGCAACCAGAGCGGCATGGCGTTCGCCGCGCTCTCGGTTTCGACGATCTCGAGCCGCATGAGCGATAAGCGCGCCGGGGAGGTTGCCCAGCTCCTGAGAGGCGAATCGCGCCAGATCGAGCGCCAGCTCGCGAACGGCGCCGAGCACCGTTAGCCGCCCGCACCGGCTAGGGGCGAGCGCGGCGCGCGCCCGTGCCTGATCGGCCCCCTTGTCCATGAAGCCGTACGAGCCCGATGCCCGCGGCCCCCTCGACGGCGTGCGCGTGCTCGATGTGTCGCGCCTCGTCGCCGGCAACACGCTGACGCAGGTGCTCGGTGATTTCGGCGCGGAAGTCATCAAGGTCGAGCCGCCCGCCGGCGACACCCTGCGCGCCTGGCAGACGAACGGCGTGGCGACCAACTGGAAGCTCTACGCGCGCAACAAGAAAAGCCTGTGCCTCGAGCTGCGCAAGCCCGAGGCGCGGAAGCTCCTCCTCGGCCTCGTTCCCACGGCCGCGATTTTCGTCGAGAGCTTCCGGCCCGGCACGCTCGAGGAGATGGGGCTCGCGCCTGCCGTCCTGCTCGAGCGCAACCCGAATCTCGTCGTCGTGCGCATCTCGGGCTGGGGCCAGGACGGGCCGTACCGCCGCCGTCCCGGCTTCGGCACTCTGGTCGAGGGGATGTCGGGCTTCGCGTCTTTCAACGGTTTTCCCGACCGCGAACCGGTGCTGCCGCCAATGTATCTCGCCGACACCGTGGCCGGCCTCTACGGCGCGGCGGGCGCGATGATCGCGCTGCGCGCGGTCGAGAGGAACGGCGGACGCGGACAGGTGATCGACCTGCCGCTGCTCGATCCCCTGTTCGCCGTGCTCGGGCCGCAGGCCGCCAATTACCGGCTGACGGGGAAGGTGAAGCCGCGCACCGGGAGCCGCTCGACCAACGCCGCGCCGCGCAATGCCTACCGTTGCCGGGACGGACGATACGTGGGGCTCTCGGCCTCGACCCAGAAAATGGCGGAGCGGGTGTTCCGCTCGATCGGCCGGGCGGACCTCGTCGATAACCCGCGCTACCGCACCAATGCCGACCGGGTTCGGAATGCCGAGGAGCTTGACGCGATCATCGGTGCATTCGTCGCCGAGCGCACTCAGGCGGAGAACGTCGCGTTTTTCGAGCAGGCCGAGGTCACGATCGGCCCGATCTACGATATCTCGCAGATCGTCGAGGACCCGCACGTGCGGCAACGCGAGCTGATCGCGGACTACCCGGATTCCGACATGGGCGCATTCCCGATGCATCACGTGGTGCCCCGGTTAGAGGGAACGCCGGGGGCGATCCGCGCGCCCGCCCCGCGGCTGGGAGAGCACAATCGGGCGTTGCTCGCCGAAATTGGCGTCGACGAGGCGGCTTATGCGCGGCTGCTCGCTGCGGGGGCCGTCTGCGAATCCGCGGGCTCGACGGCCGCGAGCGGCGAGGAATAATCCCTAAGCGTTAGAATCCGGGGCGGCGCTCTTTCCGCTCGCCGATTACCTAAGGAAACTCATGAAACCCGATTTGCCGGTGTGGCGCTCGCTGCTCTACGTGCCGGTCAACGTCGAGAAGTTCGTCGAGAAGGCGCACACACGGGGCGCGGACGTGCTCCAGCTCGACCTCGAGGACGCGGTGCCTCCGTCGGAAAAGGAGAAGGCGCGCACGCTGGTCGAGAAGAACGCGGGGCGCGTGCGGCGCGGCGGCGCGGACGTGGTGGTGCGCATCAACCAGCCGCTCGCCCTCGCGGTGCGCGACCTCGAGCACTCGGTGTGCCCCGACGTCGACGGCATCGCCGTCACCAAGGCGGACAGCGCCTCGCACGTGAAGCTTCTCGACCAGCTCGTCACCGAGCTCGAAGTGAAGCGCGGGATGAAGGTGGGGCGCACGAAGTTCATCGTCATGATCGAGACTGCGGACGCCTTCACCCGCATCGACGAGATCCCGCGCGCGAGCCCGCGTGTGGTGGCGATGAACATCGGCGGCGAGGACTTCGCGCTCGATTTGAACGCGCAGCCGGACGACGATGTCCTGCTGCACCCCAAGCAGCGCATGATCATCGCCGCGCGCGCGGCCGGCGTGATGCCGCTTGGCTTCATCGGCACGGTGGCCGACTTTGGCGACTGGGAAAAATTCCGGCTCATGGTGCGCCGCGCCCGCCGCTTCGGCTTCGACGGCGCTGGCTGCATCCATCCCGGGCAGGTGAAAATCGTGAACGAGGAGTACACCCCGAGCGCGGAGGAGGTCGCCTACGCGCGCAAGGTAATCCAGATGGACAAGGAAGCGCAGGCAGCCGGGCGCGGCTCGTTCCAGATCGACGGCAAGATGATCGACATCCCGGTGGTGGTGCGCGCCGAACGGCTGATCCGGCGCTACGAGGCGATCAAGGCGCGGGAGGCGAGAACGCTCGCTGCCGCACGCTAGCAATTGCGGAGGCATTTCATGATCTTCGATCTGCGCATCTACACCCTGCACAACAACAAGTTCGCCGCGTGGCTGAAGCTCTACGAGGAGCACGGCCATCCGGTGCAGGTGAAGCACTGCGGCGAGCCGGTCTTTTACGCCACCACCGAAGTCGGACCGCAGAACCAGGTAGTACATGTCTGGAAGTACGAAAGCCAGGCGGACCGAGAGAGGAAGCGCAACGCGCTGATGGCCGATCCCGCGTTCCAAGCCTACCTCCAGAAGAGCCGGGAGCTGGGGGCGCACCAGTTCCAGGAAAATCGCATTCTGAAATCGACTTCCTTCTCGCCGTTGTAAATGCCAAAATCGCAGAACGCAGACACGACAGGGCGGTATCGGCAGGTGCGATACGGTCCCTTAATCTTTCAGCTTTCCAGGGGGGAGCAACCATGAAATCAGGATGGATAGCGGCTGCCGCGCTTGCGCTGGCCGCCTTGCAGGCGGAAGCGCAGCAGACGGTGAACATGCCGATCGTGATCGAGCTCTCGGGCGCCGGCGCGGTCTCGGGCACGAACTTCCGCGACGGCGCGGTCCTCGCGATCGACGAAATCAACGCCAAGGGCGGCATCCTGGGGCGCAAGATCAGCGCGCCGCAGTCGGATACCCAGAGCAACCCGGGCGTGTCCCGCGCGCAGGTCCAGAGGGCGATCGACAGCAATCCCTACGTCATCCTCGGGCCGGTCTTCTCCGGGTCGGTCAAGGTCAACATGATCCTCGCCCAGCAGGCCGAAGTGCCGCAGATCACCGGCGCCGAGGCGGCCGACATCACCCAGGCGGGAAATCCTTACATCTTCCGCACTTCGTTCGGCCAGCAGATGAGCATGCCGAAAATCGCGAACTACATCCGCGACGGCCTGAAGGCGAAAACCGTGTCCGTGCTGTGGGTGAACAACGACTTCGGCAAGGGCGGGCGCGACACGTTCGTGAAGGAGATGGCCGCGCGCGGCATCAAGGTCCTCGCCGACCTCTCGACCGAGTCCGGCCAGGTCGATTTCGCCGCCGACGTCGTCAAGGTGAAAGGCGCGAATGCGGACGCGATCTTCGTCTACACCAACGAGGAAGAAAGCGCGCGCTTCCTGCGGGAGGCGCGCAAGCAGGGCATCAAGACACCGCTGATCGGCGAAACCACCTTGCTCGGCCAGAAGGTCATCGAGCTCGCCGGCGAGGCTGCGAATGGCGTGCGCGGGCACGTCGGGCTCACCGTGGATGCCCCGATTCCCGCGGTCCAGGGGTTCCGTGAGCGGTTCTTCAAGCGCTTCAACTACCTGCCGGATCACAATGGCCTCAAGGGCTACACCGGCGTATATGCCGTCAAGCACGCCACCGAGAGAATCGGCAAGTTCGACCGCAGGCTGCTCGCAAAGACGATGCACGGCCTCACCATCAAGCCGGAGCAGGAGCCCGGCATCCTGATGGAGGCGACCTGGGACGACAAGGGCGACATCGACCGCATCAGCTTCCTGGCGGAAGTGGTCGACGGCAAGCAGAAGATCGTCCAGATCCTGCCCAAGCTGGGCAAGTAGTCGCGCCCCCGCCCGGGGCGCGGCGCCAGCGCGCCCCGGCCCTTCTCTTTCCGCGCCCCGGATGGCCGATTTCCTGCAGCTGCTGGTCGCCGGGCTCGCTACCGGCGGCATCTACGCGCTCGCCGCGATCGGCTTCGTGCTGCTGTGGCAGACCTCGCAGACGATCAATTTCGCGCAGGGCGAGTTCGTCATGGTGCCCGCCTTCTTTGTCCTCGCGGCGATGAAGCTCGGCGGCGTCTCGTTCCCGGCGGCGATGCTGATCGGTCTCGTGGTCTCGCTGCTCGTTCTGGGCCTGCTCTTCAAGCGGCTCGTCGTCGACCCCGTGCTCCGGCACGGCGTCCTGCCGCTCGTCATTTCGACCATCGCGCTCGCGATCTTCCTCAAGGAGGCGGTCAAGGAATTCTACGCAGCCGACGCCCAGCCCTTTCCCGCCGCCTGGGCCACGACCAACCTCGCGATCGGCAGCGCGGTCGTGTCGGCGCAGAATCTGGTCATCATCGCGGTGGCGGTGGTCGCCGTCGGATTGCTGCAGTATTTCCTCAACGCCACGCGCACCGGCCGCAGGATGCAGGCGACCGCGCAGAACCCGGGGCTCGCGCGCATCCTCGGCATCCCGGTGGAACACATGATCCTCTACACGTTTCTCATCAACGCGGCGCTCGTTGCGCTCGCGTCGTTCCTGGTGAGCCCGATCTACCTCGCCAAGTTCACCAACGGCGAAACGCTCGGCCTCGTCGCCTTCGTCGCCGCCATCGTCGGCGGCTTCAACCAGGTGCGCGGCGCGATCGTCGGCGGGCTCCTGCTCGGCGTGATCGACAACTTCGTCGCGGCCTACCTTTCCGCGCAGTATCGCGCGGCGATACCGCTCTTCCTGCTGATCGTGGTGATCCTCGTCCGGCCCCAGGGCCTGGTCGGACGCGCCGAGGAGCGCACGGTGTGAAGATCCCTCCCCGCGCCCGTGTTCTCGCCGGGGCTGCCGCGGTCGCCCTGCTCGTTGCCGCGCCCTTCGGGCTCAAGCCCTACGGCATCTATCTCCTCTCCCTGTGGGCGGTCATGACGATCGCCGCGATCGGCCTCAACCTCACCCTCGGTTACGCGGGCCAGATCTCGCTCGCGCAGGCTGCCTTCGTCGGAATCGGCGCCTACACCGCGGCGCTCCTCACCACGCAGGGCTGGCCGCTGTGGGCCGCCTTTGTGCTCGCGACCGCGCTCTCTTTCGTCATCGGCTGGCTGCTCGGCTACCCGGCGCTGCGCGTGCAGCACCACTACCTCGCGTTCGTCACGCTGTCGTTCACAACGCTCGTGTTCCTCATCCTGCGCAACGAGGAATGGCTGACGAAAGGCGTCTACGGCATCACCGGCATTCCGCGGCCGAACGTGCTCGGCTGGTCGACGCAGATGCCGGTCGATTTCTATTTCTTCTGTCTGGGCGTGCTCGCGCTCGTTTCGGCGGCGACGTGGTGGCTGATCCGCTCCCCCTGGGGTCGCGCCTTCACCGCGTTGCGCGAGAACCCGATCCGCGCCTCCTCGCTCGGGGTGGACACCCGGCGCTACACGCTGATGGCATTCGCGATCGGGTCCGCGCTCGGGGGAATCGCGGGCGTGCTCTACGCGCCGCTCGTGCAGTTCATCGAGCCCACGGCGTTCGCCCTCGGCCTGTCGTTCAGCCTTCTGTTGATGGTGATCGTCGGCGGCGCGGGCTACTTCCTCGGCCCGTTTCTCGGCGCGGCGGTGTCCGTGCTGCTGCCGGAGTGGCTGCGCTTCACCGAGGGGCTCTATCTCATTCTCTATGCGCTCTTCGTCATGGTCCTGGTGGCGGTCTGCCCTTCCGGCCTCATCGGCCTCGCAGAGCGCCTGCGCAGGCCCGCCGCGATCGCGACGCCGGAACCCGCGCCTCCCGACGACGGCACCGGTAGCTCCTGATGGCTGCCCTCCTCGAAGTCCGCAGCCTGGCAAAGTCGTTCGGCGGGATCAGTGCCGTCGCCGACGTGTCCTTCGACGTCTACGAAGGCGAGATCCTGGGCCTGATCGGGCCGAACGGTTCGGGCAAGTCGACGCTTTTCAATTGCATTCTGGGACAGCTCGCGCCCTCGGCCGGCGAGGTGCGCGTCGATGGGCGGCCGATCACCGGCATGCGGCCGTGCGATCTCAACCGGCTCGGGATCGGCCGCACCTTCCAGCTGCTGCAGGTCTTCCCCCAGCTCTCGGTGCGGGAGAACCTGATCCTTGCCGGACAGGAGCACCAGGGATCGATGTGGTCGCGGCTCGCGGGCCCGCGCGATGCGGGACTTGCCGCGACGGCGAACCGGATGATCGAATTCTTCCGGCTCTCGGCGGTCGCCGAGGAGCGCGCCGGCGCTCTGAGCTACGGCCAGCAGAAGCTGCTCGATGTCGCGATGGCCTTCATGGCAGGACCGCGCCTGGTGCTGCTCGACGAGCCCGCCGGCGGCGTCAACCCGACGATGCTGGCGGGCCTGCGCGAGCGCCTGCGCGCGATCAACGCGACCGAGAAGGCGACATTCGTCATCATCGAGCACAACATGGAGTTCGTGATGTCGCTCTCCACCCGAGTCCTGGTGCTGGCCGAGGGCCGCATCATCGCGGAGGGCGCGCCGGAGGCGATACGCGGCAATCGTGACGTGATCGAGGCCTACCTTGGGCGCTAGGGCGAACGGCGACGCCGTACTCGCGGTCGAGGACCTCGTCGCCGGCTACGACAAGCTGACCGTTCTCAACGGCACGAGCTTTCGCGCCACGCGCGGCGCCATCACCACGATCATCGGCCCGAACGGCGCCGGCAAGTCCACCGTGTTCAAGACGGTGTTCGGCCTTCTCCCCGCACGCGGCGGGCGCGTCGTGCTCGACGGCCGCGAGATCACGAATTCGACCCCCCGGAAACTCCTCGAGCTGGGCGTCTGCTACGTGCCGCAGGGGCGCAACCTGTTCCCGGAACTCTCGGTGCGCCACAATCTCGAGCTCGGTGCGACCGCAGCGGGCGACGGCGTCGACGTCGCGGCGCGCATCGAGTCGGTGATGGATCGCTTCCCGATGCTGCGGGCGCGTTCCGGCTCTCAGGCCTCGACGCTCTCGGGCGGGCAGCAGAAGCTCCTCGAAATCGCGCGCGGCCTGCTGCTCGAGCCCAAGCTCATGCTGATCGACGAGCCGTCGATCGGCCTCTCACCGCTGCTCGTGCAGGAGATATTCGGCATCCTGCAGGAGCTGCGCGGCAGGGGCGTCTCGATCGTGATGGTCGAGCAGAACGCCAAGCGCGCGCTCGAAATCTCGGATTACGGCGTCGTGCTCGAGCTCGGGCGCACCCGGCTCGTGGGCGAAGCAGCCACGATCCTCGCCGACGCCAGGGTCGGGCAGCTGTTTCTGGGAGGCGGACTCACCACCGGCACGGCCTGAGCGGCCGTCACCCGGCCTTCGATATTGCGCGCAGCTCTTCCACCGTTGCGCTCCGGAAACCGAAGAACTCGAGGTACAGCGGTACCTGTTCGTAGAGCATGTCGGCGCCGGCCTGGATGCGGCAGCCCCTGTCCTGCGCCGCGCGCAGCAACGGCGTCAGCGCCTCGCTCATGACCACCTCGCCGACGAAAGTGCCGGGCGCAAGCCGCGCTGCGTCGAGCGGCAAGGGATCGCCTCCATTCATGCCGAGCGGTGTCGCGTTGGCGGCGAGGTCGTATCCCGCCGGGTCGGGGATACTCTGCCGTACATCGAGATGGGGGTAATGCCGCGCCAGGCGCGCAACGAGCCCTTCCGCTGCCGCGCCGTTCGTGTCGTGCAGCCCGATCCTCGCGACGCCCGCCTGGGCAAGCGACACCGCGATTGCGGAGCCGACGCCGCCCGCGCCCACGATGAGGCACGATGCCCCGGGGAACCGGAATCCCTTGCGCCGCAATCCGCGCACGAAGCCTTCGCCGTCGAAGAGCTCGCCGAAGAGCGTGCCGTCGGGGCGCCGCACGATTGCGTTGCACGATTGCGCCACCGTGACGGCCGTCGTGCACCCATCGAGCAGCGCGACGGTCGCCACCTTGTGGGGCATCGTCACCAGCGCGCCGCGAACGTTGGTCAGCCGGAACAGCGCCTTCAGCACCGCGGGGTAGTCGGCCGCCTTCACCCCCATCGGCACCACGGCCGCGTCGATTCCGTGCTTCTCAAAATACGGGTTATAGACCGTCGGCGCCTTGACCGGCTCGATCGGGTCCCCGAGATGCACGATCAGCGTGGTCGTGCCGCGGATCGGGCTCACGGCAATCCCTGCCGCGCGAACGGTGCGGCAACGACATCGTCGACGACGGGAATCAGGCGTGTCTCACCGCTCAGGGACGGGTAGCCGGTCACGGATCGAACTCTAGCCGGTCCGCGAAGTTGCTACAATCAGCGTCCCGATTTTCTGCAGGCGTGACGCCATGAGCGCTGATCTCGAACAGCTGAAGAAGTGGATCGGTGAGCGCGAAACCGACGTTGACTACGTGACCATCCCCGCGGTACACCGGCTGGCCGCGACGCTCGACCGCGACGATCCCGCGCCGCGGACAGGGGACCCGCTGCCCGTTGGCTGGCATCAGATCCTGTTCCCGCGCGTGGTGCGCCATTCGCAGATCGGGGCGGACGGCCACCCGCAGCGCGGTGATTTCCTGCCGCCGGTGCCACTGCCGCGGCGGATGTTCGCCGGCAAGCGCACCACGTTTCACGCGGATTTACAGGTGGGCGACTCCGTGCGCCGCGACTCCGTCATCAAGGATGTTGCCGTGAAACAGGGGCGCACGGGAACGATGGTGTTCGTGACCGTGAAGACCGAGCTCACGAGTCCGCGCGGCCTTGCCATTACGGAGGAGCACGACTACGTCTACCGCGAGGCCGCCGCGCCCGGGGCGCCGCCCCAGCCGGCCCAGCCGGCGCCGGGCAAAGCGGTGTGGACCCGCACGGTTACGCCCGATCCGGTCATGCTGTTCCGCTATTCCGCCCTGACCTTCAACGGGCACCGCATCCATTACGACAAGCCGTACGTGACGCAGGTCGAGGGCTACCCTGATCTCATCATGAACGGGGGGCTGACCACGCTCCTCGTGTTCGAGCTGGCGCGCGCCCACGCCCTCTCGCCGCTGCGCCACATCACCTCGCGCAACGTGCGCGCGCTGTTCGTGAACCAGCCGATCACGTTCGGCGGCGAGCCCTCGTCCGACGGGAAGACCGCGAAGCTCTGGGCCCTCAACCCCGAAGGCGCCCTCGCGCTGACCGCCGAAGCCGAATTCCGCTGATGCTGCCGGTCATCCTTCACGCGTAAGCGCATGTCCGGCGGCCCCCTCGAAGGCGTGCGCGTCATCGACCTCACCTCGGTCGTGGTCGGGCCGCTCGCGACGCAGATCCTCGCCGATCACGGCGCGGAGGTCATCAAGGTCGAGTCGAGGGCAGGCGACCTGGTGCGGGTGATGAACGGGCGCTCGGTCACGCCTGCCATGGGAGCCAAGTTCCTGCATCTGAACCGCAACAAGCGCTCGATCGTGCTCGATCTCAAGCAGCCTGCCGGGCACGCGGCGCTGGTCCGGCTGCTCCAGGGCGCCGACGTCATGCTCTGGAACAATCGCCCCCGATCGATGGCGCGCATGCGGCTTTCCTATGACGACGTGCGCGCAGTCAACCCGAAGATCATCTATTGCGGCATGTTCGGATTTGGCCAGGACGGCCGCTACCGCGACAAGCCGGCCTACGACACCATCATCCAGGGCGCGGGCGGGATGGCGGCACTGAACGAGCGCGCGGGCGGGGAGCCGCGCTACGTGCCGATGGTGGTCGCCGACAAGGCGGTGGGGCTCATCGCCGTGCAGATGATCGTGATGGCGCTCTACCGGCGCACGCAAACTGGGGAGGGCTGCGCGATCGAGATCCCGATGTTCGAGAATCTCGTCAAGTTCGTGCTCGAGGAGCACATGTACTTGAAGACCTTCGAGCCGCCGCTGGGCGAAACCGGCGATCCGCGGTTGCTCGACCCCGGCAACCGGCCGATCCCCACGAAGGACGGTCACCTCTGCATCTCGGCCAATACCGACGAGCAGGCATTCGCGTTCTTCGACGCGATCGGCCGGGCGGAGCTGAAGAGCGATCCGCGGTTCAACTCGGTCGCAGCGCGCTACCGCAACGTGGCCGAGTACTTTCGCCTGCGCGTGCACGCGCTGAAACAGAAGACGAATGCCGAATGGCTGGAGATCTTCGACCGCTGCGATGTGCCGGCCATGCCCTACCACACGCTCGACAGCCTGCTCGAGGACCCGCACCTCGCGGACACCGGCTTCTTCGAGCTGAAAAACCATCCGACCGAGGGCAGAATTCGCAGCATGCGGCTGCCCAACAAGTGGTCATCCGGCGCGCGCCGCGACTGGACCCCGGCACCCAAGCTCGGTCAGCACAGCATGGAGATCCTGCGCGAAGCCGGCTACGATGCCGCCGCGATCGAGGACATGGTCGCGAGCGGGGCGACCCTCGACGGGCGCATCACGAAACCATGAACGGCAGCCGGCGCCGCGCCCACAGCGTGGACCCTGAGGGAGTGGATGGCGGGCGCCTGCTGTAAACTATGCGCCCGCTCAACCCGCACCGAAACTGCAGCACATCCGCCTGCACCTATCCTACGGAGAAGCCCATGCATAGCCTGAAGCTGCACGCACGTCTGTCGCTCGCGTCAATCCTCGTTGCTCTCGCGCTGGGCGTTCCCGGTCCTGTAATCGCACAGGACAAGGACTACACGCCCACCGTCGGGCAGGAAGGCAAGGATGTCATCTGGGTGCCGACCCCGCAGGCACTGGTCGAGAAGATGCTCGATATGGCGAAGTTGACGGCGCGCGACGTCCACTACGATCTCGGCAGCGGTGACGGGCGCACGGTCATCGCGGCCGCCAAGCGGGGGGCACAGGCGTTCGGCGTGGAGTACAACCCCGACATGGTCGCGCTCTCGGAGCGGGCCGCCGCCAAGGAAGGCATCGCCGGCAAGGTGAAGTTCATCCATGGCGATATCTTCAAGACCGACTTCAGCCAGGCCACCGTCTTGACGCTCTATCTCCTGCCGAGCCTCAACATCAAGCTGCGTCCGACCATCCTCAAGATGAAGCCCGGCACGCGCGTCGTCTCACACGCCTTCAACATGGAGGAGTGGCAGCCCGACCAGACCGAGAACGTGGAAGGCCGCACCGCTTATCTGTGGATCGTCCCGGCGGCGGTCGAGGGCACGTGGCGCTGGAACGGCTCCGGCGGCGGCCCCAAGCAATACCAGCTCAAGCTGCGCCAGCAGTTCCAGAACGTCCAGGGCGAAATCGAGCTCGACGGCAGGGCGGGGCAGCTGCGTGACGTCAGGCTGCGTGGCGACCAGTTGAGCTTCACGGTGCTGGACGCCGGTGGCGCGCGCCGCGACTTTTCGGGCCGCGTGACGGGCAACTCAATACAGGGCCAGGCGAAGCCGTTGAGCGGTCCCGGCGAAGCGAAGTGGTCCGCAACCCGCGCCAACTGAGAGCCTGAACCGTGGGCGCCCAGCACCGCGCAGCCGCGATCATCGGTGGCGGCATCATGGGCGGCGACATCACCACCGTCTTCGCCGCCGGAGGCTGGAACGTCCATGTGATGAGCCCCTCGCAGAAGACGCGCGACGCGCTGCCGGCGCGCGTTGCGGCCGGCCTGAAGAAGCTCTCGGCGCCGCAGGCCTGCACGGCCAACGTCGAGACCTACGCCCGAATCGAGGAGCTGCCGTGGAGTGACATCGGCATCGTGGTGGAAGCCGCGACCGAAGACCTGCCGCTCAAGCAGCGTCTGTTTGCGAGAATCGAGACGCTCGCGCGTCCTGAGATTGTGCTTGCGACCAACACGTCGAACTTCCCGATCGGCGAAATCGGCAGGGGGCTCAAGCACCGCGCGCGGGTCGCGGGCCTGCACTTCTTCATGCCGGCGCACCTGGTGCCGCTGGTGGAAGTGGTGAGCGCCGAGTTCACCGACCCGCAGGTGGCGCAGGAGCTGGTCGCGCTGATGAGGGAGTTCGGCAAGGCGCCGATCTGGGTCAAGAAGGACGTTCCCGGCTTCGTCGGCAACCGCATCCAGCACGCCATGCTGCGCGAGGCGTTTTACCTCATCGACGACGGCGTCGTCGACGCGGAGGGCGTGGATACCGCGGTGCGCTACGGCTTCGGCTTCCGCTTCATTGCCTGCGGGCCCATTCTGCAAAAGGAAATGTCCGGCTGGGACACCAACTATGCCGTCGCCAAGGCGCTCTACCCGCACCTCTACAACAACACGACCCCCGCGCCTGTCGTCAAGGCGCTTATAGACAGGGGTCACCTCGGCATGAAATCGAAGCGCGGCTTCTGGGAGTGGGACGACGCGAAGATCGCGCAGGAAAAAGCGCGCATCGAGCGCTGCCTGCAGGCGGGGATGGAGATCCTCAGGACGGATGGGGAGAAGTAGAAATGGTGGTGAAAACCACCCTCACCCCATGCCCCTCTCCCTGAGGGCGAGGGGAAAGTACGGCGCGCAAATTGTTGGTGCAATTTGCGCACGGAAAGGATGGGTGGCCAGGGACGGAATTGAACCGCCGACACAAGGATTTTCAGTCCTCTGCTCTACCAACTGAGCTACCTGGCCACTTTGCTGCGAAAAACCGTTGAACCGCCTGACACAAGGATTTTAGTTCCGGCCGCGCCTCCCGGCGCTTAACATTCCCGGCGATCCCGCCGGGAAGTTAGCCTCCACTGAAACTCGCCGCGCAATGGGATGAAGCCCCCCATTTGACCTAGCGGTCCGACTTCGCTGAAGCGAAGTCCCGCGGCTCGTTTTCAGTCCTCTGCTCTACCAACTGAGCTACCTGGCCCCCGAGTACTGCTGAACCGCTGAATCCAAGCACATTTTCCGTTGTGAGCGAGCACTCACTCGGGGCGCGAAAAGGCCATCTTATCAGCCCTCTGCTCGCTGCCTGGCCCGCGCGGAAAACGAAGCGCGGTATTTAAGCGTCAATCACGGCAAGCGTCAAGAAAAATCTCCCTCGCTGGCAACAAAAAACCCCGCAATTGCGTGCGGGGTTTCTTGCCTTCCTGGATGCCCGCCTTCGCGAGGATGACATCCTTACGGGTTAAATCCGTTGAGCGGCAAGCTCTCGCTTGTCCGCTCGAACTCCGAATTATTCCGGCGAGCTTCGTCCGGAATTACCGGAGCTGAGCGGCGCGCTTGCGCGTCCGCTCGAGCGGGCAGTTACATATCCATCCCGCCCATGCCGCCCATGCCGCCGCCGTGGCCGTGTCCCGCGTGGGACTCTTCCTTCGGCAGCTCGGCGACCATGGCGTCGGTGGTGAGGATCAGTCCCGCCACCGAAGCCGCGTTCTGCAGCGCGCAGCGCGTGACCTTGGTCGGGTCGAGCACGCCCATCTGCACGAGATCGCCGTACTCGCCGGTCTGGGCGTTGAAGCCGAAGTTGCCCTTGCCTTCGACCAGCTTGTTGATGACCACCGAGGGCTCATCGCCCGCGTTGGCGGCAATCCAGCGCGTCGGCTCTTCCAGTGCGCGCATCACGATCTTGATGCCCGCGTCCTGGTCGTGGTTGTCGCCTTTGACCTTCAAGCTGGTACGCGCGCGCAGATAGGCAACACCGCCGCCTGGCACGATGCCTTCCTCGACCGCCGCGCGGGTGGCATGCAGCGCATCTTCCACGCGCGCCTTCTTCTCCTTCATCTCGACTTCGGTCGCGGCGCCGACCTTGATCAACGCCACCCCGCCGGCGAGCTTGGCCACCCGCTCTTGGAGCTTTTCCTTGTCGTAATCGCTGGTCGCCTCCTCGATCTGGGTGCGGATGCTCTTGACGCGCCCTTGGATCGATTTGTTGTCGCCGTTGCCGTCGATGATCGTAGTGTCTTCCTTGCCGATCTCGATGCGCTTCGCCTGGCCGAGGTCCTTCAACGTGGCCTTCTCCAACTGCATGCCGGTTTCCTCGGAGATCACGACGCCACCGGTAAGGACGGCGATGTCTTCCAGCATCGCCTTGCGGCGATCGCCGAAGCCCGGCGCCTTTACTGCACAGGTCTTGAGAATCCCACGGATGTTATTCACCACCAGGGTGGCGAGGGCCTCGCCTTCGACTTCCTCGGCGATGAGGAGCAGCGGCCTTCCCGCCTTGGCCACCTGCTCCAGCACCGGCAGGAGCTCGCGGATTCCGGAGATCTTCTTGTCGTAGAGCAGGATGTAGGGGTTCTCCAGCATCGACATCTGTTTTTCGGCGCTGTTGATGAAGTAGGGCGAGAGATAGCCGCGGTCGAACTGCATTCCTTCCACCACCTCCAGCTCGTTCTGCAGGCTCTTGCCGTCCTCCACCGTGATGACACCCTCCTTGCCCACCTTGTCCATCGCATCGGCGATGTTCTTGCCGATCTCGATATCGGCATTGGCGGAAATGGAGCCGACCTGGGCGATTTCCTTGGAAGTGGTGCAGGGCTTGGAGATCTTCTTGAGTTCCGCGACGATCCCTTCCACCGCCTTGTCGATGCCGCGCTTCAGATCCATCGGGTTCATGCCGGCGGCCACGTACTTCATGCCCTCCTGCACGATCGATTGCGCCAGGACCGTTGCCGTCGTGGTGCCATCCCCCGCCACGTCGGAAGTCTTGGACGCGACTTCCTTAAGCATCTGCGCCCCCATGTTCTCGAACCGGTCCTTCAACTCGATCTCCTTCGCGACCGAAACCCCGTCCTTGGTGACGGTCGGCGCCCCGAACGAGCGCTCCAGTACGACATTGCGGCCTTTGGGGCCGAGTGTGACCTTCACAGCATCGGCCAGGATATTGACCCCGGCCACGATTTTGTTGCGGGCGGAGTCGTGAAATTTGACGTCTTTCGCTGACATAACTGATTGCTCCTGTTATTGCGGAATTCGCTGGATTATCGGCCTTCGACCACGCCCATGATGTCTTCTTCGCGCATCACGAGCAGCTCGTCGCCTTTGATCTTTACCGTCTGTCCGGAGTACTTCCCGAACAGGATCTTGTCTCCCACCTTGATGTCGAGGGGACGCACCTTGCCGTCCTCCAGGATCTTGCCCTTGCCCACCGCGATGACTTCGCCCTGGTCGGGCTTCTCGGCGGCCGTGTCGGGAATGACGATCCCGGAAGCGGTCTTGCGTTCTTCTTCCAACCGCTTGACCATCACGCGGTCGTGTAATGGACGTATCTTCATTGTTGAGCCTCCTGTTGATTGACCTGAATGACGGAGAACGATTGATTGGCACTCGTCTCTATCGAGTGCTAACAATACGGGTAAGTTCGCGTTGTGTCAATAGGTTAGCCGTACAAGCCAACCGGTAAACCACTGAAGTTGGCACGTACTAACCCAACTGGTGGCAAAACCTTAAGCCACCAGAAAACACTGAAAAACTAGCTGGTTAGTCTGGTTCCGGCGGGTTACTGGTGGAGACTCCGAAGCGGTAAACCGTCTTGCGGTTGCCATCGCAACGGGGCGGAATCGGACGATGCGGGCAGGGCGGGGGCCGCCGTCCCCTCGAGGTCAGGGTCGCGTCATCGGCAACTTCGGCCCAGATGCCGCCGCTGACTGGCCGGAACAGCCACATGAGGTAACCGCGTCTCGCCGCAAGCTGCAGCAGCTCGTCGGCATCGGGCGCATCGGCCACCACCACCTGGTTGCCGTTGATGCCGAACGGGAACGCGCCGAACGCCTGGAGGCATTCGAGTGCTTCGGTGGAGGGCGCACCGGGCCGCATGCAGCCTTTGCGCTCTGCGCGCGCGACGTCCCACGCGCCCAGCTCCCACGCCGCCTCCATCGCGGCGCGGTCCACCGCAATCAGATCGCGCCAGCGGTGGTTCAGCTGCAGCGCGGAACTCGGCAGCGGTGTGTACGACACCACCTCGGCCTGCTCCACCTCGGCTAGTTTTTCCCTGATGAAGCCGTGCCAGTGCAGCGTCAGGATCAACGGCGTGTCGGGGCAGGGCACGGCCGCGAGCGTGATACCGACGAGCGGCAGGCCGCTTGCGGCAATCTGCTCCTCTATGCGCTCAAGTATTTCCATGGTTAAGACCGCTCGCTTCGGGTGCTAAACTCACCGCGCCCAAGGTAGAAGCACGCAAGATTAATGCCAATCTTCCGTTCTTAACGGCACAACTGACGCTGTGGTTGACGTGGCGGGAAGTCTGGCGCGGGCCCGGTTCGGGACTGCGCCCGGTCGTGCGTGACCGATGTCGCGGAACCGAGGGAAGACGGTCTTTGTGCACTCACCCCTATACTTAAATCCTCTTCGACTAAAATGCAAATTAGCACTCGTAGTAATCTGCTGCTAAAGCGCAGCCTCGCCGCCGTCTGGCATCCCTGCACGCAAATGAAGAGCCACGAGCGGCTGCCGCTCGTTCCGGTGGCGCGCGCTGCGGGCTGCTGGCTCTACGACGCCGACGGCCGGCGCTATCTCGACGCCATCAGTTCGTGGTGGGTAAACCTCTTCGGCCACTGCCACCCGCGCATCAATGCGGCGCTCGCCGATCAACTCGGCAAGCTCGAGCACGTGCTCCTCGCAGGATTCAGCCACGAGCCGGTAGTGGAGCTCTCCGAGCGCCTCGCGCGCGCGACCGGTGGCGCGCTCGGCCACTGCTTCTACGCGAGCGACGGCGCCTCCGCGGTCGAAATCGCCCTCAAGATGAGCTTTCATTACTGGCGTAACCGCGGCAATCCGGCAAAGAGCCGCTTCGTCAGCCTCGCCGGCAGCTATCACGGCGAGACGCTCGGCGCGCTGGCGGTGACCGACGTGCGCCTGTTCAAGGACGTCTACGCGCCAATTCTCATGAAGAGCAGTCCGGTCGCCAGCCCCGACTGGAGGCTCGCGGAAAAGGGGGAGTCCGCCCGCGATTACGCCGCGCGCTGTGCCGCGGCACTGGAGCGACACCTCGAGCGCCATCATGGGGAGACCGCGGCGCTCATCGTGGAGCCGCTCGTGCAGGGTGCGGGCGGCATGGCGATGTACGACCCCGAGTACCTGCGGCGCGCGCGCGCCGTCTGCGACCGCTACGACGTGCACCTTATCGCCGACGAGATCATGACCGGGTTCGGCCGCACCGGCACCTTTTTCGCTTGCGATCAGGCCGGCATCACGCCGGATTTTCTGTGCCTGTCGAAAGGCATCACCGGCGGCTACCTGCCGCTCTCCGTCGTGTTGACTCGCGACGACGTCTACCAGGCGTTCTACGACGACGATGTCGCGCGGGGCTTCCTCCACTCGCACTCCTACACCGGCAACCCGCTCGCCTGCCGCGCGGCGCTGGCGACACTCGATCTCCTCGACGAAGGGCGCGTGATCGAGTCCAATCGCGCGCGGAGCGCACGCATCACCGCGGCCGCGCGCCCGATCGCGCAGCACCCGCGGGTGCGGGACTTCCGCAATACCGGGATGATCTGGGCGTTCGAGGTCGCGACGGCCGATGCGTCCTTTGCGAGCCGGTTCTTCGCCGCCGCGCTCGAGCGCGAACTCCTGCTGCGTCCCCTCGGCGCCACCGTCTATTTCATGCCGCCGTACGTGATCGCAGACGAGGAAATCGAGCTGCTCGCCGCGCGCACCGCAGCGCTCATCGACGCGCTGCCTGCGGACTAGCGCATAATCCAAGCATGGCCACTGCGGCCGGTATCGCTGATGCGCACAGGGTAATGCGCCTGCTCCACGGCATGCTGACAGCTGTCGTCGCAGCGTTTTTCGCAGCCGGGCTGCCGCGCGCCCCCGCCCAGGCGGCTTCCCTGCCCGAGCCGGTCGCCCGGGCACTCGTGCAAGCCGAGATTCCCGAGACCGCGGCGGCGTTCTACGCTCACGAAATCGGCGCGGCGCGCCCGCTCCTCGCCGCGGGTGCGACGCGCCCGATGAATCCGGCCTCCTCCATCAAGCTCGTCACGACCTACGCCGCGCTCGAGCTGCTCGGTCCCGCCTTCCAGTGGGTGACCGAGGCCTATGCCGCCGGCACGTTGAGCGACGGGGTGCTCGAGGGCGACCTCGTGTTGAAGGGCCGCGGCGATCCCAAGCTCACGCTGGAGAATTTCTGGCTGCTTCTGCGCAGCTTGCGCAGCCGCGGGCTGCGTGAAATCCGCGGCGACCTCGTGCTCGACCGCACCTACTTCGCGGCCACCGATCACGACCCGGCGCGATTCGACGAGCAACCGACGCGTCCGTACAACACCGGGCCGGACGCGCTGCTGGTGAACTTCAAGGCGGTGCGGCTCCTGTTCGTGCCGGACAGCGAGGCGCGCCGGGTGCAGATCCTGGCGGAGCCCGCGCTGCCGCAAGTCCAGATCGTCAACCGGCTGACGCTGGTCGGCGGCCCGTGCGGGGACTGGGTCAACCGGCTGAAGGTCGACGCACAGGGCGGCTCGGCCGCGACGCGCCTCGCGTTCAGCGGCCGTTACGCCGCGAGCTGCGGCGAGCAAACGCGCAACTACAGCGTGCTGCCGCACGCCCATTACGTGCTCGGCCTGTTCCGCGAGTTGTGGCGCGAGCTCGGGGGCACTTTCACCGGGACGGTACGCGACGGCACGGCGGGCGCGGATGCACGCCTGATCGGATCGGTCGAGTCGCCCCCGCTCGCCCAGGTCGTGCGCGACATGAACAAATTCTCCAACAACGTCATGGCGCGGCAGCTCTACCTGACGCTCGGCGCGGAGGCGGCGGGCGAACCGGCGACGCGCGAGAAGGCCGACCGCGTGGTCCGCGATTGGCTGGCCGCAAAAGGGTTGGACTTTCCCGAGATGGTGCTGGAAAACGGTTCCGGGCTGTCGCGCGTCGAGCGCATCAGCGCACGGCATCTCGGGCTGCTGCTGCTCTCTTCGTTCCGGAGCCCGGTGATGCCGGAGTTCATCGCATCGCTGCCGCTCGCGGCGATGGACGGAACGATGAAGAAACGCCTCGCGGACGCCGACGTGGCGGGACAGGCCCACATCAAGACCGGCTCCCTGACCGGGGTGCGCTCGATCGCGGGCTACATGCTCGACGCGCGGGGGCGGCGCTGGGTCGTCGTGTCCATCGTCAACCACCCCAATGCCGGCAACGCGCAAGCGGCGCAGGACGCGCTGCTCAAGTGGATCTATCACCGCGACGAAAGCGCGTGCTGCCCGGGAAAATGAGCAACGGCGTCAACATCGCTCTGTAGCACGCCATCGCGCCGCGTTCACGGCGCACGAGTTGCGTCGATCCAGGCGTCCCGCGCCGCCTGCCGTGCCATTGTTCCCGTTCCTGCCTGGAAACTCCGTCACGAACGCGAATTCAATGGAGGCAGGATTCCGTTATTTTCCAGGACGCCCCGCGTAGCATGGATCTTGCGTGAAGGATGGCCATGCTGGCTCGCGGCGCGTTTATCGTGTGGGCGATAGCGGCAATGATGCTGCCGCATGCCGCCGCTTTCTCCGCAGAAGCAATGCCCGGCGCAGCCGCTCCAGCAATCGAATTTATCAATCCGAACGAGCCGCCGGCACCGGAGTTCGTGTCCGTAGATCCTGTGGAGAGCGTCCCGCTCGATGCCAGGCCGGTGGGCCTGAACTACAAGCTCGATGCGCCCGTCCCCGATTCACGGCCCGATGGCCTGCGCTTTGATTTCGCCCGGCGTCAAGCATCCGCGTCCGCCCTCAGGCTCTCGCCGGCGCTCGGCGGGTCCCGGCCCGGGTGGGCGTTTTCGGGACGGGCAGGGCCGGTCCGCTGGCTGACCCCGCTCGACGGCGAAGGACAGAGCACGCTGCGCCTCTGGGGCCGGATACCGGATCAGCCGCGCGTGCCCGGGCTGGGCAAATTCAACATGAGCATCCACTACAGCTTCGAGTGATGGCAGCGCCGGCGCCTGTCACGCATCCGGTCTAAAGCCCCAGCTCGCGCCACAGCGCGTCCACGCGCCGTTTCACGTCATCGCTCATCGAGATCGTCTCGCCCCAACGGCGGTCGGACTCTCCTGGCAGCTTGCGGGTGGCGTCAATGCCCATCTTGGAGCCGAGCCCCGGCACCGGGCTCGCGAAATCGAGGTAGTCGATCGGTGTGTGTTCCGTGATCAGGGTATCGCGCCGCGGATCGACGCGGGTCGCGAGCGCCCACACCACTTCCTTCCAGTCGCGGACGTTGACGTCGTCGTCGGTGACGATGATGAACTTCGTGTAGAGGAATTGCCGGAGGTAACTCCAGATCCCGAACATCACGCGCCGGGCATGGCCGGGGTACTGCTTCTTCATGGCTACGCACGCGATGCGGTAGGAACAGCCCTCGGGCGGCAGGTAGAAGTCCGTGATCTCCGGGAATTGGCGTGTGAGCAGCGGCACGAATACCTCGTTCAACGCCAGGCCCAGGACTGCCGGCTCGTCGGGCGGTTTCCCGGTGTAGGTCGAGTGGTAGATCGGATCGCGCCGGGTCGTGATCCGGTCGATCGTGAACACCGGGAAGCGCTCCTGCTCGTTGTAATAGCCGGTGTGGTCGCCGAACGGCCCTTCCATTGCGGTCTCGCCGGGGTGGATCCAGCCCTCGAGCACGATCTCGGCCCCCGCCGCTACCTGCAGCTCATGGGTCAGGCACTTCGCGATCTCGGTCTTCGATCCGCGCAGCAGGCCCGCAAACTGGTACTCGGACAGCGTGTCGGGCACCGGCGTCACTGCCCCCAGCAGCGTGGCAGGATCCGCGCCCAGTGCGACGGCGACTGGAAATGGCTCGCGCGCGCGCACCAGGCAATGGTCGCGGTAGTCAAGCGCGCCGCCGCGGTGCGGCAGCCAGCGCATGATGACCTTGTTGCGGGCGAGCACCTGCTGGCGGTAGATGCCGAGGTTCTGGCGGCGCCGGTTGGGACCGCGCGTCACTGTCAATCCCCAGGTGATGAGCGGCGCGGCATCTCCCGGCCAGCAGGTCTGGACCGGCAAGCGACCGAGGTCCACCTCCGGGCCCTCGAGCACGACTTCCTGGCAGGGCGCGCGTGTCACTGCCCGCGGCTCCATCGAGAGCACGGACTTCAGCAGTGGCAGCTTCTCCCAAGCGTCCTTCCATCCCGTCGGCGGTTCGGGTTGCCTGAGCGTGGCAAGCAACTCGCCGAGCTCGCGCAGCGCCGTCGTCGGGTCCGCGGCGTCCACGCCCATGCCCAGCGCGACGCGCCGCACCGTGCCGAACAGATTCCCAAGCACGGGCATCGAATGTCCCTTGGGCTTCTCGAACAGCAGCGCAGGACCGCCCGCCTTCAGCACGCGGTCGCAGATCTCGGTCATTTCCAGGCGGGGATCAACCGTCGCGCTCACGCGCTTGAGCTCACCGCCTGACTCGAGCCCGGCCAGGAAATCGCGCAGGTCGCGGTATTTCATTGAGATAGGCTCTTAGGCGCTTAGCGCAGAACGCCGGACCTGAACTGGAGATCCAGCGCAAGACCCGCAAACACCGCAAGCCCCACCCAGTTGTTGTTGCGGAAGGCGCGGAAGCAGCGGTTGCGGTCACGGCCGCGGATCAGCCAGTACTGGTAGAGGATCAGGCCGGCGGCAACCGTGAGCCCCACGAAGAAAAACGCGTCCAGGCGCTGCCAGCGGCCGATCGCCGTCAGGCAGGCGAGAAACAGGGCGTGCGCGATCATGACGCCCGCCACATCGAAGCGCCCGAGAATGATTGCGGAGGACTTCAGCCCGAGCTTGAGATCATCGTCGCGGTCCACCATCGCGTACTCGGTGTCGTAGGCGATGATCCAGAAGAAGGTGGCGCCCATCAGCGCCCATGCCACGTGCGGTATGAGGCCCAGCTGCGCCGCATAGGCCATCGGGATCGAAAAGCTGAACGCCACGCCGAGCCAGGCCTGCGGGAACACGAAAAAGCGCTTGAGGAAGGGATAGATCACCGTGATCGCGAGCGCGGCGAAGGACAGCATTACGGTCAGCCAGTTCAGCTGCAGCACCAGGACAAAGGCGGCGAGCAGCAGCGCGGCAGCCAGCGCGAGGGCCTCACGCAGAGACACGATGCCGGCTGCGAGCGGCCGGTCGCGAGTGCGCTCCACGTACGGGTCGAACCTGCGGTCTGCGCAGTCGTTGATCACGCAGCCGGCCGAGCGCATCAGCACGACCCCGAGCAGAAATATGACCAGGACATCGGGCTCGGGAACGGCGCGCCGGGCGAGCCAGAGGCTCCACAGCGCCGGCCACAGCAGCAGCAGCCAGCCGATCGGCTGGTCGAGCCGCATCAGTCGCTCGTAGGCGTTGAGCCGCTCCGTGAACGTCAGGGGCCGGGCGGCCCCGGCAGGCAGATCGGCCATCGAATCAGTATAGCAACACCGTTTACGCCTTCAGAAACTCGTGGCGGGCGCCGAGCCAGCGTGCGACATGGCGGCGCGCGGCATCCGGCTGCTCGCGCAGCAGCGTTTCCGCGGCGGCGCGCGCCGCATCGAGCAGATCGAGGTCGGTATTGAGGTCGGCGAAGCGCAGCAGGGGGTCCCCGCTCTGCCGCGCGCCGAGCAGCTCGCCCGGCCCGCGCATCCGCAAGTCCTGGCGCGCGATCTCGAACCCGTCCTGCTGTTCGTAGATGATCTTGAGCCGCTCGCGCGCCGCGTCCGTGAGCGGCTCCTGATACAGGAGGATACAGGTGCACTCCTCGGCGCCGCGACCGATGCGGCCGCGCAGCTGATGCAATTGGGCGAGTCCTATTCGTTCCGCGTTCTCGATCACCATCAGCGTCGCGTTCGGCGCGTCAACGCCTACCCCGATTACGGTGGTTGCCACCAGGAGCTGGACGGCGCCCGATTTGAACGCGTCCATGACGCGCGCCTTATCCTCGCCCTTCATTCGTCCGTGCGCGAGCCCGCCCTTCAGTTCCGGAAACGTCTGCCGCACTTTGTCGTAAGTTTCGAGTGCGGTCTTCAGCTGCAACGCTTCGGATTCCTCGATCAGCGGGCACACCCAGTAGGCCTGGCCACCGTCCACACAGGCGTCGCGCACTCGCCGGGTCACTTCGCTGCGCCGGGTGTCGAGAAAGAGCCGTGTTGCCACCGGCCCGCGCCCCGGCGGCTTCTCGTCGATGACCGAGACGTCGAGATCGGCACAGTAACTCATGGCCAGCGTGCGCGGGATCGGGGTGGCGCTCATCATGAGCTGGTGCGGCTGCGCCCCCTTGTTCGCGCGCGTACCTTTCATCCGCAACTGCAGGCGCTGGTGCACGCCAAAGCGATGCTGCTCGTCGATGATCGCGAGCCCAAGGCCGTGGAACCGCACGTCCTCCTGGATGAGCGCATGGGTGCCGACTACGATCGCCGTTTCGCCGGTAGCGACCCGCGACAATTGTTCGCGCTTCTCGCGCGCCGTGAGGCTGCCGGAAAGCCACGCGATGGCTGGCCCGAGACCACCGACCCACTCCTGGAGCTTCCTGTAGTGCTGCTCCGCGAGGATCTCGGTGGGGGCCATGATCGCAACCTGACGGCCGTTCTCCACGCATTGCAGCGCCGCGAGCGCGGCCACGATCGTCTTGCCGCTGCCGACATCGCCCTGAAGCAGCCGCTGCATCGGGTAGGGCTGCGCGAGGTCATGCCGGATCTCGGCCAGCGCCCGGTTTTGCGCCGCTGTGAGCTTGAAAGGCAGCCGCGCAAGAAGCGCCTGTACCAGCCTGCCGCGCGGCCTGAGCGCGGGCGCACCGGCACTCTTGCGCCTTTGGTAGTGCAAGCGCATCGAGAGCTGCTGCGCCAGCAGCTCGTCGAATTTCATCCTGCGCCAGGCGGGATGGCGGCGCTGCTGGAGCGCGTCCTGCGGGACCTGCGGCGAGGGATTGTGCAGCAGCATGACTGCCTCACGGAACGCCGGGAGCCCCAGCTCCGCCACCAGCGCCGGCGGCAGGGTGTCCTCCAGATCGCAATCGGCGAGCGCGCGCTCGATCAGGCGCCGCAGGTCCTCCTGCCGCAAGCTCGCGGTCGTCGGGTAGACCGGCGTCAGCGCCTGCGCGACGGGCGCCTCGCCGTGCAGCACGCGATAACGCGGGTGCGTCATCTCCGGCCCGAGGAATCCGTGGCGGATCTCGCCGAAAGCGCGCACGCGCGCGCCCGCGGCGAGGCTTTTCAGCTGGCTCGGGTAGAAGTTGAAGAAGCGCAGGGTCAGCACCCCGCTGCCGTCCTCGATGTGGCAGATGAGCTGGCGCCGCGGGCGGTACTTCACATCCGCCTCCACCACGGTGCCTTCGACCACGACCGGCTCGCCCGCCGGCGCTTCGTTCAGCGCGTAGAGCCGCGTCTCGTCGTCGTAGCGCAGCGGCAGGTGCAGGACGAGATCGAACTTGGATGCGATCCCCAGCTTCGCGAGACGCGCCAGGGTGGACTGGCTCAACCCTGACAGCGATGGATCATGGCTGACGGATGGCGGGCCGGACCGTGCGCGGGGCATACCGTCGGCATTCACGCATTACTCGCCATATCACTCGAGATGCATGATCGCGTCCATCTCCACCAGCGCGCCACGCGGCAGGCTCGCGACGCCGACCGCGGCGCGCGCGGGGTAGGGCGGCGAGAAATAGGCGGCCATCGTCTCGTTCACCAGCGCGAAGTGGCCGAGGTCGGTGAGATAGACGGTGAGCTTGACGACGTCCTCCAGGTCCCCGCCCGCCGCGCGCGCCACCGCCTGCAGGTTCTGGAATACGCGGTGGACCTGCGGGCCGATGCCGGCGACCACCTCCATCGTCGCGGGATCGAGCCCGATCTGCCCCGCGAGATAGACCGTCGCGCCGCAGCGCACCGCCTGCGAATAGGTGCCGATCGCCTTCGGCGCGGCATCGGTATGGATAATTTTCCTGGCCATGTGTGGCTCTCCGTCGGTAGGGATAGTGCGCGGGCAATGCCTAATGATGAAGCGCCGTCCGCCGGAATTCAATCAACCGGGCGGATTCAGCACGTGCTTGGCGAGGATGTTGCTCTGGATCTCTCTCGAGCCGCCGGGATCAGAACAAGTTGCGGGCGAGCCACCAGGCGACCGCGGCGATGAAGGCGGAGCAGGGGATCGTCAAAATCCACGCCAGCACGAGATTGCCCGCAACGCCCCAGCGCACCGCGGACACCTGCTGCGCCGCCCCGACGCCGACGATGGCCCCGGTGATGGTGTGGGTGGTCGATACGGGGATGCCGAGCCCGGTCGCAAGGAACAGCGTGGTCGAGCCCGATAGCTCGGCGCACACCGCATTGTAGGGCTTGAGCTTGGTGATGCGCTGACCCATGGTCTTGACGATGCGCCATCCGCCAAACGCGGTGCCGAGCGCGATGACCGTGTAGCAGGAGATGACCACCCATGCGGGAACCGGCTCCGCGGCGCCCGTCATGCCGGCCGCAATCAGCAGCATCCAGATGATGCCGATGGTCTTCTGGGCGTCATTGCCGCCATGGCCAAGACTGTAGAGCGAGCAGGTCACGAGCTGGGTGCGCCGGCACCACTTGTCGACCCGCGCCGGCGTGACGCGCATGAACAACCACGACATGGCGAGCAAGAACGTCGCGGCAAGAAAAAATCCCAGCAGCGGGGCAATGATGATGAAGGCGAGTGTCTTGAGCAAACCGGGCGCAATCAGCGCCCACACGCCGGCTTTGGCAACCGCCGCGCCCACCAGGCCCCCGATCAGCGCGTGCGAGGACGAGGACGGTATGCCGTAGTACCACGTGACGATGTTCCATACGATGGCGCCTACCAGCGCGCCGAACACGACGTAGTGATCCACGATCCCGGGGTCGATGATGCCCCTGCCCACGGTGGTCGCGACCTTCAGCTGGAACACGAACAAGGCGGCGAAGTTGAAGAAGGCGGCCAGCAGCACCGCCTGATGGGGTTTCAATACCCGGGTCGAAACGATCGTCGCGATCGCGTTCGCGGCATCGTGAAAACCGTTCATGAAATCGAATGCGAGGGCGACCAGCACCAGCACGACGACAACGGCCAGGCTGATCTGGACGGGTTCCATCGCGGGGGGGTGCTACGAATGCTCCAGCACGATGCCTTCGACGATGTTGGCCACGTCCTCGCAGCGGTCGGTGATCAGCTCGAGCAGCTCGTAGATCGTGCGCAGCTTGATCAGCTGCTTGACGTCGGACTCCTCGCGGAACAGCCGCGACATCGCGGAGCGCATCACGCGATCGGCATCCGACTCCAGCCGGTCGATCTCCTCGCAGGTCTTCATGATCGCCTCCGGCTCGCGCAGGTTCGCGAGCAGGCCCACCGCCGACTTCACGCGGTCGCACGTCATCTGGCAGATCTGCGCCAGTTGCCGCGCCTCGGGAGTCGTGCGCCGGATGTCGTAGAGCACGATCGACTCGGCAACGTCCTGGATGAGATCCAGGATGTCATCCATGCGGGTAATCAGCTGGTGGATCTGGTCGCGGTCGATCGGGGTGATGAACGTCTTGTGCAGCAGCGTGATCGTCTCGTGCGTGATCTTGTCGGCCCCGCGCTCGGCAGTGTCGATGCGCTCGGCGTGGGCGGCGGAGGCCGCCGGATCGTTCATGAGTTGCACCAGCGCGTGGCTGCCTTCGGCGATCTGCGCTGCGTGCGCGTTGAACAGATCGAAAAATCTGCCTTCGCGCGGGATCAGTCTGCTGAACATGGCGTTGTTCTCGTTGTGGTGGCCGCCGTGTCGCTATTGTGCCAGATGCCGCGCCGCGCGCGCCGGCGCAACAAAAACAGCCGGATCAGATCCGGCCCGGGGAAGATGGTGGAGACGAGGAGGATCGAACTCCCGACCTTCGCATTGCGAACGCGACGCTCTCCCAGCTGAGCTACGTCCCCACGCCCGTCGAGTCTTCGGCAAATGGCCGACAAGCCGTTTGCCGCCGTCCGTTTCCCCTCGCCCCTCGGGAGAGGGGGAAGGGGTGAGGGATCGAGCGACGAGGGCGGAATTTTACAACGGTCCAGCAAACCGCGACAATCTCGCCGCTGGAGCCTTGCTACCGCTGCCGTTCGCGCGCGTGATACGCCCACACGATCATCGCCGCGCCGATGGCGATCATGGGCACCGAGAGCCACTGCCCCATCGAGAGTCCGAGCGCGAGCAACCCGAGAAAATGGTCGGGCTCGCGCGTGAACTCCACGACGAAGCGGACGATGCCGTAGCCCAGCAGGAACGCCCCCGACACCGCGCCGCGCGGGCGCGGCCGCCGCGAAAACCACCACAGGACCGCGAACAGCACGACGCCCTCCAGCGCGAACTCGTAGAGCTGTGAGGGGTGGCGCGGCACGCGGTCCACGTTCGGGAACACCATCGCCCACGGCACCGCGGCGGGGCGGCCCCAGAGCTCCGCGTTGATGAAGTTACCGAGCCGCCCGGCTCCGAGCGCGAGCGGCACCAGCGGCGCGATGAAGTCGGTGACCGCAAGCCAGTCCTGCCGGTGGCGCCACGCGAACCACGCCATCGCGGCGATCACGCCCAGCATCCCGCCGTGGAACGACATGCCGCCTTCCCAGACGTAGAAGACGCGCCAGGGCGCGGCCGCAAAGTCGGCGAGCTTGTAGAACAGGACATAGCCCAGGCGCCCGCCGAGGATGGTGCCCAATATCACGTAGAACAACGCGTCATCGAGGTCCTTCGTCGTCCATACGCCGCCGGGCGTGCGCGCGATGCGGTAGCGGCCGGCGGCCCAGCACAGCGCAAAACCGACGAGATACATCAAGCCGTACCAGCGCACCGCGAGCGGGCCCAGGCTCACCGCGATCGGGTCGAATTGGGGATGGACCAGCATGGGATAAAATGTTGCCCTCATTATATAAGGCGTCCGGAGTTTCCCCATGCCGCTCAACAAGCGCAGCCAGCTGATCACCCAGGGCGTGCAACGCTCGCCCAACCGCGCGATGCTGCGCGCGGTCGGCTTCAAGGACGCCGACTTCACGAAGCCGATCCTCGGCATCGCCAACGGCTATTCCACGATCACGCCGTGCAACCTGGGCCTGAACGATCTCACCCGGCGCGCCGAGGCGGCCGCGAAGAAGGCCGGCGCCATGCCGCAGACCTTCGGCACCATCACGGTCTCGGACGGCATCTCGATGGGCACCGAGGGCATGAAGTACTCGCTCATCTCGCGGGAGGTGATCGCGGACTCCATCGAGACTGCGGTCCAGGGGCAGCGCATGGACGGGCTCCTCGCCATCGGCGGCTGCGACAAGAACATGCCGGGCGCAATGATCGCGATCGGCCGCATGAACATCCCCGCGATCTTCGTATACGGCGGCACCATCAAGCCCGGTCACTACAAGGGGCGCGACCTCACGGTGGTGAGCTCCTTCGAGGCGGTGGGCGAGTACACCGCGGGCAAGATCGGCAAGACGGAGCTGCTCGGCGTCGAGCGCCGCGCCTGCCCCGGCGCGGGATCGTGCGGCGGCATGTATACCGCCAACACCATGTCCTCGGCGATCGAGGCGATGGGCATGAGCCTGCCGGGTTCCTCGACCATGGCAGCCGAGGACAGGGAAAAGCACGACAGTGCGGCGGAGTCGGCCGAGGTCCTGATCCACGCGATCAAGAAGGAACTGCTGCCGCGCACGATCATGACGCGGAAGGCGTTCGAAAACGCCATCTCGGTGGTGATGGCCGTGGGCGGCTCGACCAACGCCGTGCTGCATCTCCTCGCGATCGCGCACGCCGCGGAAGTGCCGCTCGCGATGGAGGACTTCGAAACGATCCGCGGGCGCGTCCCGGTGCTGTGCGACATGAAGCCCTCGGGACGCTACGTCGCGACCAACCTGCACGAGGCCGGCGGCATTCCGCAGGTCATGAAGATGCTGCTCGAGCACGGGCTGCTGCACGGCGATTGCACGACGATCACCGGCAAGACCGTCGGCGAGGTGCTGAAGCGGGTGCCCGCGCGGCCGCCGCGGGACCAGGACGTGATCCGGCAGTGGGAGAATCCGATGTACCCGCACGGCCACCTCGCGATTCTCAAGGGCAATCTGGCCCCGGAAGGGGCGGTCGCCAAGATCACGGGGCTCAAGCGCCCGCGCATCACGGGGCCAGCGCGGGTGTTCGACTCCGAGGAGGCGGCGATGGCGGCGATCCTCCAGAAGAACATCCGCTCGGGCGACGTAGTGGTGATCCGCTACGAAGGGCCGAAAGGCGGCCCCGGCATGCGCGAGATGCTCTCGCCCACCTCCGCGCTGGTGGGCGAAGGGCACGCCGAGGACGTCGGTCTCATCACCGACGGGCGCTTCTCGGGCGGCACCTACGGCATGGTGGTCGGGCACGTCGCGCCGGAAGCCGCCGTCGGCGGGCCGATCGCGCTGGTGAGCGAAGGCGACTCGATCACGATCGACGCCGAGCGCCGCCTGCTCCAGGTGAACGTCTCCGACGAGGAGCTCGCCCGCCGCCGCGCGGCGTGGCGTCCGCTCGCGCCGCGTTATACGCGCGGCATCATGGCCAAGTACGCGGCCCAGGTCTCCTCGGCAAGCCGCGGCGCCGTGACCGACTGATGTCTGCTGCGCAGGCGTCGCCGCGCGGCGACACGCGGGGCGCGACACGGCGCTGACTTTGGGAACGGCCTGTGGCAAAGTACGTCGAACCCGCAAGGAGGAAAATCATGATGAAAGCATTGAAGCGCGTTGTTTCCAGCTTACTGATCGTGTGCGTCCTCGGCACGGGCATGCCGCTGCCGGCTTCCGCAGGAATCATCGCCACCGACCAGGTTGCCACGAGTGCCGAGCGCGATCGAGTGAAGAGCTTCCTCGACCGAGCGGAGGTGCGGGCGCGGATGCAGACCCTCGGCGTGAGTCCGCAGGCCGCGCGTGACCGCGTGGAGGCGCTGAGCGACGAGGAAGTCGCAGCGCTCGCGGAGCGGCTCGATCAGCTTCCCGCTGGTGGCACGGACGTGCTGACCGTGGCGCTGATCGTCTTCCTCGTGCTGCTGCTCACCGACATCCTCGGCTATACGAAGATATTCCCGTTCACCAAGCCGGCCCAGAAATAATCTTGACTCACCGCCGCGCAGCCCCCGCCGTTGCGGGGGTTTTGCTTTGTGCCGTCCTCGCCGGGCTGACCGGCTGCGCGCCGCCGCAAGTCGCCGCGCTTCGTGCGCGCCCGACGGAGACGTTGCCGCAGCGCGTCGAGCTCACCCCTGTGCCGTTCTATCCCCAGAAGGACTACCAATGCGGGCCCGCTGCGCTCGCAATGGTCCTCACCCACTCGGGCTTGGCAACGACGCCCGAGGCGCTGGTCCCGCAGGTCTACCTCCCCGGCCGTGAGGGCTCGCTGCAGACGGAAATGCTCGCGGCCGCCCGCCGCCACGGACGGGTTGCCTACCGCCTGGCGCCGCGGCTGGAGGACGTCATGCGGGAGGCATCCGACGGCACTCCGGTCATCGTGCTCCAGAATCTCGCCCTCGGTTTCGCGCCGCTCTGGCATTACGCGGTCGTCGTCGGCTACGACCTGCCGCGCGAGGAAATCATTCTGCGCTCCGGCACCACGTCGCGGGCAGTGATGACGCTCACCACGTTCGAGCGCACCTGGGCGCGCGGCGAGCACTGGGCCATGGTGGCGCTCGCCCCGGAGCAGCTGCCGGCAACAGTCGACGAGCACCGATACGTGGCCGCGGTCGCGGCGCTGGAACGGGTCGCGCCCGGCGCCGCGCGCCGCGCCTACACGACTGCGATCGAGCGCTGGCCCGGCAATCTGGCCGCGCGAATCGGGCTCGGCAACTCGGCCTACGCGCAGCGCGACCTCCCCGGCGCCGAGGCTGCTTACCGCGAGGCGATCCGCGTCCACCCCGGGGCGGCCGACGCGTGGAACAACCTGGCACAGACCCTGTTCGAGCTCCGCCAACGGGACGCCGCTCTGGCCGCTGTGCAACGCGCGATCGACATCGGAGGCCCCCGGCTCGACCACTACCGGGCAACCTTGCAGGCAATCGCCGAGTCGCGCTGAGCACGGCCGGCACGATGCGCCGGCCGGCGGGCCGTGACACAATTCCCCAGCACGCGGCCCCCTCCATGCCAAACCGCCTCGCCAACGAGACTTCGCCCTACCTGCGGCAGCACGCCGACAACCCTGTAAATTGGTATCCATGGGGAGAGGAAGCGCTCAAGCTTGCGCGCGAGGCCGACAAGCCGATCCTGCTCTCGATCGGCTACTCCGCCTGTCACTGGTGCCACGTCATGGCACACGAGTCCTTCGAGGATCCCGAGGTGGCAGCGGAGATGAACCGGTACTACGTCAATATCAAGGTGGATCGCGAGGAGCGGCCCGATCTCGACCAGATCTACCAGACCGCGCACGCGATGCTGACGCAACGCAGCGGCGGCTGGCCGCTCACTCTCTTTCTCATGCCCGACGGCACGCCGTTCTTCGGCGGCACCTATTTTCCAAAGCGCGCCCGCCACGGCATGGGCGGTTTCCTCGATCTGCTGCCGCGCGTTGCGGAAGCCTACCGCGACAAGCGCGAGGAGATCGGGCGGCAGAACGCGGCGCTCCTCGACGCGCTCGCGCGCACGCTGCCGGCGCCCGCGGGCGGGGAGGCACTCAAGCGCTCGCCGCTCGATGCCGCGGTGCGCGAGTTCGCCCAGATTTTCGACGACGTCCACGGCGGCATCGGCCACGCGCCCAAGTTCCCGCACCCCTTCGAGCTCGCTTTCTGCCTGCGGCGCCACGCGCTCGACGGCGGTGAACTCGGCCTCGCGATCACGCGCCTCACGCTCGTGAAGATGGCCGAGGGCGGCATCTACGACCAGTTGGGCGGCGGCTTCTGCCGCTACAGCGTCGATCCCTACTGGAACATTCCGCATTTCGAGAAGATGCTCTACGACAACGCGGCGCTGATCGCTCTCTACAGCGATGCCTGGCTCCTCACGCGGCAGCCGCTGTTCGAGCGCACGGTGCGCGGCATCGCGGGCTGGGTGATGCGCGAGATGCAGTCGCCGGAAGGTGGCTACTACTCCTCGCTCGACGCGGACTCCGAGCACGAGGAAGGCAGGTATTACGTGTGGACGCCGGACGAGGTGAGGAGCCTCATCACGGCCGACGAGTACGCGGTGGTCGAGCCCCACTACGGGCTCGACGCCGCTCCCAACTTTGAAGATCGCCATTGGCACCTGCGGGTCATGAAGCCGATGGAAACCGTCGCGAGGCGGCTCGATTTGCCGGTCCCGGAGTGCGCGGCGCGGCTCGAGTCCGCGCGCGCGAAACTCCTCGCCGCGCGCGAGCAGCGCGTGCGCCCGGGGCGGGACGACAAGGTCCTCACGAGCTGGAACGCGTTGATGGTGCGCGGGCTCGCCCGCGCCGCCCGCGCGTTCGGCGAGGATGCCTGGCTCGCCTCGGCGCGGCGCGCGCTGGAATTCATCCGGGCGACGCTGTGGCGCGGCGGCCGGCTCCACGCCACCTACAAGGACGGCATCGCGCACCTCAACGCCTACCTCGACGACCATGCCTTCCTGCTCGATGCGCTGCTCGAGCTCATGCAGTGCCAATTCAGGGAGGACGACCTGCGGTTCGCGCGCGAACTGGCGGAGCTGCTGCTCGAGCGCTTCGAGGACCGCGTGGCGGGCGGCTTCTTCTTCGTCTCGCACGATCATGAGAGGCTCATCCACCGCGCCAAGCCCGGCCACGACAACGCAACTCCCGCCGGCAACGGCATCGCCGCGCTTGCGCTGCAGCGGCTGGGGCATTTGATCGGCGAGGCGCGTTATCTGGAAGCGGCAGAGCGCACGCTGAAGCTTTTCTATGCCCCGCTCGAGCGCCAGCCGGGCGCCTTCGTGAGCCTCGCCACGGCGCTCGATGAGCACCTCGTTCCGCCGCAGACCGCCATCCTGCGCGGCGAAGCCGGCACGATGGCCGGGTGGCAGCGTGCGCTCGCGGCGCGCTACCGGCCCGATACCCTCGTCGTCGCCATACCCGCGGGTCAGGCGGGGCTCCCGCCCGTCCTCGACAAGGCCGCTGGCACCCGCGGAGTCAACGCCTGGGTGTGCCGCGGCGTTACGTGTCTTCCGCCCATCAGCGATCTCGCGGAACTCGAACGCACGCTGTACGCCGGGAGCAACCAGGCGTAAGAGCTTCCCTCGCTCCACGTCTGCTCCGGACAGGAGGCCTGTCCGACTAACGGTCGACAGGTCCCTGCTAGAATGCGCCGGTTTTTTTGACCTGAACCGACTCAACCCTGGAGAGCGTGCATGAAAATCTTCGTTACCCTGATCGCCGGCGCGGCCGCCGTCACGTTCGCCGCCGGCGCGCATGCCGCCGATGCCAAGGCCGCCGAGGCGCTTGCCAAGTCGAGCGGCTGCCTCGCCTGCCACACGATGGACAAGAAGCTGGTGGGGCCGAGCTACAAGGAGATCGCCGCCCGCTACCGCAACGACAAGAAAGCCGAGGCGACCCTTGCGCAGAAGGTGAAGGCCGGCGGCAAGGGCGCCTGGGGCGATATCCCGATGCCGCCCAACGCCCACGTGAAGGACGCCGACATCAGGACCCTGATGCAGTGGATTCTCTCCAACGAGTGAGCGGTGGCAAGGCGGGGGCCGGCCGCTCCGCAGTCTGCAGATGGGGTATGCTTCATCGCTACCCGGCGCCGCTTGCGCACGCCTTGGATTGGCGACGCGCAGGCCTCTCGGGATATTGATTTCATTATCTACAACAACGAGTTACCACATGGGAGCCCGTATGATCCGCAAACCCGCTGACCTGACGTCCCTCGCGTTCGTGCTGGCCCTCGCCCTCGCCGGCTGCGGCAAGGAGGCGCCCAAGCCGTCCGCAGACACCCTCGTCAAGATCGGCTCGGCTTCGCCGCTGACCGGCCCGCAGGCGCACATCGGCATCGACATCCGCAACGGCGTCCAGCTCGCCATCGAGGACGCCAATGCCGCAAACGTGGAGATCGGCGGCAGGAAAGTGAAGTTCGAGATGGTCGCGGAGGACGACGAGGCCAACCCGACCAAGGCGACGACCGTGGCGCAGAAGCTGGTCGACTCGAAGGTGGCCGGAGTGGTGGGCCACTTCAACTCCGGCGCGTCCATCCCGGCCTCCAAGATCTATTCCGACGCCGGCATCCCGCAGATCTCCCCTTCGTCGACCAATCCGAAATACACCCTGCAGGGCTTCAAGACCGCGTTCCGCGTCGTGGCGCACGACGACCAGCAGGGCCCGACGCTCGGCAGGTTCGCGATCGAAAAGCTCAAGGCCAGGACGATCGCGGTGATCGACGACAGCACCGCCTATGGCCAGGGCCTCGCCGACGCTTTCGAGGCGACCGTCAAGGCCGCCGGCGCGAAGGTGGTCGCGCGCGAGCACACGACCGACAAGGACACCGACTTCAAGGCGATTCTTACCAGGATCAAGGGCCGTAATCCCGAGCTCGTGATGTTCGGCGGCATCGACCCGCAGGCCGGCCCGATGGTGAAGCAGATGGCCGAGCTCGGCTTCAAGGCGAAGTTCATGGGCGGCGACGGCATACAGACGCCGAACTTCATCAAGCTCGCCGGCGACGCGTCCGAGGGTGTCATGGCCTCGATCCCCGGACTGCCCAAGGAGCAGATGCCCGGCGGCAAGGCATTTCTCGAGAAGTACAAGACCAAGTACAAGTCGGAGGTGGAGCTGTTCGCGCCCATGGGCTACGACGCAGTGATGGTGTTCATCGACGCCATGAAGCGTGCGGGCTCCACCGACCCCGCGAAATTCCTGCCGGAGCTCGGCAAGACGCGCTACCAGGGCGTAATTGGACCCATCGCGTTCGACAGCAAGGGCGACCTCGTCAACGGCCCGATCACCGTCTACGTCGTGAAGGGCGGAAAGTGGGATCCGCTGGAGACGGTGACGCCCGGCGCGGCGGCGGCGGGCGGCGGCGGGACCAAGAAATAGTCCAGGCGCCCGCCCCGGCAGCAGCCGGAATCCTGCTCGACAAACGGCACCCGCGCGGTGCCGTTTTCGCGTAACCACCCATGGACATCTTCCTCCAGCAGATCGTCAACGGCCTGGTCCTGGGCAGCATCTACGCCCTCGTTGCGCTGGGCTACACGATGGTCTACGGGATCCTCGGGCTCATCAATTTCGCCCACGGCGACATCTGCATGATCGGCGCGCTGACCGCGCTCACGGTGGCAACGGCGCTCGCGGCAATGGGATTGCCGCCGCCGCTCGTGCTTGCCCTCTCCGCAGCTGCCGCCGTGGCCGTGTGCTGCGCGCTCGGCGTCTCCATCGAGCGCGTTGCCTACCGGCCGCTGCGGCGCGCGCCGCGGCTTGCCCCCCTCATCACCGCCATCGGCGTCTCCATCCTCCTGCAGTATTCGGCGGCGCTCGTTTGGGGCAAGCAGTACCTATCGATGCCCGAGCTGGTGAAGCCGACCGAGATCGCGATGGGCGGCGTTTACCTGACCGATCTGCAGGCGTTCATCTTTCTCCTCGCCTGCGCCATCATGGCGGGCCTGCTGTGGTTCATCCGTTCGACCCGCGCGGGGCGCGCGATGCGGGCCACGGAGCAGAACCGGGACGTGGCGGGCCTGATGGGCGTCAACGTGAACCATGTCATCGCGCTCACGTTCCTGCTGGGCTCGGCAGTCGGCGCGATCGCCGGCATGATGGTGGTGCTCTACTACGGCATCGGCCACTATTTCATGGGCTTCATGCTGGGGCTGAAGGCGTTCACCGCCGCGGTGCTGGGCGGCATCGGCAACGTCGCGGGCGCGATGCTGGGCGGCATGCTGCTGGGCGTTGTCGAGAGCCTCGCCACCGGTTACATCGGCGACCTGACCGGGGGTGTCCTCGGCAGCAACTACCGCGACATCTTCGCGTTCCTGGTCCTCATCCTCGTGCTGGTGTTCCGGCCCTCCGGGCTGCTCGGCGAGCGTGTCGCCGATCGCACATGACTGGCGGAAGCTCGGCGTGAAGAGCGCGGTCGAGCGCTGGCGGCGGTGGCGGGACAACCCCTGGTCGGGCTGGCTCGTCTACTGCGCCGTGGCTGCGGTGCTGATCGCGCTGCCGTTCGCGGTCGACGCGACGCTCGGGCGCGCCTGGGTGCGCATCATCGACGTCGCGCTGCTCTTCATCCTGCTGGGACTCGGGCTCAACATCGTCGTGGGCTTCGCGGGGCTGCTCGACCTGGGCTACATCGCGTTCTTCGCCGTGGGCGCCTACACCTATGCGCTGCTCGCGTCGCCCCAGTTCGACGTCCACGGGTCGTTCCTGGTGGTGCTGCCGCTCGCCGCCTTCGTCGCCGGCGTGTTCGGCGTGCTGCTGGGAGCGCCGACGTTGAGACTCCGCGGCGACTACCTCGCGATCGTGACGCTCGGCTTCGGCGAAATCATCCGCATCTGTCTCAACAACCTGAACCGCCCGTACAACATCACCAACGGCCCGCTCGGCATCACGCTGATCGATCCGCTCGCCATCGGCGAATTCGCGCTCAACCGCAGCTACACCGTGTCCGGCTTCACCCTCGCGCCCGTGCACAACTATTATTTTGTGTTCCTCGCCTGCGCGGCGGCGTCGATCTTCGTTTCGCTGCGGCTCGAGGACTCGCGCATCGGGCGCGCCTGGATCGCCATCCGCGAGGACGAGCTTGCGGCGAGCGCGATGGGCATCAACACGCGCAACCTGAAACTGCTGGCCTTTGCCATGGGCGCGAGTTTCGGCGGGCTCGCCGGCGGGCTCTATTCGTCGTTTCAGGGTTTCGTCAGCCCGGAGAGCTTCACGCTGCTCGACTCGATCATGGTGCTGTGCATGGTGGTGCTGGGCGGCATGGGCAACGTGGGCGGCGTCGTGCTCGGCGCGGCGCTCCTCACCGCGCTGCCCGAGGCGCTGCGCTATGCCGGCCCTCTGCAGCAGGCGTGGCTGGGGGATGTCTACGTGGACCCGTCGGACCTGCGCATGCTGCTCTTCGGGTTGGCGCTCGTGCTGATGATGCTGTTGCGGCCCGCGGGCCTGTGGCCTTCGACGCTGCGGCGCCGCGAACTTGCAGGCGCAGGGGAATCCGGTGTCGCTCGCTGACACTCCGCTGCTCGCTGCCCGATTGCTCGGCAAGCGCTTCGGCGGGCTTGCGGCGCTCGAGGGGGTATCGCTCGACGTCCAGCGCGGAGAGATCTTCGGCCTGATCGGCCCCAACGGCGCCGGCAAGACGACGCTGTTCAACGTTTTGACCGGCCTCTATCCGCCGGATGCCGGTGACTGCGTCTTCGACGGCGAGCGGCTCGCCGGAATGAAGCCCTACCGGATCGCGGCGCGCGGCATCGCCCGCACCTTCCAGAACATCCGGCTCTTCGCCAACATGAGCGCGCTCGAGAACGTGATGGTGGGGCGCCACGCGCGCACCCGCGCCGGAGTCGTGGGCGCCGTGCTGCGCGGGGCGGCGACGCGCGCCGAGGAGCGAGCCATCGTGCAGCGCGCCTGGGAGCTCCTCGATTACGTGGGCATCGCGGCGCACGCCGCCCAGCCCGCCTTCGGCCTCGCCTACGGCGACCAGCGCCGACTCGAGATCGCGCGCGCGCTCGCGACCGAGCCCAAGCTCCTCGCGCTCGACGAGCCTGCCGCCGGCATGAACGCGACCGAGCGCGCGGAGCTCGCGCGGCTGCTCGCGCGCATCCGCGCGAGCGGTGTCACGCTGCTCCTGATCGAGCATGACGTGCGACTGGTGATGGGGCTGTGCGACCGCGTGGCCGTGCTCGACTACGGCAGAAAGATCGCCCAAGGCGAGCCGGCTGCCGTGCAGCGCGACCCGGCGGTGATCGAGGCCTACCTGGGAGGCGCGCTTGCTTGAGGTAAGGGGACTCAAGGTCGCGTACGGCGGCATCCACGCCGTGAAGGGCATCGACCTTCACGTCGCCGCAGGCGAGCTCGTCACGCTGATCGGCGCCAATGGCGCCGGCAAGACCACCACTCTGAAGGCGCTCGCCGGGCTCCTGAAGCCGGCCGCGGGCCGCATCCTCTATAATGGGATCGACATCACGGCGCGCCCGGCGTTCGAGCTCGTCCGGCAGGGGCTGGCGATGGTGCCGGAGGGACGCGGCGTGTTCGGGCGACTGACGGTTGAGGAGAACCTCGCGATGGGCGCCTACAGTCGGCGCGACCGCGCGGGCATCGCCGCCGATTTCGACCGCGTCTACGGGTTGCTGCCGCGACTCGCCGAGCGGCGCCGCCAGCCCGGGGGCACGCTGTCGGGCGGCGAGCAGCAGATGCTGGCGATCGGACGCGCGCTGCTGAGCCGGCCGCGCATGTTGCTACTGGACGAACCCAGCATGGGTCTTGCGCCACTGATCGTGCACACGATATTCGAGGCCATACGCGCCATCACCGCGGAGGGCGTGACGCTGCTGCTGGTGGAGCAGAACGCGAAGCTCGCACTCGAAACGTGCCAGCGCGGCTACGTGATGGAAAGCGGTCTCATCGCGCTCGCCGACGACGCATCGCGCCTGCTCGCCAATCCCCAGGTGCGCCAAGCCTACCTCGGCGAGTAATCACCCGATGCCGGAACTGAGCGCCGCATTGCCGCCGCTCGCGCCTTCGCGCATCGCGCGGTTCGCCCGGCGTGCGCTCCTCACCGCCGTTACCCTCGCGCTTGCGGCGATTCTCGGCTACCTCTACCTCAAGACCGAGGGGGCCGATTTCAAGCGCCAGAACGAGGTGCTGGCGGCGTTGCGCGAGCTGAAGGAAATCGACTCGCGCTGGGACGTCGACGTTCTGCGCGCCTACACCGAGCTCGCCCCGCGCGAGACGCCGGCATCCGACCACGGCGCGACGGTCGCGCGCCTTCTGCGCGAGCTCACGGCCGCCGGCGCGGCGCTCGACAGCCCGGTGCTCGCGCGCGGACTGCCCGAGCTCGGAGCCGCGTTCCACCAGAAAGCCGCGATGCTCGAGAAGTTCAGGAGCGCGAATGCCGCCGCGCGGCAGGCGCTGGCGCAGGTGGTGGCGTCCGACAGCGAAATCGCGGGCCTCGTCCGCGGCTCGTGGCGGGACTTCCGCGACCGCGAGCGCCTGGTGGCGGCGGAGAGCGCCGCGGTCCAGCTGATCGCCGAATCCCAGCGCTACTACTTCACGCCCGGCGCGGAGCGGCGCAAGCTCGTCGAGGCTATCCTCGCCGACCTGCGGGTCGCGGGACCGCGCCTGCCGGCGGCGCTGCGCGGCGGTCTCGGCCGCCTGGACGGCCGCGTGCGACAGCTGCTCGAGACGAAGGCCGGCGAACAGGAACTGTTCAGCCGGCTCGCCTTCATGACCGCCGGCCCGCGTGTCGACACCCTGACCAGCGCGTTCTCGCGCGAGCTGGAAGCCATGCTGCTCGACCAGGAGTTCTACCGCTCCTATCTCGTCGCCTATTCGGGCGCCCTGCTCGTCCTGATCGGCTACCTGGCCACGCGGCTCCTCGCGAGCTACCGGCTGCTCAACGCCGCGAACGAGGAGCTGGAGCGGCGCGTCATCGAGCGCACCCGGGAGCTGTCGGAGGCGTTGCGGCAACTGAAGGAATCGGAAGCGCAGTTGATCCAGTCCGAGAAGATGTCCTCGCTCGGGCAGATGGTGGCCGGCGTGGCGCACGAGATCAACACGCCGCTCGCCTACGCCAAGAACAGCCTCGGCTCGGTCGGCGGCAGGCTGCAGGAGCTCTCGCGCCTTGCCTCTGAAACCGAGAAGCTGCTCGAGCTGCTGCGCTCGGGCGCCGCCGATCCCCAGGCGCTCGCCGAGCAGTTCGGGCTGACGGAGCGCGTGGTCGCGCAGCTCCGCGCCCACCACGCGCTCGAGGAGCTGCAGGCCCTGGTGAAAGACGGGCTCCACGGCATCGGGCAGATCTCCGAGATCGTGGGGAATCTCAAGAATTTCTCGCGCCTGGACCGCAGCAAGATTTCGGCTTTCAACGTGAACGAGGGTCTCGACAGCACGCTCGCCATTGCCCGCCATGAGTTGAAGCACCACGTGGTGAAGAAGAATTACGGCAACGTCCCGGCCATCACCTGCTCGCCCTCGCAGATCAACCAGGTGTTCCTGAACCTCGTCACCAACGCGGCCCAGGCGATGGGGCGGGGCCAGGGCGAGATCCGCATCAGCACGCGCCGCGAGGGCGCCGCGCATGTCGCGGTGGAGGTGGCGGACACCGGCAAGGGCATCCCCGCCGAGGTGCTGCCCAAGATCTTCGATCCGTTCTTCACCACCAAGGAGGTCGGCAAGGGCACCGGGCTCGGGCTCTCGATCGTCTACAAGATCGTCGAGCAGCACGGCGGCAGGATCAGCGTCGATTCCACAGTGGGAGTTGGCACGCGGTTCACCGTGGTGCTACCGTTGCAGCCACCGGCAGCGGCGGCGGCGGCATGAGCGCGGCGCGATCACCCGGCCCGGATCCATGAACAGTCCCGCTTCCATCGGCAAGTATCAGGTCCAGGACGTGCTCGGGCAGGGCGGGATGGGCGTCGTCTACCGCGCGTTCGATCCCGCGATCGAGCGCACGGTCGCGATCAAGGTCATCACCAAGTCCACGCTCGATCCCGCCGACCTGCAGTACGTGCTGACGCGCTTCCGCCACGAGGCGCGCGCCGTGGGCCGGTTGACGCACCCGCGCATCGCCGCGATCTACGACTACGGCGAGGACGACGAGCTCGCCTACATCGTGATGGAGCTCGTGAACGGCAAGTCGCTGTTTCACCACCTGCAGGGCGAGGTGCGCTTCGCGTTGAAGGAGGTCGGCGAGCTCGTCCGGCAGCTCCTCGACGGGCTCGCCTACGCGCACGCGCAGGGCGTGGTCCACCGCGACATCAAGCCGTCGAACATCCTGGTGAACGACGACGGGCGGCTGAAGCTCACCGACTTCGGCATCGCGCGCATCGATACCTCCACGCTGACCCAGGTGGGCGAGATCATGGGCTCGCCGGGCTACATGTCTCCCGAGCAGTTTCTCGGCACCGACATCGATGCGCGCGGCGACGTCTACTCGGTGGGGGTCATCGCCTACGAGCTGCTCGCCGGGCGCCGCCCGTTCGTCGGCAACAACGCCGAGGTGATGCGCCAGGCGCTGAACGAGCGGCCGGCGAAGCCCTCGGAATTCAACCCGCAGATCTCGGCCCAGCTCGACTGGGCGGTGCACAAGGCGCTCGCCAAGAAGCGCGAGGAGCGCTTCCAGGGCGCGAAGGAATTCTCCGACGCCTTCGGCAATGGCATCGAGGTGAGCCTGCGGCAGTCGCGCCGCGAGCCCGGCGTGATCACCGACGAGCCGACCCAGCGCATCGATCCCAAGCTGGTACAGGCGGCGCGCATGCTGGCGGGCCTGCAGCAGGCCCGCGCCGAGGTCCCAAACCGGCCCGGCGCGGCAGCGGCCGCCCCCGCACCTGCCGCGGCGGAAAACACCGCCGAAGCCCCGGGGAACCGGAACGCGCGCATCCTGTTCGTGGACGACGAGGAGCGCATCGTGACCGCATTGCGCTCGATCTTTCGATCCCACTACCACGTCTTCACCGCGACCAACGGCCCGGAGGCGCTCGAGTTCGTGCGCAAGTTCCAGCCCCACGTCGTGGTGAGTGACCAGCGCATGCCGGAGATGACGGGGGTCGAGCTCCTGCGCCGCGTGAAGGGCCTCGCGCCGAATTCGGTGCGGCTGCTGCTGACCGGCTACTCGGACCTTGCCGCGATCGTCGGCTCGGTGAACGACGGCGAGGTGTTCCGCTTCATCTCCAAGCCATGGGACAACCAGGAGATCCAGAAAATCATCGCCGAGGCGGCGGCGATCGCGTTCGAGCTCGCGGCCACCGCCGCGACGCCCCCGATCGTGCCCGACCGGATGGAGTCAGGCGTGCTGGTGATCGAAGCCCAGGACGAGACGCTGCGGGCGGTCACGCGCTTGATCGGCGGTGCCTGCCCGGTGTACCACGCGAAGAACCTCGAAGAGGGGCTGAGCCAGCTCGAGACGCGCGAGACCGCGCTCATCGTCGCCGATGTCGCGAGCCGGGGCGAGGAAATCATCCAGGCCTTCAAGGCTCTAAAGCAGGAACGCCCGGAGATTCTCACGATCGTGCTGACCGAGGCCTCCGATTCGGAGCTGGTGATCGAACTCATCAACCAGGCGCAGATCTTCCGTTACATCAACAAGCCGGTGAATCCCGAGCTGCTGCGGCAGCATGCCCAGGCGGCGTTGACCCGCTACCAGTCCTTCAAGCAGAACCCGCACCTCACCCGCCTGCACCAGGTCGCCGCAGCAGGCGCCGCCGGCGTGAGCCAGGCAATACTTGCGCGGGTGAAGTCGTTGAAGAGCTGGTTTTAGGAATGAACGAGGGGATACCCCCCTCGTGCACCCCTACTCCGGATTGAGAACCCGTTAGTCTGCCCAGTCCTTCGGAACCAGAAATTCGGTGTAGAGCTTCTCCTCCGGGCTGCCGGGCTCGGGCTTCCAGTCGTAACGCCACTCGGCCCGCGGCGGCAGCGACATCAGGATCGCTTCGGTACGGCCGCCGGACTGCAGCCCGAACAGCGTGCCGCGGTCGTAGACCAGATTGAATTCGACGTAGCGGCCGCGGCGATAGGCCTGGAACGCGCGCTCGCGCTCGCCGTAGGCAAGGCCCCTGCGGCGCTCCAGTAACGGAAGATAGGCGGGCAGGAATTGCGATCCGACCGCGCGGGTGAGCGCGAAGCACGCCGCGAAATCAGGCTGGTTGAGGTCGTCGAAGAACACGCCCCCGATGCCGCGCGGCTCCGCCCGGTGCCTGAGATAAAAATAGTCGTCGCACCACTTCTTGTAGCGCGGGTAGCGCTCGGCGCCGTGAGGGGCGAGCGCCTCGCGGCAGGCGCGGTGAAAATGCCGCGCGTCCTCGGCGAACGGGTAGTAGGGCGTGAGGTCCATGCCGCCGCCGAACCACCATGCCGGCGCCGCGTTGTCCTTCTCCGCCACGAAGAAGCGCACGTTCATGTGCGCGGTCGGCACGTACGGGTTGCGCGGGTGCAGCACCAGCGAAACACCCATCGCCTGAAACGAGCGGCCGGCGAGCTCCGGGCGGCTCGCGCTGGCGGTAGGCGGCAGGCTCCGGCCGTGAACGTGCGAGAAGTTGACGCCCGCGCGCTCGAACACGCCCCCCTCCTCGAGCACCTGCGCGAGCCCGCCGCCGCCTTCGGGGCGCGACCATTCGTCACGCCGGAAGTCGCGCCCGTCGACCGCGCTCAGGCTCGCGACGATGGTGTGCTGCAGCCCGGTCAGAAACCGCTTGACGGCGTCGACGTCCACTGGGGGGCGGCGCTGAGCGGACTTGCTCCTCGGGGCGGGGCGATAGCTATTTGGAATCCTGCCGGATGCCGAGCGCCTTGACAGTGCGGGCGATTTCCGCGTCTTCGCGGGCGATCGCCTTGCCGAACTCGGCGGCCGGCAGGAACGCCGGCGCGACCATCAGTTTCCCGGTGGCGCGCGCGAATTCCGGGCTCGCCGCCGTCTTGCGTACGGCATCCTCGAGCCGGGCGACGATCTGCGGCGGCGTGCCCTTGGGCACCACCACACCGCGCCATAGCTCCGCGCCGATATCCATTCCCTGCTCGCGCGCGGTCGGGACGTCGGGAAAGAATGGATCGCGTGTGCCGCTCATCGCAACGAGCGCGCGCACGGTTCCCGCCTTCAGGTGGCCCGCAAGCGCGCCCGGCAGCTGCACCACGGCGTCGACGTGGCCGCCCAGCAGGCTCGGCACTACTTGCGCGGCGTTGAAGGGCACATCCACGACCTGGAAGCCCGCGGCCTTGAACAGCCACACCGAGCTCAGGTGGGTGTGGCTGCCGAATCCGGAATTGCCGACGGTGAGCGTGCCGGGTTTCGCCTTTGCCTGATGCAGGATGTCGCGCAGGGTCTTCCATGGCGCCTCGCTCCTCACGAACAGCAAAGGCGTCTCGATCTGCACGCGTGCCACCGGCAGGAATGACTTGTAGTCGAACGGCAGCATCCCGGTGTGAAAAGTGGTCGAGATCGCGTTCGAGCTCCATACCATGTGATGGCCGTCGGGTGCCTGCTGCACCGCGTACTTGTAGCCGACTGCACCTCCTCCACCCGGCCGGTTGACCACCACGATCTGCGTGCCAAGTTGCCGCCCCATGCCTTCCGCCAGCACGCGCGCGGTGACGTCCGCGGAAGTGCCGGCGGGAAACAGCACGACGAATTCGATCGGTCGCGCAGCCGGGTACGGCTGCTGCGCCGTCGCTGGCGCAACCGCCGCGAGCCCCGCCAGGATTGCCAGGAGCCGGAAAACTGAAGCGTGTGGAGCTGACATGAGGAGGCCTCCTCTTCGTTCTTCCTGCGCGGAACCAGAAGGTGGTCGCAGGGTTTTCGACACGATTCTAGCAGGGTGTCGCGCCGGCGTGCGGCCGCCGCGGGGGGAAATGCGGCCCCGGCGCGCCCGCGGGCGCGCGCCTCAGCAGGTGCCGCGAAACGCGTCGTGGCCGCGCACGTAGTCGCGATTGTTCTGGGCGGGATTGCGATTGACGAGGGGGCGCGCGTAGAGCGGGTGGGTAAGGCTTCTCACCTCGTGCTCGAGCGTGAACAGGCGCTTTCCGCTCGCCGGGTCGACGATGTCGCGGAAGCGATACTGGTGCTCGCTCGACTCCTCGATGAGCAGTCCGCGCTCGAGCAGCCGGCGGTGGGGGCCGGAAAAATCAGCGACGTAGACCTGGACGTGGTGGCCGTCGTAGTCCGGCGGCGAAAGCGCGGTCTCGCGGAACCGCAACCGCTGCGCAGCGCCGGTGGCAACGACCGCCGTCGTACCCCCCGAACCGCTGTCCAGCGCGGCGTGCGCCCCGAGGACCTCCCGGTAGAAGCGCGCAATCCCCGTCGCGCAGCCCGCCGGCACGTCGAGCTCCACGTAGGCAATGGCGAGCTCGGTGTCGCCGAATTCGGGCGCCGGAGCATGACAGCGATAGCGATTGCCCCACGGGCACGTCGCCTCGATGAAGCCCTCGCGCCTCTCCCAGGAAAAACGCGTCTCCGCGAGGAGCGGCGCGACATCGCGCAAGCGGCGCTCGAGCGACGCGAGATCCGGCAGCACGATGCCCACGCGCCCGCGCAACACCTGGGCGCCCCGCGACGGCAGGTGAAACTGGCTGCGGCCTACATTCACCCACATGTTGTCGACGCCCGTCATGAGGTAGGGGTCGCGGGTGAGTCCCAGGCCGGTCACGTAGAAGATCGTGGCCAGGCGCTGGTCGGGAATGGTGACGTTCACGTGCTCGAGGAGGACGATGTTGCCGAGGTCCTGACGCGTGCGGTCGTAAGCGGTTGCCATGGTCGCAGCCTGCCCGGGGGCGCTATTTGCGGCCCGCGGCGAGCGCGCGGTGGCCGATGTCGCGGCGGAATTGCATGCCCTCGAAACGGATTTTTTCGGCGATCCCGTAGGCGTGCCGCTGCGCCGCGCTCAGGTTGCCGCCCAGCGCCGTCACCGTCAGCACCCGCCCGCCGTTCGTCACGACATCCGTTCCGTTGAGCGCCGTGCCGGCGTGGAACACGTGGCAATCCTCTTCCGGCGCCGGCAAGCCGTGGATCGCATCGCCCTTGCGCGGGGCGTCCGGGTAGCCGTGCGCGGCAAGCACCACGCCGAGGGCGATTCTCCGGTCCCACTCGGCCTCGGCCCTGTCGAGCGTGCCGGCGAGCGCATGCTCGATCAGGTCCACGAGGTCGCTCTTCAACCGCATCAGGATCGGCTGCGTTTCCGGGTCGCCCATCCGGCAGTTGAATTCGAGCACCTTGATCCCCCCATCCCGGGCGATCATCAGGCCGGCATAGAGGAATCCGCAATACGGCGTTCCGTCCTTCTCCATGCCGGCGAGCGCGGGCTGGATCACCTCGCGCATCACCCGGCCGTGCACCGCCGGGGTTACCACCGGAGCCGGGGAATAAGCCCCCATGCCGCCGGTGTTGGGCCCCCGGTCGCCATCGAGCAGCCGCTTGTGGTCCTGGCTGGTCGCGAGCGGCAGCGCGTGCCGGCCGTCCGCCAGCACGATGAAGCTCGCCTCCTCGCCCACGAGGTAGTCCTCGATCACCACCCGGCTGCCGGCGGCTCCCATTTGTCTCTCGATCAGCATGCCGTCGACCGCGGCGCGCGCCGCGCCGGCATCCATCGCGACCACCACGCCCTTGCCCGCGGCGAGCCCGTCGGCCTTGACGACGACGGGCGCGCCGTGGCGCTCGAGGTATGCGTGCGCGGGCGCGGCCTCGCTGAACACGGCATAGGCTGCGCTCGGGATGCCGTGGCGCTGCATGAAGCTCTTGGCGAATTCCTTGGAGCTCTCCAGCCGGGCGGCGGCCTGCGTCGGCCCGAAAATCCTCAATCCCGCGGCCTGAAACGCGTCCACGATGCCCTCGGCGAGCGGCGCCTCCGGCCCGACCACCGTGTATCCCACGGTTTCGCGGCGCGCGAGCTCGATCCACTCCGGAATCGATGCCGCGGGAGCGTTGGCGAGGCCCTCTTCGCGCGCGGTGCCGGCGTTGCCGGGAGCGACGATCACCCGCGAGACCCGGGGCGAGCGCGCAAGCTTCCAGGCCAGGGCATGTTCGCGCCCCCCGGAGCCGATGACGAGCAGCTTCATGAGCTCAGTGCCGGAAGTGCCGGAAGCCGGTGAACACCATGGCGATGCCGTGCTCGTCAGCGGCAGCGATCACCTCATCGTCGCGCAGCGAGCCGCCCGGCTGGATGATCGCCCGCGCGCCCGCCCGTGCCACTACGTCCACGCCGTCGCGGAACGGGAAGAAGGCGTCGGAGGCAACCACCGATCCCTGCAGCGTCAAGCCGGCGCTCTCCGCCTTGATGGCGGCGATGCGCGCCGCGTCCACGCGGCTCATCTGCCCCGCGCCCACACCGAGCGTCCGGCCGCCGCCGCAGAATACGATGGCGTTCGACTTCACGAAGCAGGCGACGGTCCAGGCGAACTGGAGATCGGACGCCTGTGCTTCGCTCGGGCGTGTCCGTGTGACGACCTTCAACCCGCCCGCCCCGATGCCGGCGGCATCCGGCGTCTGCACCAGCAGGCCTCCGCCCACACGCTTGAAGTCGTAGTCGTTCGTGCCGGGGGCAAGCGGCACTTCGAGCACGCGAATACTGGCCTTGCCCGCCAGTAACCGCGCTGCCTCGGCGCTGATCGCCGGCGCAATCACCACTTCCACGAACTGCTGCGCGAGGGCCTGCGCGGTTGGCCCGTCGAGCTCGCGGTTGAAGGCGATGATGCCGCCGAAAGCCGAGGTGGGATCGGTGGCAAACGCCCTGCGGTAGGCCTCGGCAAGGCTCGTCGCGAGCCCCGCCCCGCAGGGGTTGGCGTGCTTGACGATGACGCACGCCGGCCCGGGGAAGCTCTTCACGCACTCCCACGCGGCATCGGCGTCGGCGATATTGTTGTACGAGAGCTCTTTGCCCTGCAGCTGCCGGTAGGCGCCGAGGGCACCCGGCGCCGGCCGCGCATCGCGATAGAAGGCGGCCTCCTGGTGCGGGTTCTCCCCGTAACGCAGCTGCTGCACGCGCTCGAACTGCAGGTTGAGCCGCCGCGGAAAGCGCTCGAGCCCCCCCGAGCCATCCAGCGCGGTCAGGTAATTGCTGATCGCCCCTTCGTATTGCGCGGTGTGGGAGAACGCTTTTTGCGCCAGGCGCAGGCGCGTTTCGGCTCCCAGCGCGCCGGCGGCGGACTCCATCTCCTTCAGCACGGCTCCATAATCGGCGGGGTCGGTCACCACCGCCACATGCTCGTAGTTCTTGGCGGCGCTCCGCAGCATGGCAGGGCCGCCGATATCGATGTTCTCGACGGCTTGCTCGAGAGTGCAGCCGGGACGGGCGATCGTTGCGCTGAAGGGATAGAGGTTGACGGCCACGAGGTCGATTGCCGGGATGGACGCCCGCTCCAGCGCGGCCATGTGCCCGGGGACATCGCGGCGCGCGAGGATGCCGGCGTGCACCTTCGGGTGCAGGGTTTTCACCCGCCCGTCGAGCAGCTCCTGGAAGCCGGTGTAGTCGGCAACCTCGGTCACGTCCAGACCGGACTCGCGCAGCAACCGTGCCGTGCCGCCAGTGGAGATGAGCGTCACGCCCAGGCGGGCAAGCCCGCGTGCGAATTCGGCGACCCCGGTCTTGTCCGAGACGCTGATCAGCGCCTGCTTGATAACGGCCATGACGGCAGGATTGAGGAAGCAGGACTGAGGATTGAGTAAAACCCGCGCGCCGTCAACTGGCCCGGGCCCTCAATCCTCGATCCTCAATCCTAGAACTTGATGCCGTGCACCCGCATTTTCTTGCGCAGGGTGTTGCGGTTGATGCCCAGCATTGCCGCGGCATGGCTCTGGTTGCCGCGCACGCGGTGCAGCACGCTCTCCAGCAGGGGCTTCTCCACGCAATGGATGACCATGTCATAGACTGCGCAGGGTTTCTCCCCGTCGAGATCCCTGAAATAGCCCTCGATCGCGCGGCGCACCATGCGCGCCATTTCGTTCTCGTTCATCATGCAGCAAGTTCCTCGACATAGGTAAGGCGCGGCCCGCAACCGGCGAGCTGCGCGAAGAATGCACCCACCGCCGCGAGCTGCTCGCGGCAGGTCTCGAGCTGGTTCATGGCGTGGCGGAACGCCGCCGACCCGGCCAACCCTTTGGTGTACCAGGAAATATGCTTGCGAGCGACGCGCACCCCGATGTGCTCGCCGTAGAATCCGTAGAGGTCGTGGAGGTGGGCCACCAGCACGCGCTGTATCTCCCCCACTTCCGGCGGCGGCAACTCCCCGCCGGTTTCGAGATAGTGCTGGATCTCGCGGAACATCCAGGGCCGCCCTTGGGCGGCGCGCCCGATCATCACCGCGTCGGCCCGGGTGTAGTCGAGCACCTGCTTGGCCTGCGCCGGCGTCGCGATGTCGCCGTTGGCAATCACCGGGACCCTCACTTCCGACTTGACCGCGGCGATGGTGTCGTACTCGGCCACGCCGGAGAAGCCGCAGGCGCGGGTGCGGCCGTGAATGGCGAGCGCCCGGATGCCGGAGTCTTCCGCGATTCTGGCGACCCGCAGCGCATTGCGGTTCTCGCGGTCCCAGCCGGTGCGGATCTTGAGCGTGACGGGCACGCTCACTGCCGCCACCACCGCTTTCACGATGCGCGCGACCAGCGGCTCGTCCTTGAGCAGCGCGGAGCCGGCCATGACGTTGCAGACCTTCTTTGCCGGGCAGCCCATGTTGATATCGATGATCTGGGCGCCTTGGTCGACGTTGTAGCGCGCCGCCTCCGCCAGCATCCGGGGATCCGCTCCGGCGATCTGCACCGCGATCGGATCGACCTCGCCCTCGTGGTTCGCGCGCCGGCGCGTCTTCTCCGAGCCCCACAGCAGGGAATTGCTCGCCACCATCTCGGAAACCGCCATGCCGGCGCCCATGGACTTGCACAGCTGGCGGAACGGGCGGTCGGTGACGCCCGCCATCGGTGCAACGATGAGATTGTTCTTCAGATGGAACGGGCCGATGTGCATCGCGCGTGCCTGGTTCGCGATCGTCTTCGAATGTCTTGCGGGGGAGGGCGCCATTGTAATCGCTCGTTCCGCGCAAGAAAAGCAATTCCTGCAAATTTCTTAAAAAAGTGTTGCAGTGAACGCACATGCGTGGCGCGTGACGCAGCGGCGCAACCAGATCGCTGGGCGGAGCAAACGCTTATGCGGAAAATTTGGCGCGCGAGTGGCGCGACGGCGACACGCTAGCCGCGCGCGCCGAAGATCATGCGTCGTGCGAGGAAGTCCCGCGCCGGCGGAATCACGCCCAGTGCCGCAAGACCCAGGCCGCGCGCCAGTTTGAGGGCGGCGAGATCGTTGGAAAAAAGGCGCACCAGCGAATCGGTCAACAGGATTCCGCCGCCGCGGTCGAGCCGGCGCCGGGACGAGTAGGCCCGAATCAGCTCCGGGCCGCCGATGTGGGCGCGATCGCAGTCCCGGAGGAGCGCCGCCAGTTCCCAGGCATCGCGCAATCCGAGGTTCAGGCCTTGCCCGGCGACCGGATGCAGCACCTGCGCCGCATTGCCGACCACCACCGTTCGCGGGTCCGCAATGCGGTCTGCAACTTTCAGGGCGAGCGGGAACCACGCGCGGCGGCTGGCGCTCGAAAAGCGTCCCAGGCGGTTCCCGAAGCTCTCCTGCAATCGCTCAAGAAACCCGGCTTCGTTCAGGTCGCACAGTTGCCGCGCGCGCTCGGGGGTGGTCGTCCACACGAGCGCGAGCGCCTCTCCCAGCGGCAGGAGCGCAAGCGGACCCTCCGGGGTGAAACGCTCGTAGGCGACGTTCTGGTGCGGCAGGCTGCATGCGACGCGCGCGCTCACCGCGGCCTGGCCGTAATCACGGACGCGCAGCCGCGCAACGGGCAACGCCCCGCCGTCGGCCACGGCGAGCAGCCGCGCGCTGACACGGACGTTGCCGGCGGCAGCGACCACTGCAGCCGCGTTCGTTCCGGAATCGAGCGCCCCGACCGTGGCCCGGATGAGGTCCACGCCGCCTCCAGTCTCCAGGGCGCGCGCAAGCACGTCGGAAATCTGCCCGTAATCGAGCACGTAGCCGAGCGCCGGCACCCCCGCCTGCCGCGCGTCAAGCTCGATCCGGCCAAAACCGCCGCGTTGCGACACGTGAATGCGCCGGATCGGTGTTGCGCCCGCCAGTTGCTCCCATACGCCGAGCCGTTCCAGTATCAGCCGGCTGCCGTGAGAGAGCGCGATCGGCCGCGCGTCCGCCGTGACGCCCGGAGCCCGCGCCTCCAGCAGCCCGAGAACAAGGCCGGTGCCACGCAAGGCGAGTGCAAGAGCGGCGCCGACCGGCCCGCCGCCGATGATGAGGACATCATAATCAGCCATCGCGCGTCCCCATCCAGGATTCGATTTCGGCCGGGGTCTTCGGCGCATCGCGGGTCAGCACCTCGGCGTCGGCATCCGTCACCAGCACGTCGTCCTCGATGCGCACCCCGATGCCAGCGAAGCGCGCCGGCACGCCTTCGCCGGGCCGGATGTAGCAGCCTGGCTCGACGGTGAGCACCATGCCCGGGGCGAGCGCGCGCCAGCCTCCCTGCAGCTTGTAGTCGCCGGCATCGTGCACATCGAGCCCGAGCCAGTGTCCCGTGCGATGCATGTAGAACTTCTTGTAGGCTTCGGTCTCCACCGCCTCGGAGAGCCCCCCGGAGAGCAGCTTCAGGTCGATCAGGCCCTGGGCGATCACGTTGACCGCCGCGCGGTGCGGCGCGTCCCACGGCGCACCGGGCCGGACCGCCGCAATGGCTGCGGCCTGTGCCGCCAGCACCAGCTCGTGGATCTCGCGCTGCGGCCCGCTGAACCGGCCGTTCACCGGGAAGGTGCGCGTCAAGTCGGAGGCATAACCGTCGAGCTCGCAGCCGGCGTCGATCAGCAGCAGCTCCCCGTCGCCCAGCACGCCGTCATTTTGGACATAGTGCAGCACGCAGGCGCGTTCCCCCGACGCGACGATCGGGGTGTAGGCTGGCGCCTGCGCGCCGCGGCGCCGGAACTCGTGCAGGAGCTCGGCCTCGATCTCGTACTCGGCGCGCCCGGGCCGCGCCGCCCGCATGGCGCGCCGGTGCGCCCCGGCGGAGATCGCCGCGGCACGCCGCATCACGGCAAGCTCCTCGGGCCCCTTGATGAGCCGCATTTCGTCGAGCAGGGCGTGGACGTCCTTTACCGCCCGCGGCGCGGCGACGCCGGTGCGCACCCGGTCGCGCACCTGGTTGATCCAGCCCGTCACGCGTGCGTCCCACGTCGCGTCGGCGCCGAGGTGGCAGTAGAGCGCGTCACGGTCGGCAATCAGGTCCGGCATCCGCGCATCGAGCTCGGCCACTGGATGCGCTTCGTCGAAGCCAAAGGCCGCGCGCGCGGCCTCCGGGCCGTGGCGGAAGCCGTCCCAGATTTCCCGCTCGGAGTCCTTGTCGCGGCAGAACAGGATGCTCTTCGGCGCGACGCCGGCGACGATCACCAGCGCCGCGGCGGGTTCGCGAAAGCCGGTGAGGTAGTAGAAGTAGCTGTCGAACCGGTACGGGTAGTGCGCGTCGCGATTGCGTGTGCGCTCGGGCGCGGTCGGAATGATCGCAACGCCTTCCTGCATCGCCGCCGCGAGCCGGGCGCGCCGCCGCTGGTAGACGCCGATGTCCATGCCCTCCGCCATGATGAAATTATAAGGCCCGGCTGCCGCAGCCCTAGCGCTCGCTCCGCGCCTCGAGCGCGCGCTCGAGCGCTTCGAGGCGCAGCGGCGTGCCGATGTCCATCCACAGCCCGCGGTGGTGCTCGCCGGTGACGAGCCCGCGTGCCATCGCCGGCGCAAGCAGCGTCACCAGCTGGCATCGGGCCCCGCGCGCGACACCCGCGAACAGGGCGGGAGCATAGACGCCGATGCCGCTGAAAGTGAGACGGCCGGCGACCTCCGCCGAAACCGCGCCTGCGCTGAGCGCAAAATCGCCGCGCGGGTGATGCGCGGGGTTGTCTACCAGCACGAGATGGGCGAGCCCGCCGCCGCGGGCGAGCGCCGCCGCGGGGGCCGCAAGCCGGGCGAAGTCAAAATCGCTGTAGATATCGCTGTTGACCACGAGGAACGGGGCGTCCCCGAGCAGCGGCAGCGCGAAGGCGATGCCGCCGCCGGTCTCGAGCGGCTCAACCTCGCGCGAATAGACGATGCGCACGCCGTAGCGCGAACCGTCACCCAGCTCCCTCTCGATCATGTCGGCGAGGTGCGAAACGTTGACGACCACCTCGCGGCAGCCCGAGCGCACCAGGCGTTCGATCAGATGTGCAACGAGCGGCCGGCCGCCAACCTCGAGCAGCGCCTTGGGCGCGCGGTCGGTGAGCGGGCGCATGCGCTCGCCGCGCCCGGCGGCGAGTATCATCGCTTTCATGCGGCTCAATTCGCTATTTCCCGTTGCCGGTCGTCGCCGGCTCGCGGCTCTCGAGCTCGTCGAGTAGCCGCGCCAGGGGCGCGAGCTCCCGGTAGCGCCCCGCCACTGCGCGCGCGTAGGCGAGGAAACGCGGCGTGTCCTCGAGATAGCCGCCCTTGCCGTCGCGGTAGTGAATGCGCGCGAAGATCCCGAGCACCTTCATATGGCGCTGCAGCCCCATCCACTCGAAATCCCGGTAGAACGCGCCGAAGTCGGGGTCGACCGGCAGTCCGCGCCGCCGAGCCGTGTCCCAGTAGCGCGCGGTCCAGTCGATGACGCGCTCCTCGTCCCAGCTCACGAAGGCATCGCGCATGAGCGAGGCGAGATCGTAGGTGATCGGGCCGTGTACCGCGTCCTGGAAATCGATCACGCCCGGATTGGGATCGCTCACCATGAGATTGCGCGGCATGTAGTCGCGGTGCACGAACACCGCGGGCTGCGCCAGACTGCGCGCGACGACGAGGGTGACCGCGCCTGACAGAGCTTCTCTCTGCGCGCTGGAGAGTGCCCGCGCGAGGTGGCGCCCGATATACCATTCCGGAAACAGGTCGCACTCGCGCCTGAGCAGGGCCTCGTCGTAGGGCGGCAGCACCCCCGCGCGGCTCGCCAGCTGCCATTTGATGAGTGCCTCGATCGCGTCGGCGAACAACCGGTCGGCATTGGCTTCATTCAACGCGGCAAGATAAGTCGTGTCGCCAAGGTCCGTCAGCAGCAGGAACCCGCGCGCGAGATCCTGAGCGATCACCTCGGGGGCGTTGACGCCGGCCGCGCGCAGCAGCGCCGCGACCTGCACGTAGGGGCGGCAGTCCTCGCGCTCCGGCGGCGCGTCCATCGCGATCAGGGAACGCGCGCCGCCAACGCTCAGGCGAAAATAGCGCCGGAAGCTGGCATCCGCGGAAGCCGGTTTAAGCTCGAACGCGCCCGCTCCCAATCGCGCGTCGAGCCAGCCGTGCAACTGCTCCAGTCGAGTATCGGTGTTCCCCGGCAAGGCGATTGCCTTCAGCGATGAATTGTGCGATTTTAGCATCACGCCAAACAGGCATTTTTCGGTGAAAAAACTGATAATTACGCGCCTGTCGCTGGCCCTTTTGTGCGCGCTGCCCCTGGCCGCGCCCGCGCAACAGGGGCTCAAGCTGAAGTCGCAACCCGCGCTGCTCGCGGTGCCGCCTTCGCCGCCGGAGGACGTGCCGCTTTTCTTCGAGGCGGACCGGCTGCAGGGGTATCAGGACCGCGACGCCGAAGCCGAGGGCAACGTTCGGCTGCGAAGGCGCGGGCAGGCGGTATCCGCCGATTGGGTGCGCTACGACAAGGCGACCGCCGAATTTGCCGCACAGGGCACGGTGCGCATGGAGCGGGGAAGCGATGTCGTGGAGGGCGCGCGGCTGAAGTACAACCTCGAATCCGACACCGGTTTCATGGACAAACCCACCTACACGCTGCACAAGAGTTCCGAGCCCGTCGGCCAGCGGCAGCAGTTCCGCGACGGGGACGGGCGCGGCAAGGCGGAGCGAATTGTCTTTGAGGGCCCGGGGCGTTACCGCGCGGAGCGCGCCGAGCACACCTCCTGCGGCCCCGGCCAGGAGGACTGGTACCTGCGGACCGCCGAGCTGGAAATTGACAAGGCGCGCGACGTCGGCGTCGCCCGCGACGCGTCCATCGAGTTCCTCGGCGTTCCGATCTTCTACACGCCCTACCTGACGTTCTCGCTGCACCAGGAGCGCAAATCCGGCTTCATCACGCCGCACTACGGGAGCACCGACACCGGCGGAGTGGAGGTGACGATTCCCTACTTCGTGAATATCGCGCCCAACCGCGATGCCACGGTCTGGCCACGCATCATGACGAAGCGCGGGGTGCAGATGGGCGGGGAGTTCCGCTATCTCGAGCCGGCCTACCTGGGCGAGGCCCGCGCGGAGTATCTGCCTGACGACCGCGCCAAGGACGGAGAGGAGCGCCACGCCTACTTCCTCAGCCACAATCACACGCTGCCGAGCGGCTGGTTCGGAAAGCTCAACCTGCAGCGGGTATCGGACGATACCTACTTCACCGATCTTTCGACGCAGATCATCAAGACTTCCCAGGTCCAGTTGCCGAACGATCTCACCGTCGGCCGCAGCGGGGCCTGGGGCAGCGCCGGCGGCTATGGATTGACTGCCTTTGCCCAGCGCTGGCAGACGCTGCAGCCCGACCCCCTGCAGCCGGTGACGCCACCCTACGACCGGTTGCCCCAGATCACTCTGAACGCCTCGCGTGCGGACGCACTGCACTCGGATATCGACATCTACGGGCAGTACACCACCTTCGATCACACGACGATGACCACCGGCACCCGGATGGTGGCCTATCCGAGCCTGAGCGTGCCGTTGCAGACGGCGTATGCCACCGTGACGCCCAAGTTCGGCTTCAACGCGACGCGTTACCTCATCGACACCAACAGCGCCGGTTTTACCGACCAGAACCGTGCGCTGCCGATTTTCACCGCTGATTCGAGCGTCGTGTTCGAGCGTCCGACCACGATCGGCGGCGCGCCTTTCCTGCAGACCCTGGAACCACGGTTCTACTACGTCTATATCCCGTTGCGCGACCAGAGCGACATTCCGGTGTTCGACAGCGCCCAGCAGGACATCAACTTCGCGACCATCTATTCCGAGAACCAGTTTTCCGGCTGGGACCGCATCAACAATGCCAATCAGGTAACCTTCGGTGTCAACTCGCGCTTCATCGGCACCGACACCGGCGCGGAACGCGTGCGGGCAGCCGTCGCCCAGCGCTTCCATTTCGAGGATCAGAAAGTGACCCTGCCCGGCGTCGCTCCGAGCACCTACTCGCGTTCCGACCTGCTCGCCGCGCTGTCCGGGGTGATCGCACCGCACTTGCGCGCTGAGGCGGGGCTGCAATACAGCACCAACCTCTCGCAGATGCAGAAGTACAACGTCGGCGCCCGTTACCAGCCCGCTCCGGGCAGCGTGCTCAACGCGACTTATCGCTACACGCGAGACAACCTGCGCCAGACCGATATTTCGACTCAGTGGCCGATCGGAAGGGGGTGGACGGGACTCGCGCGCTGGAATTACTCGCTGCAGGACAACCGCACGCTGGAGAGCCTGTTCGGCGCGGAATACAATGCTGATTGTTGGGGGCTGCGCCTGGTATTCCACAGCTTTGCCACCACCACGCTGGATACATCCACCACGTTTTTCGTGCAGCTCGAGCTGCGCGGCATGTCGCGCATCGGCACCAATCCAATGGAAACGCTGCGACGCAATATCACCGGCTATGAGAGGCTCGAACCCGGTTCCCCGAGGCCCGATGGCGCGAGCCCTTCCAATTACTACTGAACGCAGCCGCGAGTCCGGGAGGGGTTCGCGCGCACAAGCGCGGCGCCCTGATCTGCGGGCGTTCCTGCTCGCCGGGGCGCTGTGGGCCCTCGCCTGTGCGGCCCCTGCCCAGCAGGCGCCGCGGGTGGTGGTGCTCGACCGCATCGTGGCGGTGGTGAACAACGAGGTGATCACGCGCGCCGACCTCGAGCTGCGGCTGCGCACCGCCACGCAGCACCTGAAGCAGCAGGGCACCCCGCTGCCGGCGCGCGAGATTCTCGAGAAGCGCATGCTCGACCGCCTGATCACCGACCACGTGCAGCTGCAGCTCGCCCGGGAGACCGGGCTGCGCGTGGACGACTCGGAGCTCGACCGCGCGATCCAGCGCATCGCGCAGGAGAACAAGCTCACCCTTGAGCAGCTGCGCGCGACGCTGGAAAAGGACGGCGTGCCGTTTCCCCGCTTCCGCGAGGACATACGCAACGAAATCATCCTGTCGCGTTTGCGCCAGCGCGAAGTCGACAACAGGATCGTGGTCAGCGAAGGCGAGATCGAGAGCTTCATCAACGCCCGGCAGGAGCTCGCCGGGCGCGCCGAGCAATACAACCTTTCCCACATCCTGGTGACGGTCCCCGAAAACGCCCGGCCGGAGCAGATCCGCGACCGGCGCGGCCGCGCCGAGCAGGCGCTCCAGCAGCTGAGGACGGGCGCGGACTTCCGCCAGGTCGCCGCGGTGTTTTCCGATGCGCCGGACGCCTTGGAAGGCGGCGCCATGGGCTGGCGCGATGGGGCACGCCTGCCCTCGCTGTTTTTCGACGCGCTGAAAACCCTGCAGCCCGGCGAGGTGGGCCCGCTGCTGCGCAGCGCCAACGGCTTCCATATCATCAAGCTGAACGACCGGCGCAGCTCGAGCGCCCCGGTCATCGTGCACCGCACCCACGCCCGCCACATCCTGGTGAAGACCAACGAGCTGGTGCCGCAAGCCGAGGCGCGCCGGCGGATCGAATCCCTGAAGGAGCGCCTGGACAACAAGGCGGACTTCGCGGAGCTGGCCCGGGTGCATTCCGAGGACGCAAGCGGCTCGAAGGGGGGCGACCTCGGCTGGCTGTCACCGGGCGACACGGTGCCTGAATTCGAAGGAGCGATGAACGCGCTGAAGCTGGGCGAGATCAGCGGCCCGGTGCAAACGCCCTTCGGCTGGCACCTGATCCAGGTGCTGGAGCGGCGCGACGAGGACATGTCGAAGGACCGCCAGCGGCTGGCGGCGCAGTCGGCCTTGCGCGCGCGCAAGGCCGACGAGTCCTACCAGGAGTGGGTGCGGCAGCTGCGCGACCGGGCCTACATCGAATACCGCCTCGATGAAAAATAGCGCCGGCAAGGTTCCGCTGGTGGCGGTCACGGCGGGCGAGCCCGCGGGCATCGGGCCCGACTTGTGCGTCGGCCTCGCGCGGCGGCGGTTGCCGGCGCGCGTCGTGGTGGTCGCCGACCGCGAGCTGCTCACGAGCCGCGCGCGCCTGCTCGGCGTCGCGCTCAAGGTGGCAGATCACCCGCCCGGCGCGCGCGCGGCGCACCGCGCCGGCACGCTTGTGGTGCACCACGTGCCGCTCGCGCGGGCGGCAGTCCCCGGCCGGCTCGATCCGGCCAACAGCGCCTATGTGCTACGCACCCTGGAAGCCGCCGCCGACGGCTGCCGTGACGGTATGTTCGACGCGATGGTTACCGGGCCCCTGCAAAAGAGCGTCATCAATGACGCCGGCATCGCTTTCACCGGCCACACCGAGTTCCTCGCGGCGCACACCGGAGCCGAGCACGTGGTGATGATGCTCGTTGGCGGCGGCATGCGCGTTGCGCTCGCGACCACGCATCTTTCGTTGCGTGAGGTCGCGAGCCATATCACGGCGCAGAGCCTGGAGCGCACGCTGCGTGTCCTGCGGCGCGATCTCGCGGAGCGTTTCGCGATCCCCCGGCCGCGCATTCTCGTGGCCGGGTTGAATCCGCATGCCGGCGAGGCGGGATTTCTCGGCCGCGAGGAGGCCGATATCATCAGCCCGCTGCTGGTGAAGCTGCGCCGCGAAGGGTTCGACGTCGAGGGCCCGCTCCCCGCCGACACGCTGTTCAACCCGCGGCGCTTGAAGGGCTGCGATTGCGTGCTCGCGATGTATCACGACCAGGGCCTGCCGGTGCTCAAGTACGCAAGTTTCGGGGCCGGCGTCAACGTTACTCTCGGGCTTCCCATCATCCGCACCTCCGTCGACCACGGCACCGCGCTCGAGCTCGCCGGCAGCGGCCGCGCCGGGGGCGGGAGCCTGATCGAGGCGATCCGGCTGGCGGCAAGGCTCGCCGCTCGTCGCCGGCCGCGGCGCGCCGCATGAGACGCGCCCCGGGGACGCGGGCCGTCATGCGCCACGTTCCCCGCAAGCGCTTCGGCCAGAACTTCCTCACCGACGAGGCGGCGATCGCCGCCATCGTGGCCGCCATCGCGCCGCAGCCGCGCGACCGCATGGTGGAGATCGGCCCGGGGCTCGCCGCGCTCACGCGGCCGCTCGCCGCCCGGCTCGAGCACCTGCACGTGATCGAGATCGACCGCGATATCGTCGCGCGCCTGCGCGCCGACTTTCCCGCCGGGCGCGTCACCGTCCACGAGGGCGACGCGCTGCGCTTTGACTTCAGCGCGCTCGGGCCGCGGCTGCGCGTCGTGGGCAATCTTCCCTACAACATTTCCACCCCGCTGCTGTTCCACCTCGCCGGGCACGTTGCGACGATAGAGGATATCCACGTCATGCTGCAGAAGGAGGTCGTGGAACGCATGGTCGCGACGCCCTCGAGCTCCGAATACAGCAGGCTCTCGGTGATGCTGCAATACCGCTTTCGGATGGAGCCAGTCCTCACTGTCCCCGCCGGCGCGTTTCGCCCGGTCCCCAGGGTGGAATCCGCCGTGGTGCGCATGACGCCATTCGCACCCCTGCCGCATCCCGCAGCCGACGAAGCCGCTTTCGCGAAGATCGTTGCAGCCGCCTTCGCGCGGCGCCGCAAGACTCTGCGCAACGCGTTGCGGGACTACTTCACGGAGGCGGACTTCGAGCGGCTCGGGGTAGACAAAGGACTGCGCGCGCAGGATCTGGCGGTCGCCGATTTCGTGCGCCTGGCGGATCTCGCCGCAAGACTTTCCCGGGCCGGGTCCGCGCAGTAACCCGGGAATCGAGCCGCCGCGGGCCCGACTAGTTCTTGCGCTGGATGAACTCGATCTTGTAGCCGTCGGGGTCCTCGACGAAGGCGATCACGGTGGTCCCGTGCTTCATCGGCCCGGGCTCGCGCGTGACCTTGGCCCCGCGCCGTTTCACCTCCTCGCAGGCCCGGTAGGCATCGTCGACCTCGATCGCCACGTGGCCATAGCCGGTGCCGAGATCGTAGGACGCGGTGTCCCAGTTGTGGGTGAGTTCCAGCACCGCGGTCCTCGATTCCTCGTCGTAGCCCACGAAGGCATTGGTGAAGCGCCCGCCGGGGTAGTCGCTCTTGCGCAGCAGCTTCATCCCCAGCACCTGCGTGTAGAAGTCGAGCGAGCGCTGCAGATCGCCGACGCGGATCATGGTGTGCAGGATTCTCATACTTCCACCATCTCGAAATCCTCCTTGCGCGCCCCGCACTCCGGGCACGTCCAGTTCATCGGTATGTCCTCCCAGCGGGTGCCGGGCGCGATGCCCTCGTCGGGCAATCCCGCCTCCTCATCGTAGATGAATCCGCAGATGAGGCACATATAGGTCTTGTAGATTCGCGTTTCGGCAGGGGTCATGGTACTTTTTAAGTTAGAATCAAATTCTATCGAATCGTCCTGCCGCGACCAACCGTGCGGGCACCTCCAACTCCTTGCGCATGGCCGACCTCCCTCCCATTGTCCTGGTATTCGCCGCGACCGATCCGAGCGGCGGTGCGGGCCTGCAGTCGGACATCATGACACTCTCAAGCATGGGCTGCCACCCGCTGTCGGTGGTGACCGCGATCACCGTTCAAGACACCATGGGCGTCGACGATGTCAGCCCGATCGACGCGGATTGGGTCGCCGACCAGGCGCGCTGCGTGCTGGAGGATATGCCGGTCGCCGCGTTCAAGATCGGCTTGCTGGGAAATCTCGAGCAAATCGCCGTTATCGCGGAGGTGGTATCCGACTATCCCGAGGTGCCGCTGGTGCTCGACCCCGTGCTCGCGTCCGGACGCGGCGATGAGCTCATCACGGAGGAAATGGCAGGCGCGCTGAAGGAATTGCTTATTCCTCAGACCACCATCCTCACCCCCAACAGCCTCGAGGTGCGCCGCCTGGCAGGCGAAGAAAACGAGGTGGGCGGCGGTCCCGATCTCGCCGAATGCGCGAAGCGGATCATCGCGAGCGGGTGCGAGTACGTGCTCGTGACCGGCACCCACGAGAACACCTCCCAGGTCGTCAACACCCTCTACGGCCAGAACGGCGTGGTGCGCAGCGATTCCTGGCCGCGCCTGCCCGGCTCCTACCACGGATCGGGATGCACGCTCGCCGCCGCCATCGCCGCCACCGTCGCCAACGGGCTGGAAGTGAGCGATGCAGTCAAGGACGCGCAGGAGTACACCTGGCAGACGCTCAAGGCGGCATTCCGCCCCGGCATGGGCCAGCACATACCGGACCGCTTGTTCTGGGCGCGCGACGAGGCCGAGTCCGGCGGAGGCGGAGGTAAGGCGTGACGCGCGGGATCTCCGGGCTGTATGCCGTCACGCCCGACGTCGCCGACACGCCCCGCCTCATCCCCAAGGCACAAGCGGCGCTCGCCGGTGGTGCACGCTTGCTGCAGTACCGCAACAAGTCGGCGGGTCCGGCATTGAAACTCGCGCAGGCGCACGCCCTGCTCGCCCTGTGCCGGAAGTACCGCGCTTTATTCATCGTCAACGACCATCTCGATCTCGCCCTGGCCGTGAACGCGGATGGCCTGCACCTTGGCGCCGACGATGGTTCGCTCGCGGCGGCGCGCGCGCAGCTCGGCCCGGCACGGCTCCTCGGTGCTTCGTGTTACGACCGGCTCGAGCTCGCGCTCGAGGCCGAGCTTCTCGGCGCCGATTATGTCGCGTTTGGAAGCTTCTACCCCTCCCGCGTAAAGCCGGGCGCGGTGCGCGCGCCGCTCGCCCTGTTGCGCGAGGCCAGGCGCCGCCTGTCGATACCGGTGGTGGCGATAGGCGGCATCACGCACGAGAACGCGCCGCAGCTGATCGCCGCCGGAGCCCACTCTCTCGCCGTGGTTTCCGCGCTGTTCGACGCGGATGACGTCGAGCTTGCGGCGCGCCGCTTCAACGCGCTGTTTGAGCAGCGCGAGCCGGCAACGCGTCTATCGTAGCCGGACACGATGAAACGCAGTCAGAAGCTGTTCCAGCGCGCGCAGCTCGTCATCCCGGCCGGCGTCAACTCGCCCGTACGCGCCTTCGGTTCGGTGGGCGGCACGCCGCCGTTCATCCAGCGCGGCAGGGGCGCACAGATATGGGACGCCGATGGGCGCGCCTACGTCGACTACGTGGGCTCGTGGGGACCGCTCGTCGTCGGCCACGCCCATCCGGACGTCGTGGCCGCCGCGCAGCAGGCGGCCGAGCGCGGGCTCTCCTTCGGCGCGCCCACCGAGCAGGAAGTGGAGATGGCGGAGCTGCTGTGCCGGCTCGTGCCCTCCCTCGAGCAGGTGCGGCTCGTCAGCTCCGGGACCGAAGCCACCATGAGCGCGATTCGCCTGGCGCGCGGCCATACCGGCCGGCACCGGATCGTCAAGTTCGAGGGCTGCTATCACGGCCACGCTGACGCGTTGCTGGTCAAGGCGGGCTCCGGTGCGCTTACCTTCGGGCAGCCGTCCTCGGCGGGCGTGCCGCCGGCAACCGCCGCCGATACCCTGGTGCTCGAGTACAACAACGAGGGCGCGCTGGAGCAGGCCTTCGAGCGGGAGGGGGCCGCGATCGCCGCCGCCATCGTAGAGCCGGTCGCCGGCAACATGAATCTCGTGGCGCCACGCGCGGGTTTTCTCGAGTCGTTGCGCAGGCTCTGCGCGCGCCACGGCGCGGTGTTGATATTCGACGAGGTGATGACCGGCTTTCGCGTCGCGCTCGGGGGCGCGCAGGCGCTCTACGGCGTGACGCCCGACCTGACCACGCTCGGCAAGGTAATCGGGGGCGGGCTGCCGGTCGGTGCTTTCGGCGGGCGCCGCGACATCATGCAGGCGATTGCCCCGCTCGGGCCGGTATACCAGGCGGGCACGCTTTCCGGGAACCCGGTCGCGGTCGCCGCGGGGCTCGCGACGCTCAGGCTGGTTCAGGCGCCCGGGTTCTACGACCGCCTCGCGGCTACAACGCGCGCGCTTTGCGAGGGGCTCGCTCGCGCCGCGCGAGAGCACGGCGTGCCGTTCTCGGCGGCGAGCGTCGGCGGCATGTTCGGCATCTTCTTCCGCGCCAACCCCCCCGCGAGCTTTGCCGAGGTCATGCAATGCGACCGGGAAACCTTCAACCGCTTCTTCCACTCCATGCTCGGCGCTGGAATCTATATTGCGCCCTCGGCTTATGAAGCAGGATTCGTTTCCTCCGCTCACGGCGAGGCGGAGATCGGGCGCACGATCAATGCTGCGGGAACCGTCTTTGCGGGCCTGCGATCCTGACGCGCCCTCCGGCGCCGTCGGCAGCGCGGGCCGGGATCAGCGCAATCCGGCGATGTACTCCGCCAGCGCCGAGATCTCCCGGTCCGAGAGCTTTTCCGCCACGGCCCGCATCATGCGATTCGGATCGTTGGCGCGCTCGCCCACGCGAAACGCCCGCAGCTGGGCGGCGGTGTATTCGGCGAACTGCCCCGCCAGCAGCGGAAACTGGGCCGGGATGCCGCTGCCGTTCGGCCCGTGGCAGGCGGTGCAGGCGGCCACGTTCCTCGCCGCGATGCCCCCGCGGTAGATCATCTGGCCGAGCCGGGCGAGCTCCGGGTCGCGCGCCGCGCGGGGTTTGCGCTTCTGTGCTTCAAAATAGGCCGCGAGATTGCGCAGCTCGTCGGCCGAAAGATTCCCAACCATCCCCCCCATGACCGCATTGGGCCGTTCGGGGGGCTTGCCGTCCCGCGGCCTGAAGTTTAGAAGCTGCTTCAGCGTGTAGTCGGCGTGCTGCCCGGCAAGCACGGGGTTGGCGACGAGCGCGCTGTTGCCGTCTTCCGCATGGCACGAGGCGCATAGCTGCGTCACGAGTCGGCGCGCTTGCGAGTCATCGGCCGGCGCAGGACCCTGTGCGAGCACCATCACGGGCACGAACGCGCCGGCCCCGAGCACAGGCAGCCACCGAAATTTCATTCAGGGTTCCTTTTTTAATGCGTGTTTTCGAGCGCGGCGCTATTCTACAGCACGCGACTCACGGCACGCCAGTTTCGGTCACGATAACAACGACCTAGGTCATTTTTCGGTGGCTTGGAAGTAGCGCCGCGGGTGGCGGGCACCGCAATACCGCGCGAAGCGGCCCCATAAAAAACCCCCGGTTAAAGGGGAGTAAAACCGGGGGCAAAAGCCTTAATTTGGATTAAGGCGCCCGCTCAGGGAGGAGAAGCGGGAGACGACTTAACATCGTCTGAACAATGAGACGCATATAATGGCCCGGAGTTCCCTCGGAATCCAAAATAAAGACTATTTACTTCAAGAGGTTAATCCCATGCGGTTTCACGGCGGCTTTCCGCGGCGGCGGATGCGGCGAATGCGGAGAGACGATTTTTCGCGCCGGCTGCGGCGCGAGCACCGGTTAACGGTGGATGACCTCATCTATCCGATGTTCGTGATCGAGGGCAAAAACCGCGTCGAGCCGGTCGCGTCAATGCCGGGTATCCGGCGCCATACCCTCGACCGTCTGCTGCCGCACGCCGAGCAGTGTGTGAAGCTCGGGGTGCCGGCAGTCGCGGTGTTTCCCGTGATCGCGCGCGAGCTCAAGACCGCCGACGGGCGCGAAGCGGCCAATCCCAAGGGGCTGGTGCCGCGCGCGGTGGCCGCCCTGAAGAAGCGTTTCCCCGAGCTCGGCGTCATTACCGACGTCGCGCTCGATCCGTATACCACTCACGGTCACGATGGCGTGATCGACCGCAGCGGTTACGTAATGAACGATGAGACGATCGCGATCCTCGAAAAGCAGGCGCTGGTATGCGCCGCTTCCGGCGTGGACGTGGTGGCGCCTTCCGACATGATGGATGGCCGCATCGGTGCCATTCGCGACGCGCTCGACCGCGGCAAGTTCATCCATACGCGGATCCTCGCATACTCGGCCAAGTACGCGTCTGTCCTATACAGCCCGTTTCGCGACGCGGTGGGCTCCGCGAAGAGTCTCGGGCGCGGCACCAAGCACACCTACCAGATGGATTACGCGAACAGCGACGAGGCGCTGTGGGAGGTCGCGCTCGACCTTGAGGAAGGCGCGGACATGGTAATGGTCAAACCCGGATTGCCTTATCTCGACATCGTGCGGCGGGTCAAGGAGCAGTTCAAGGCGCCGACCTATGCCTACCAGGTGAGCGGCGAGTACTCGATGATCAAGGCGGCGGCGGCGCGCGGCTGGCTCGATGAGCGCCCGTGCGTCATGGAGGTGCTGACCGCGTTCAAGCGCGCCGGCGCCGACGGCGTGCTCACCTACTTCGCGCTCGACGCCGCCGGCTGGCTGAAGGCGGGAGGCTGATCACGCTTCGTCCAGCAATTGCTGGACCGCCTGCAGCTTGGCGCGCTCGATGCTTTTGCCGTCCGGGCTGGCGCGGAGCGGCGCGCGCAAATCGAGCATCGTGAGCACAGTCAGCTCGATGTCGGTGCCGTCGTCGCTCACTGTATAAACCGGCACCGTGCGTGTCTCCCCCCCCGAATAAAGGCGGGCCTGCGCCGTCCGGTACGGGATGCCGCGGTCGATCAGATAGAGCTCCACGGCCTTTTCGTTATCGGTGAAGAGCTGCAGATTGATGTCGGCGTACCTGCCGGCATTGCCGTTCAGGACCGAACCCGTCAGATACGGATTGAACCGGGCAAGCTCCTGCATCGCCCGCACCGCAGTCGTGCGCAACGTGCGCAGGCGGTCGCGGTGCTCTTCCTGGTGGTAGATCTGCCGATAGGCGCGCAACGCCTCGTCGATCTCCTCGTTCGCCGGCAGCTCGCGCGTGTCCGGCATGCCGGCCTGACGTGCGGCCTTGCGCTTCGCGAGTGCGTAGTCCTCGATCCCGTCCTCGGCCATCAGCCGCGCCGCCAGGTAGGCGATGTGGCTGCGGCGGTCGTTGCGGCCGGTGTCCCTCGCCATTGCCAGTTCAGAACAGCTGGTTGCGCACCTCTTCCGGACGCTCGCCGCCCACGACGCCGCCGACCAGGGTTTCCTGCGCCGGCGGGGGATATTCCTGGTAGAAATAATCGACCAGCCCCCCTTGCGCGTCGGCGACTCGCAGTCCCGTATCCGGGTTGACGTGTAGCGCAACGATCCCGTTGGGTGGTTCAAGCGGCTGCTCCGGGACGCCGTCGAGCACCGTCCCCATGTAGGCCATCCACATCGGAAGCGCCGCCTGCGCGCCGGTTTCATTGCGCCCCAGCGTGTGGGGACTGTCGAACCCGATCCACGCCACCGATACCAGCCCGGACACGAAGCCGCAGAACCACGCATCCACGAACTCGTTGGTCGTGCCGGTCTTGCCCGCGAGGTCCTCGCGCCCGAGCTTCAGGGCGCGCGCGCCGGTGCCCGTGCGCATGACGTCGCGCATGATGGTCGTCATGATGAAAGCGTTGCGCGCGTCGATGACCCGTTCCGCCCCCGCTCCCGCAGCCGCCGGTTGCGCCGCCATCAGCACGTTGCCCTTGGCGTCTTCGACCCGCTCGATGAAATAGGGCGCCACGCGGTAGCCTCCGTTCGCGAACACCGCGTAGGCAGCAACCATCTGCAGGGAGGTCGCGTTGCCGGCGCCCAGCGCCATTGTGAGATACGGCGGATGCAGCTTGGGATCGAATCCAAAGCGGGCGATGTAGTCCTGCGCGTACTGCGGTGAAATCGCCTGCAGGATGCGCACCGACACCAGATTCTTCGATTTGGCAAGCGCCGTACGCAGCCGCAGCGGACCCTCGAACTTGCCGTCGAAATTCTTCGGCTCCCATGGCTCCGAGCCGGTCTGCGCGGCGGTAAACGTGAGCGGCGCGTCATTGATGACGGTCGCCACGGTAAACCCCTTCTCGAGCGCGGCTGAGTAGATGAAGGGTTTAAAGCTCGATCCCGGCTGCCGCAGCGCCTGGGTAATGTGGTTGTACTGATTGCGGCCGAAATCGAAGCCGCCGACCAGCGCGCGGATCGCCCCGTCGCGCGGGTCCATGGACACAAGGGAGGCTTCGACCGCGGGCAATTGAGTAATCTGCCAGCGACCTTTCTCGTCCTTTTGAACACGGATAATGGCCCCGCGGCGGATGCGCTGGCCGGGACTGACCTTCCCGCCCAGCTGGCGCGCCGCGAATTTCAAACCATCGTCCTTGATCTCCACCCATTCGCCGCCTCTCCGATATGCCCGCACCAGCCTGGGGCTCGCCTCGGCAACCACCGCGGCGTAGATATCATCGCTGTCGGTGGTCTCCTGCAGCGCATCTTCAAGCGCTTCCTCGCTCGGCTTGTTTGACAGCTCGACGTAGCCCTCCGGCCCGCGGTAGCCGTGGCGCCGGTCATACTCCATGACGCCGAAGCGCATCGCGGCATACGCCACCTCCTGGTGGGAAGTGCGGAGCGTGGTATAGACACGAAGGCCCCGAGCGTAGGAATCTTCCTGGTAACGCTCGTAGAGGACCTGGCGCACCATCTCCGCAAAATGCTCAGCGTGAACGGGGTACTCGTTGACCTCCTTCTTCACCGCGATGGCCTGCTGGTCGGCCGCCTTGAACTCTTCCTCCGAGACCATCTGCAGCTCGCGCATCCGTCGCAGCACATACTGTTGCCTTATCTTGGCGCGCTTGAAGTTTGCGATGGGGTTGTAGCGCGAGGGAGCTTTCGGCAGCCCGGCAAGCATCGCCGACTCGCCCAAGGTCAGCGCGGGGAGCGGCTTGCCAAAATAGGTCTGCGCGGCGGCGGCAAAACCATACGTGCGCTGGCCGAGGTAGATCTGGTTGATGTAGAGCTCGAGGATCTGGTCCTTGCTGAGATTGGATTCGATCTTGAATGCAAGCAGCACCTCGTTGAACTTGCGGGCAAGCGTCCGTTCCTTGGACAGGAAGAAGTTCCGCGCGACCTGCATGGTGATGGTTGACGCCCCCTGGCGCACGCCACCGGAGACGAAATTTGAGAGCGCGGCGCGCGCTACGCCAACGTAGTCGACGCCGCTGTGCTGATAGAAGCGCTCGTCCTCAGCGGCCAGGATGGCCTGGATCATGGGCCGGGGAACGTCCCCGATCTTGACCAGCGCGCGGCGCTCTTCCCCGAATTCCGCGATCAGCTTGCCCTCGGCGCTGAAAACCCGCAGCGGGATCTTCGGCTGATAGTCGGTCAGCAACTCGAGCGACGGCAAGCCGGGATAGATAATCGCGGCCGCGAACGCGACCAGCATGATGCCCGCAAGCGCGGCTGATAGCGCCAGCACCAAGGGAAAAGTCCACCACCGATTCGACATGTCTATGAAAAGGCTAAATTAGCGCTGTTGCGCAATTGCAACAATAACGGATCGAGCACTCTACTCAGTGAAACCCTGCACAGTCCGGGGACTTGACACGGTGTAAGCTATCTCGGTTGTCCATGCATTATAAGCGGGGTTCCCCGCACGCATGAGAAAGTTGCCAAAACGCTTTACACCCAAAGTAGTTGTTGCTAGCATTTGATGTAAACTGTGGGATTGTGTCCCCATTGACTTATGTTCAAAGGAAATTTCAGCCTTAACCTCTCCGCGCTCGAGGGCCTTTTCAAGGCCAAGATGCCGCCTTTGATCGGGGTCGACATCAGTTCCTCCTCGATCAAGATGGTGGAGATCAGCGAGCCCGGCAAGGACCTCTACCGGGTCGAGCGCTACGCTATCGAGCCGCTGCCCAAGGATTCGGTGGTCGAGGGCAACATCAACAACCTCGACGCGGTCAGCGACGCCCTCAAGCGCTGCCACAAGCGGCTCGGAAGCAACATCAAGAATCTCGCGCTCGCCCTGCCCAACGCGGCCGTCATCAGCAAGAAGATCATGGTGCCCGCCGGCCAGACCGAGGACGATCTCGAGCTGCAGGTTGAGACCGAGGCAAACCAGTACATTCCGTTCGCGCTCGACGAAGTTAACCTGGATTTCCAGGTGCTCGGCCCGGCGCCGAACAACCCCGAGGATATCGAGGTCCTGATCGCGGCCTCGCGCAAGGAGAAGATTATCGACCGGCTCGCGGTGGCCGAGTCGGCAGGGCTCAAGGCGACGGTGATGGACGTGGATCTCTTCGCCGCCCAGACCGCCTTCGAGCTGATCGAGGGCCAGTTCCCCGACCGGGGCAAGGACCAGAACATCGCGGTGGTGGACGTCGGCTCCAGCATTATGGCGGTCAACGTGTTGCGCAACGATCAATCGATCTACATGCGCGAACAGCCCTTCGGCGGCAACCAGTTGACGCAGGAGATCCAGAACAAGTTCGGCCTGTCGCCCGAGGAAGCCGAGGCGGCCAAGCGCGCCGGCGGGCTGCCGGAGAACTACGAGTCCGATGTGTTGCAGCCGTTCATGGACATGATGGGACTGGAGGTCGCACGCGCGTTGCAGTTCTTCTTCACCTCGACCCAGCACAACCAGATTCACCACATCGTGCTCTCCGGCGGCTGCGCGGCGATTCCCGGCGCCGACGAGACGGTGGGCAAGCGCGTGCAGGTCAACACCCTCATCGCCAACCCCTTCGTCAACATGACGCTGTCCTCGAAAATCCGGCCGAAAAGCCTGACCCAGGATGCGCCCTCGCTCATGGTGGCGTGCGGACTGGCCATGCGGAGGTTCGATCCATGATCCGCATCAACCTTCTGCCGCACCGCGAGGAGCGGCGCAAGCAGCAGCAGCAGCAGTTCATCATCCTCATGGTCGGCGTGATCGTGATCGGGGCGGCGGTCTGGTTCGTCGTGCGCAGCTACCTCGACGAGCAGCTCGGGACGCAGCAGGCCCGCAACCAGTACCTCCAGGCGGAGATCGTCAAGCTCGACAAGCAGATCGCCGAGATCCAGAAGCTCAAGGAGCAGACCGCGGCGCTGCTCGCGCGGAAGCGGGTGGTGGAAACGCTGCAGAGCAACCGCTCGGAGGTGGTGCACCTCCTCGATCAGCTGGTGCGGCAACTGCCCGACGGCGTCTACCTGAGGGCGGTGAAGCAGGCCGGCACCCGCGTCACCATTACCGGCCTCACCGAGTCGCAGGCGCGGGTTTCGACGCTGATGCGCAACCTCGAATCCTCGCCGCAGCTGGAGAGCCCAGGGCTGGTGGAGATCAAGGCCGTGCCGCAGGGCAGGCTGCGCGCCAACCAATTCATCTTGAACATCAGCATTACGCGCGCCAAGGTCGAGGAGCCCGCCGGAAAGGCGGCACCGAGGCGGGCGCCCAAGGGATGATGCGCCCATGGCCATGACGTTGAATGACCTGAGACGGCTCGATCCGAAGAAGATCGGCAGCTGGCCCATCCTCCCCAAGCTGGGGGTGCTGTTAATCATGCTCGTGCTGATCATCGCGGCGAGTTGGTGGTTCGACTGGCAGCACCAGATCGACAGCATCAATGCGGAAAAGCTAAAGGAGGAAGGGCTGCGCAAGACCTTCCTCACCAAGAAGAGCGAGGCAATCAACCTGCCGGCCTACCAGAAGCAGCTGGAAGATATCGAGAAACAGTTCGGCGCGCTGTTGAAGCAGCTGCCGGGCCGATCCGAGATGGACGCCCTGCTGACCGACATCAACCAGGCCGGCCTTGGGCGCGGCCTGCAGTTCGAGCTGTTCAAGCCCGCCGCCCAGGAGACGCGGCGTGACTTCTACGCTGAGCTGCCGATCTCGATCAAGGTCACCGGCAACTACCACGATATCGGCGCGTTCGCGAGCGACATCGGCAAGCTCTCGCGGATCGTCACGCTCGAGAACATTTCGCTCGCCTCGGCAGGCAAGGGCGGCGGGCTGGTTCTGGACGCGCTGGCCAAGACCTTCCGCTATCTCGATGACGAGGAGCTGGCACAGCAGCGCAGGGCCGCCGCTGCGAAGAAGGGCCCGCGGAAATGATGAAACGTCACGTCCTCGTCGGCGCTCTCGCCTGCCTCGCGCTCGTGGGCTGCGGAGCCGAGCAACATTCGGACCTGCGGCAGTTCGTCCGGGATTCGGACAACATGCCGCGCGGGCGCATTCCCCCGCTGCCGGAGGTGCGGCCCTACGAGCCGTTCGAGTACGCGGCCTTCGATCTCCTCGATCCGTTCGTGCCACGCAAGATCGAGCCGGCCAAGATCGCCGGCAAGCGGCATCCTCTGCTGCCTCCGGAGGACCGGCGCAAGGGGCCGCTCGAAGCGTTCCCGCTGGAAAACCTCAAGATGGTGGGATCGCTCTCCCAGAAGAAGGAGTTCTTCGCGCTGATCAAGACGCCGGACAACAACCTGTACCGGGTCAAGATGGGGGACTTCATGGGGCAGAATTTCGGCCGCGTCATCGACATCAGCGAGTCCGCGGTGAAGTTGAAGGAGCTGATTCAGGACAGCGGCAACGACTGGAAGGAAGAAGAGCGCCTGCTGCTGCTGCAGGATGAACAGGAGGCAAGAAAATGAAGCTCAACGCGTCGTTCCGTTCGTGGGCCTTCCAGGGAGCGCTGGCGCTCGCCCTCGCGTGCGCAGCCGTCGCCGCGCGTGCGCAGACGAACAGCATCGAATCGATCAATGTTTCGCCCGCCACCGGCGGCAAGGTGATCATCCGCGTGACGCTGGCGCAGCCGCCGGCGAGCCCGCCTGCCGGTTTCACCGTGAGCAACCCACCGCGCATCGCCTTCGATTTTCCCAATACCACCAGCGCACTCGGCCGCAGCACCCAGGAAGTGGCGGAAGGGGACCTGCGCGGCATCAACGTCGTGCAGGCAGGCGACCGCACGCGGGTGGTGCTCAACCTTTCCCGCGTCTCCGGCTACGATACGCAGATCGACGGGCGGGCGCTGCTGATCACGCTCCAGGGCGCCGCTGCCGTGGCGAGCCCCGCGGGGGCGACCACCCATTTCGCCGAGGCGCGGCCCGGGGACCGGCGTCATGCGCTGCGCGACGTCGATTTCCGGCGCGGGGCCTCCGGCGAAGGGCGCGTCGTGGTCGATCTCTCGGACAGCTCCGTCGGCATCGACCTCAAGCTCCAGGGCCGGACCATCATCGTCGACTTCATCAATACCGCGCTGCCGCGGAACCTGCAACGGCGCCTCGACGTCACTGACTTCGGCACGTTGGTGCAGACCATCGACTCCTTCCCGCAGGGCAGCAATTCCCGGGTCGTGATCGAGCCGCGCGGCAACTGGGAGCATACCGCTTATCAGACCGATACCCGCTTCATCGTGGAAGTGAAGGCGCAGCCCGAGGACACCGGCCGCATCGCGCGCGGTGGCGGCTATACCGGCGAGAAGCTCTCGCTCAATTTCCAGAACGTCGAAGTGCGCGCGGTGCTGCAGGTGATCGCGGACTTCACCGGGTTGAACATCATTACCAGCGACACGGTGGGAGGCAACCTGACGCTGCGGCTGAAGGACGTGCCATGGGACCAGGCGCTCGACATCATCCTGCAGGCGAAGGGCCTGGACATGCGCAAGACCGGCAACGTGGTGTGGATCGCGCCGCGCGACGAGCTGGCCACCCGCGAGAAGCTGGCGCTCGAGGCGCAGCAGCAGATCGTGGACCTCGAGCCCACGCGCACCGAGAGCTTCCAGTTGAACTACCAGAAGGGCGCTGACCTGCAGAAGCTGCTGGCCGATCCGCAGCAGCGGGTGCTGTCCAAGCGCGGCAGCGCCGTTGTCGATCCGCGCACCAACACGATCTTCGTGCAGGACACGCCGACGCGGCTCGAGGAGGTTCGCAAGCTGATCCGGAAGGTCGACGTGCCGGTGCGCCAGGTGATGATCGAATCGCGCATCGTGGAGGCGAGCGACACCTTCGGGCGCAACCTCGGCGTCCGGCTCGGCTATCACGACCTGACGGGACAGGGCTTCAAGGCCGGAAGCCAGAACGGCACCGCGGTGCGCAGCCTCGTGGGTGGCCAGCTCACCGATACTGGCTTTCACACCGGCCAGGTCGCCACCGCGCCGCCGTTCACCGACTCGCTGTCCGTGAACCTCCCGGTGCCAGGGCTTGCCGGCGCCAATCCCGGCGCATTCTCGCTGGCACTGTTCCGGGAAGGCTCGTCGAAATTCCTCAACCTCGAGTTGACCGCGCTGCAGGCGGACGGCAAGGGCAAGATCATCTCCAGCCCGCGTGTCATCACCGGCGACCAGGTGGAAGCCACCATCGAGCAGGGCACGGAGATCCCGTACCAGCAGGCAACTTCCAGCGGCGCCACCAGCGTTTCGTTCAAGAAGGCGACGCTCTCGTTGAAGGTCAAGCCCCAGGTCACGCCCGATGACAACGTGATCATGAATCTCAATGTCCACAAGGACAGCGTGGGCCAGAACACCCTCGCCGGGCCGTCGATCGACACCAAGCAGATCATCACCGAGGTGCTGGTGGAGAACGGCGGTACCGTGGTGATCGGCGGCATCTACCAGCAGACCGAGACCAACCAGACCAACAAGATCCCGGTGCTCGGCGATCTGCCGTTCGTCGGCTGGCTCTTCAAGCAGAACCTGAAGACGGACGACCGCACCGAGCTCCTCATCTTCATCTCGCCGCGCATCCTGAAGGACGGCCTGGCGCTGCGGCAATAAGCGGGCGCGTCAGCTCTTCCCGGAAAAGGCGGCCCGCGGGCCGCCTTTTCGTTTGCCGCGATTGGCACAAATGATTGCAACAGCACTAGAATCGCCTCCATGGGCGGCGAACAGCAACCGGCGGAGCGGCGCGGACGCATCCCCGGCAATATTTTCCTGGTGGGACTGATGGGCGCGGGCAAGACGACGGTGGGCAGGCGTCTCGCCAGGCGGCTCGGCAAGACCTTTTACGACTGCGACGAGGAGATCGAGCGCGCGACCGGCGTGAAGATCCCGGTGATCTTCGACATCGAGGGGGAAGCCGGCTTCCGCGCACGCGAGGCGAGGATACTGGCGGAGCTCGTCGTTCGCAGCGACATCGTGCTCGCAACCGGGGGTGGTGCCGTGTTGTCTGCCGACAATCGCAAGCTGCTGGCCGATAACGGCGTGGTGGTCTACCTGCGCGCGGTAGCATCGGACCTGTGGGCACGGACTCGCCACGACCGGAACCGGCCGTTGCTCAAGACCGATCAGCCCCTCGCCCGACTCGAGCAGCTCTTCGCCGAGCGCGATCCGCTCTACCGCAGCATCGCCGATCTCATCGTCGACACCGGAGCCCAGAGCCTGGGCAGCCTTGCCCACAGACTGGAGCAGCAGCTGATCGAGCGCCAGTCCGCCGCCGCGAGCGCCGGCTGAGCGGAGCTGACCGAGGCCGTCATGCAGACTTTGAATGTCGCGCTGGGTGCCCGCAGCTATCCGATCTACATCGGCGCCGGCTTGCTCGCCCGCCCGGAGCTGATCGTGGACAAGCTCCCGCAGAACAAGGTCGCGATCGTCACCAACGCCACCGTCGCGCCACTCTACCTCGAGTCTCTCCGGCGCGCGCTCGAGTCACGCGGGGTAAACGTGGTGAGCGTCACGGTGCCCGACGGCGAGGCGTACAAGACGTGGGAGACGTTGAACCGCATCTTCGATACGCTGCTCGAGCACCGCTGCGAGCGCGGCACCACGCTGATCGCACTGGGCGGCGGGGTGATCGGTGATCTCGCCGGATTCGCCGCCGCGGTCTACCAGCGCGGAGTGCCCTATATCCAGGTGCCGACGACGCTGCTCGCGCAGGTTGATTCCGCGGTCGGGGGCAAGACCGCGATCAACCACCCGCTCGGCAAGAACATGATCGGAGCGTTCTACCAGCCGCTCGCAGTCGTTTCCGACACCGATACGCTCGGGTCGCTCCCCTCGCGCGAACTGGCGGCGGGGCTTGCAGAGGTCATCAAGTACGGGTTGATCCGCGACGCGCCGTTCTTCGAATGGCTCGAGGCCAACATGAGGCGGCTTGCCCGCGGCGAGCCCGAGGCGCTGGCCTATGCCATCGAGCGCTCCTGCGCGAACAAGGCCGAGGTGGTGGCGCGCGACGAGCTGGAAACCGGCCCGCGCGCGCTGCTCAACTTCGGGCACACGTTCGGCCATGCGATCGAGGCCGGCACCGGCTTCGGGGCCTGGTTGCACGGCGAGGCAGTTGCCAACGGCATGCTGCTGGCGGCAGAGCTCTCGCACCGGCTCGGTCTCCTCGCCGCTGCGGACGTGCGCCGCATTGGCGCCCTCCTCAAGGAGGCGGGCCTGCCGCTCGATCCGCCCATGCTCGGGTTCGAGCGCTACCTCGAGCTGATGGGCCACGACAAGAAGGTGGCCGGCGGCCGCATCCACTTCGTGCTGCTCAGGCGCATCGGGGAGGCGTACGTCTCGGGCGAGGTGCCGCGCGATGCGCTCGCGGACGTGCTCGACACGGCCGCCGTGCATGCCCGGGCTTGACCTCGCCCCCTACGCGGCGCGGCCGGAACGCTCCCGCGGCCGCCGCTACCGCGAGGCGCCGCCGCGCGGCAGGAGCGAATTCCAGCGCGACCGCGACCGCATCGTCCACTCCACCGCCTTTCGGCGCCTGGAGTACAAGACCCAGGTTTTCGTGAACCATGAGGGCGATCTCTTCCGCACCCGACTCACCCATAGCATCGAGGTCGCGCAGATCGCGCGCTCGGTCGCGCGCAGCTTGCGGCTCGATGAAGACCTGACGGAGGCGGTTGCGCTCGCCCACGATCTCGGCCATACCCCGTTCGGCCACACCGGCCAGGACTCCCTCAACGCGTGCATGCGGCCCTACGGGGGCTTCGAGCACAATCTCCAGAGCCTGCGGGTGGTGGACAAGCTGGAACAGCGCTACGCCGCATTCGACGGCCTCAATCTGACCTTCGAGGCGCGCGAGGGCGTGCTGAAGCATTGCTCCCTCAAAAACGCGCGCGCGCTCGGCGATGTCGGGGAGCGCTTCGTGAAGAAGCAGCGCCCGTCGCTCGAGGCGCAGGTCGCCAACCTCGCCGACGAGATTGCCTACAACAACCACGATGTGGATGACGGCGTGCGCTCCGGGCTGCTCGACATGGCACAGCTCGCGGAAGTGACGATCTTCGCGCGCCACATGAAGGCGGTGCTGAGACTATACCCGCGGCTTCCGCCCCGGCGGCTGCGGCACGAAACGGTGCGGCGCATGATCGACACGCTGGTCTCCGATTTGATCCGCACCAGCGCAGATAACATCCGCCGCCACGCCCCGGCCGTGATCGAGGAGGTGCGTCTCGCGCCGCCGCTGGTCGCGTTCAGCGCGCGCATCCGCGAGGAGAGCGACGAGCTCAAGCGCTTCCTGCGCGAGAATCTCTACCGCCATTACCGCGTGGTGCGCATGAGCGGCAAGGCGCGCCGCATCGTGACCGAGCTCTTCGCGGCGCTCCACTCGGATAACCGGCTGCTGCCGCCCGAGTTCAAGGAGCGGGCGGGAGACGACGCGCCCCGCGCCATCGCCGACTACATCGCGGGCATGACCGACCGTTACGCGATCCTCGAGCACCGGCGTCTGTTCGCGATCGAGGAGACGTGACGAGGGCACCGGGGCCGACCCGTCAGGCGGTTGCTGTAAGTGGCTGACGGCAGTAAACTTCCCCTTCGCGCCGCCGTTTTCGATCTCGCGTGCTGCAGCGCAGCAGGGCGAGCGGCAGGCAGCTGAATTGATTGGGCTCTTGAGGGTGCGCCGAGTGGAAGAACCGGGACTGCCGGCCGTGCAGGGCTTATACGACTCGCGCCACGAGCACGACGCGTGCGGCGTGGGCTTTGTCGCGCACATCAAGGGCAAGAAGAGCCACAGCATCGTCGAGCAGGGCCTGACGATACTGAAGAACCTGACGCACCGCGGCGCGGTCGGCTGGGACCCCAAGCTTTCCGACGGCGCGGGCTGCTTGATCCAGATTCCCGACCGGTTCTTCCGCGAGGAGATGGCGAAGCGCGGCGTGAAGCTGCCGCCCGCCGGGCAGTATGGCGTCGGCATGGTGTTCCTGCCGCGCGATCCCGCCTCGCGCCTTGCCTGCGAATATGAAATCGAGCGCGCGATCAAGGATGAGGGCCAGGTGCTGCTCGGCTGGCGCGACGTTCCGGTGGACAACTCCGACCTGGCCGAGCCCGCGAAGCGCATCGAGCCCGTCATCCGGCAGGTGTTCGTCGGCCGCGGCAAGGGCATTACCGTCACCGACGCCCTCGAGAGGAAGCTCTACGTCATCCGCAAGAGCGCGGGGCACGCCATCCAGGCGCTGAAGCTCGCGCATGGCAAGGAATTCTACGTGCCCACCCTGTCGGCGCGCACCCTTTGCTACAAGGGCATGCTGCTCGCCTACCAGGTCGGCGAGTATTACCTCGATCTCAAGGATGCGCGCGTCGAGTCGGCGCTCGCCCTCGTGCATCAGCGCTTCTCGACCAACACCTTCCCGAGCTGGGATCTCGCCCATCCGTTCCGCATGATCTGCCACAACGGTGAGATCAACACGCTGCGCGGCAACATCAACTGGATCCGTGCGCGCCAGAGCGCGATCTCCTCGCCCATTCTCGGCCGCGACCTCGACAAGGTCTGGCCGCTGATCTACGACGGACAGTCGGACTCGGCCTCGTTCGACAATGCGCTGGAGCTCCTGGTGATGGGCGGCTACTCGATCGCCCACGCCATGATGATGATGATTCCCGAGGCATGGGAAAACCATACCTTGATGGATCCCGCCCGGCGCGCGTTCTACGAATACCACGCGGCGATGATGGAGCCGTGGGATGGCCCGGCCTCGATCGCCTTCACCGATGGTCTGAGAATCGGCGCGACGCTCGACCGCAACGGGCTGCGCCCCTCCCGCTACATCGTCACCTCGGACGATCTCGTCATCATGGGCTCGGAATGCGGCTGCCTGCCGGTGCCCGAGGAGAAAATCGTCAAGAAGTGGCGCCTGCAGCCGGGCAAGATGTTCCTGGTGGACCTCGAGAAGGGCCGCATCATCGACGACAAGGAACTGAAGGACGCGCTCGCCTCCGCCAGGCCCTACGCGGAGTGGATCGACAGGATCCGCGTGAAGCTGGACGAGGTCGAGACCGAGAAGACACCGCCGTTAAAGTCGCAGGTGCCGCTGCTCGACCGGCAGCAGGCGTTCGGCTACACGCAGGAAGACATCAAGTTCCAGCTCGCGCCGATGGCAACGAATGGCGAGGAGCCGGTCGGCTCCATGGGCAACGACGCCGCGCTTGCCGTTTTGTCCTCAAAAAACAAGACGTTGTATCACTATTTCAAGCAGCTCTTCGCGCAGGTCACGAACCCCGCGATCGATCCCATCCGCGAGGAGCTGGTGACTTCGCTCGTCTCCTTCATCGGGCCGAAGCCCAACCTCCTCGGCATCGATGAAATGAACCCGCCGCTGCGGCTGGAAATCAGCCAGCCGGTGCTCGACTTCTTCGAGATGGAGAAAATCCGGCACATCGACCGCTACACCGACGGCAAATTCAAGTCGATCGAGATCGACACCACTTTTCCCCTCGCCTGGGGCAAGGAGGCCGTCGAGGCGCGCCTTGCCTCGCTGTGCGCGCAGGCCGAGGATGCCGTGCGCGCGGGCTTTTCCGTCCTCATCATTTCCGACCGTGGGATTGAGCGCAACGTGGTCGCGATCCCCGCGCTGCTCGCCCTGTCGGCGATTCACCAGCACCTCGTCAACAAGGGGCTGCGCACCAGCACCGGTTTGGTGGTCGAGACCGGCTCGGCGCGCGAGGTGCATCACTTCGCTCTTCTCGGCGGCTACGGCGCCGAAGCGGTGCACCCGTATCTCGCTCTCGAGACGCTGCTCGATCTTGCCGGGCGCGGCGAATTCGGGGCCAGTGTGGACGGCAGGAAGGCGATCAAGAACTATGTGAAGGCGATCGGCAAGGGGCTGAAGAAGGTCATGTCCAAGATGGGCATCTCGACCTACATGTCCTATACCGGAGCGCAGATCTTCGAGGCGGTGGGGCTTGCGCGCTCCCTGGTGGACAAGTATTTCACCGGGACGACCTCGTCGGTCGGAGGTATCGACGTATTCCAGGTCGCCGAGGAAATGATCCGGATGCACCAGGCGGCGTTCAGCGACGACGACCCGGTGCTGCGGGGCACGCTCGATGCCGGCGGCGAATACGCCTGGCGCGTGCGCGGTGAAGAGCACATGTGGACGCCCGATGCGATCGCGAAGCTGCAGCATTCGGCGCGGAGCAATTCCTATCAGACCTACCAGGAATATGCGTCGATCATCAACGACCAGTCGCGGCGCCACCTGACCTTCAGGGGACTGTTCGAGTTCAAGTTCGACCGCTGCACGCCCGTCCCGATCGAGGAAGTCGAGCCCGCCGCCGATATCGTCAAGCGCTTCTCGACCGGCGCGATGTCGCTCGGCTCGATCTCGACCGAGGCGCACACCGTGCTCGCGATCGCGATGAACCGCCTGGGCGGAAAGTCGAATACCGGCGAGGGCGGCGAGGACCGCAAGCGCTACGCGCCAGTCGCGGCGGGCGAGACGCTGCTCACACGCCTGGGCCGCGAGCGCGTCGAGGTCGACATCCCGCTGCGGGAAGGCGACTCGCTGAAGTCCAAGATCAAGCAGGTCGCTTCCGGCCGCTTCGGCGTCACCGCCGAGTACCTGGCGTCCTCCGAGATGATGCAGATCAAAATCGCGCAGGGTGCGAAGCCCGGCGAGGGCGGGCAGCTCCCCGGGCGCAAGGTGTCGGAGTACATCGCGGAGATCCGCTACTCGACCCCCGGGGTCGAGCTGATCTCGCCGCCGCCGCACCATGACATCTATTCGATCGAGGACATCGCGCAGCTGATCCACGACCTCAAGAACGCGAACCCCGCGGCTGCGGTCAGCGTCAAGCTCGTGTCCGAGGTCGGGGTCGGCACGGTCGCGGCCGGCGTCTCCAAGGCCAAATCCGACCACGTCACGATCTCCGGCCACGACGGCGGCACCGGCGCCTCCCCCTGGTCCTCCATCATGCACGCTGGCACCCCCTGGGAGCTCGGGCTTGCGGAGACGCAGCAGACGCTGGTTTTGAACCGCCTGCGCGGGCGGATCGCGGTCCAGGTGGACGGGCAGATGAAGACCGGCCGCGATGTGGTGGTCGGCGCGTTGCTGGGGGCGGACGAGTTCGGCTTCTCAACCGCGCCGCTTGTCGTCGAGGGCTGCATTATGATGCGCAAGTGCCACCTCAATACCTGCCCGGTCGGCGTGGCGACCCAGGACCCGGTCCTGCGCAGGAAATTCGAGGGCAAGCCCGAGGACGTCGTCAATTACTTTTTCTTCGTCGCCGAGGAAGCGCGCAGCCTCATGGCAAAGCTCGGCATCCGCAGGTTCAACGACCTCATCGGGCGCGCCGACCTCCTCGACACCAAAAAAGGCATCGAACACTGGAAAGCGAAGGGCCTGGACTTCTCCAGGATCTTTGCCACGCCGCAGATGCCCGCCGAGGTCGCGCGCTACAACAGCGAGAAGCAGGTGCACGGACTGGAAAAGGCGCTCGACCACCGGCTGATCGAGCTGGCGCGCCCGGCGCTCGAGCGCGGCGAGCGGGTCACCATCGAGACCCCGATCCGCAATATCAACCGCACGGTCGGCACCATGCTTTCATGGGAGATCGCGCGCCGCCGCGGCCACGAAGGGTTCCCGGACGACACTATCCACATACGCCTCGCCGGCTCCGCGGGACAGAGCTTCGGCGCGTTTCTCGCGAGAGGTGTCACGCTCGATCTCATCGGGGACACCAACGATTACTGCGGCAAGGGGCTCTCGGGCGGGCGCATCTCGGTGCAACCCTCGCCCAAGTTCCGCGGCGAGCCGACCGAGAACATCATCACCGGCAACGTCGTGCTCTACGGCGCGATCTGCGGCGAAGCGTACTTCCGGGGCGTCGCGGGCGAGCGCTTCGCGGTCAGGAACTCGGGCGCCCAGGCAGTCGTCGAGGGCGTCGGCGACCACGGCTGCGAGTACATGACCGGCGGCACCGTGGTGGTGCTGGGCATGACCGGCCGCAATTTTGCCGCAGGGATGTCGGGCGGAATCGCTTACGTGCTCGATGCCGACGGCGAGTTCGCCAGACGCTGCAATACGTCGATGGTGGCACTGGAACCCCTGCTCACTGAAGCCGAGCAGGAGGCAAAGTTGGCACGCGACCTCTGGCACGGCGGCACGGCCGATGAGGCGATCGTGAAGCGGCTGCTCGAGAATCACGCGCGCCATACTGGCAGCGCCCAGGCGAAACGGGTGCTCGAGCGCTGGAGCGAGTTCCGGCCGAAATTCTTCAAGGTATTCCCGAACGAGTATCGGCGCGCGCTGGGCGAGCTCGCCGCCAAGGGACGCAGGATCGCCGCCTGACGGAAGCAGGGGGCGCGGGCTACTTCCGCGCCAGCGGCGGAGCCTTCCCGCTCCCACCGCACCCCTGGCAGGGTCAGCCGGCACCTGAAGTGAGCACTTACCATGGGCAAAATCACCGGATTTCTCGAACACGACCGCGTCGAGGAGGCGTACGAGCCGAAGGACGCGCGCAAGAAGCATTTCCGCGAGTTCATCCCCCGTCTTACGGATGAGGCGGCGGGCATCCAGGGCGCACGCTGCATGGACTGCGGCGTCCCGTTCTGCATGAGCGGCTGCCCGGTCAACAACATCATTCCTGACTGGAACGACCTCGTGTACCGCGCGGACTGGCGCTCCGCGATCGAGGTGCTGCACTCGACCAACAACTTCCCGGAATTCACCGGCCGCGTGTGCCCGGCGCCCTGCGAGGAAGCGTGCGTGCTGCGCATCAACGAGGACCCGGTCGGCATCAAGTCGATCGAGCACGCGATCGTCGACAAGGCGTGGGAATCCGGCTGGGTCAGCCCTCAGCTTGCCGCGCGCAAGACCGGCAGGAAAGTCGCGGTCGTGGGCTCCGGGCCGGCCGGGCTTGCCTGCGCGCAGCAGCTCGCGCGCGCCGGGCATGATGTCGTCGTATTCGAAAAGACCGACCGTATCGGGGGCCTGTTGCGCTACGGCATCCCCGATTTCAAGCTCGAGAAACGCCACATCGACCGGCGCATGGAGCAGATGGCAGCCGAGGGCGTCTTGTTCCGCACCGGCGTTTGTGTCGGAACCGAGCGCCCCGGTAAAGGGATCCCCGATTGGTCGAAGGAGCTGGTGGCGCCCGGGACGCTCCTCGCCGAATTCGACGCCGTGGTGCTCGCGGGCGGAGCAGAGCAGCCGCGCGACCTGCCGCTCCCCGGGAGGGAGCTCGATGGCGTGCATTTCGCGATGGAATTCCTGCCGCTGCAGAACAAGCGCGTCGCGGGCGATGCCGGCGTCCCCGACCTGTGGGCGACCGGCAAGCACGTGGTGATCATCGGTGGCGGCGACACCGGTTCCGACTGCGTGGGCACGTCCAACCGCCACGGCGCCAAGTCCGTGACCAACCTTGAACTGTTCCCGATGCCGCCGGACGTCGAGCGCAACCCGGTTTGGCCATACTGGCCGACGCGGTTGCGTACCTCCTCGTCGCACGAGGAGGGCGTGAATCGCGATTGGGCTGTCGCCACACAGGCGTTCACGGGTGAGGGCGGCAGGGTCAAGGCGCTACAGGCCGTGCGGTTGGCGTGGAAGGAGGGCAGGATGAGCGAGGTCGCGGGCTCGGAGTTCACGCTGCCCGCCGATCTGGTGCTGCTCGCCATGGGATTCGTCTCTCCGGTGCAGTCCGTTCTCGATGGTTTCGGCGTCGTGAAGGACGCGCGCGGCAACGCGAGGGCGACCACGGATGGGGCTGGCTGTTACGCCACATCGGTGCCCAAGGTATTCACCGCCGGGGACATGCGGCGCGGGCAATCGCTCGTGGTATGGGCGATACGCGAGGGGCGGCAATGCGCGCGCGCCGTGGACGAGTTCCTGATGGGGTCCTCGGAGTTGCCACGATAGGGTGGCAACTCCGGACCCCGGGGCAATTGGGAGCAGGGGGCTAAAGCCCCCCGCACCCCCCATGAGTAGTGCAGCGAGCCGATGCGGTAGGGTCAAGCCCTGATTCTGCAATCCCAGTGCCCAATCTCAAGAACGACACCCTGATTCGCGCATTGCTGAGGCAGCCCACGCCGTACACGCCGGTCTGGATCATGCGCCAGGCCGGGCGCTACCTCCCCGAGTACAACGCGACCCGCGCCCGCGCCGGAAGCTTTCTCGCGCTCGCCAAGAACCCCGACCTCGCCACCGAGGTGACGTTGCAGCCGCTCGCCCGCTTTCCGCTCGACGCCGCGATCGTTTTTTCCGACATCCTGACGATACCTGACGCCATGGGCTTGGGACTCGGCTTTGGCGAGGGCGAGGGCCCACGCCTGGAGCGCCCGCTGCGCGAGGAGCGGGAAATCCGCAAGCTCGTTCCCCCTGATCCGCAGGAGCGTCTGGGGTACGTGCTCGAAACCGTGCGCCAGGTGCGGGCGGCGCTAAACGACAGGGTGCCGCTCATCGGGTTCTGCGGCAGCCCCTACACGCTGGCGTGCTACATGGTGGAAGGGGGCGGCAGCGCGGATTATCGAATCGTGAAGTCGATGCTCTACGGCCGCCCCGAGCTGCTGCACCACATCCTGGAAGTCAACTGCCGCGCCGCCACGGCTTACCTCAACGCCCAGATTGAGGCAGGAGCCCAGGCAGTCATGATCTTCGACACCTGGGGCGGCACGCTGGGCGCCGCGGAGTACCGGGAATTCTCGCTTTCCTACATGCAGCGCGTCCTGGAGGGCCTCAAGCACGAGCACCGGGGCGAGCGGGTGCCCACCATACTCTTCACCAAGGGCGGGGGGGGATGGCTCGAGGCGCTGGCCGCCAGCGGCTGCGACGCAGTCGGGGTCGACTGGACGGTTGATCTGGGCGCGGCGCGCCAGCGCGTCGGCCAGCGCGTGTGCCTGCAGGGAAACCTCGACCCGGCCGTCCTGCTCGCAGGAAGACAGGCGGTACGCGCCGGCGTCGCTGCCGTGCTCGCGGCCTATGGAACGGGCGCGGGCCATGTGTTCAACCTCGGCCATGGCGTCTCCCAGTTCACACCTCCGGAGAATGTCGCCGCGCTCGTGGAGGCGGTTCACGAGCTGAGTCCGGCTTATCACTGAAGACCCGCGCCAGTGCTGGGCTTGCGGGTAACCGGCTCCACTTATGCACAGCGCAATCTCGTACTGCATGGGGGTAGCCGAGGTCGGCCGACGGTGCGATGAATTTCATCAACCCATTGATTTATATGTGTTTCTCTTTCAGGTCTTGACTTGGGCTGGCGGCGGCTCGAGCCTCAATGCGGAATTCAGCGTACGCAGGTCATGAGCTATCAACACTGTTATCCACAGCGAGGTGTTGATAACGCAAAATTTCCGCCTTCCCTTAATCGGTTGGCGTGTGTCCACGGCATCCTGGGAGACATGACGGCGCGCTCCCCGAGCCGTTCATGGTGCAGGCAATCGCCAGCATGAGCATCATTCGCGTCGCGCTCGACGTCCCGGTCGCCAAGCTGTTCGATTACCGCGCGCAGGACGCGGCCGCCGCCGATATCGGACACCGGGTGCTGGTGCCCTTCGGGAGGAAAACCGCCGTCGGCGTGATCGTCGAGCTCGCTCGTTCCACGGCAGTCCCTGAGGAGCGGCTCAAAAGCGCCATCCGGATCCTGCACGAGTTCCCGCCACTCGCGGCCGAGGATCTGCGGCTGCTGCGGTTCGCCGCTGATTACTATCACCACCCGCTCGGCGCAGTGGTGATGGGCGCGCTGCCGACGCGCCTGCGCCGTGTCGCCGCCCCCCCGCGGCTGAGAAAGCGCGGCCCGGCGACGCTCCAGGAGGCAGGACCCGTGGTCACGACCGCGCCGCTCGAGGCCGCTGCCGCGCCTGAGCTCACCACCGAGCAGATGCGGGCCGTATCCAGCATCCGCGCAGGCCTCGGCGGATTTCAGCCGTTTCTCCTCCTCGGGGTCACCGGCAGCGGCAAGACGGAGGTCTACCTGCACGCCGTCGCCGCAGCGCTCGAGGCGGGCCGGCAGGCGCTGGTGCTGGTGCCCGAGATCTCGCTCACGCCGCAGCTCGAAGCGCTGGTGCAAAATCGCTTTCCCGGCACGCATACCGTGAGCTTGCACAGCGCGCTCGCGGAAGCGGAGCGTCTTGCGCACTGGCGCGCAGCGTGCTCCGGGCAAGCGCGCATCGTTCTCGGCACCCGGCTCGCCGTATTCACTCCGCTGCCGGAACTGGGCCTCATCGTCGTCGACGAGGAGCAGGACAGCTCCTTCAAGCAGGGAGAAGGATTCCGCTACTCGGCGCGGGATCTCGCGCTGGTGCGGGCGCGGCAGCGCGGCGTGCCGGTCGTGCTTGCCTCGGCTACGCCCGCGCTCGAAACCTATCACAATGCCGTGAGCGGCCGTTACACGCTGCTCACGCTCTCGAGCCGCATCGGCGCCCCGCCGCCGCGTATCTCCTGCATCGATACGCGCGGCGACAAATTGAGCGACGGGGTGTCGGAGCGCCTGCTCACCGCGCTGCGCGAGCGCGTCGCGGCCGGCGAGCAGGCGCTGGTATTCATCAACCGCAGGGGTTACGCGCCGGTGCTGATGTGCCGGTCCTGCGGGTGGGTATCCGGCTGCCAGCGCTGCTCGGCACGGCTCGTGCTGCACCTGCAGGAGCGGCGCCTGCGCTGCCACCACTGCGGCCATGTCTCCCCGACGCCGGCAGCCTGCCCCGGTTGCGGCAACCAGGATCTCGCACCGGTCGGCCACGGCACGCAACGCGTGGAGGAGGCGCTCGTGCGGCTCATCCCGCAGGCGCGCATCCTGCGCATCGACCGCGACACGACGCGCCGGCGCCGCGCCTGGCACGCAATGCGCGAGCGTATCAAGGAGCGCAACGTCGACATCCTCGTCGGCACCCAGATCCTCGCCAAGGGCCACGACTTTCCTCATCTCAACCTGGTGGGCGTACTGAACGCCGACAGTCAGCTCTACAGCGGCGACTTCCGGGCCGCCGAGCGGTTGTTCGCGCTGCTGACCCAGGTCGCGGGACGCGCCGGACGCGGCGGCATCCAGGGCGAAGTGCTGATCCAGACCGAGTTCCCGCACCACCCGCTCTACACGGCGTTGCGTGTCCAGGACTATCGCGCGTTCGCCGACGACGCGCTCGCCGAGCGCCGGCAGGCGGGATTCCCGCCATTCGTCCACCAGGCGCTGTTGCGCGCAGAAGCGCCGCGACTCGCCACCGCGCTCGAGTTCCTCGGCGCAGCCGCGCGCCGCGGCAAGGCGCTCGATCGGCAGGTCACCGCATACGACCCGGTGCCGGCCGCGCTGCCGCGGCGCGCCGGCCGCGAGCGCGCGCAACTGCTCATCCAGTCCGCCTCGCGCAGCCGCCTGCGCGATTTTCTCGACGCCTGGGCGAACGCGCTGGCGAGCTCGGCTCCCACGCGCGCGCGCTGGTCGATCGACGTCGACCCGCTGGAGTTCTGACGTCGCTTATAATTCCCCCTTTTTCTCCACGTTCCGGATGCCCGCTCCCGCTTCACCCGACCTGCGCTCCCATTTTTCCGCGCTGTTCGAGAGCGCAATTCGGGACGTCGCGCCCGTGCCGGTGGCGCCCAGCATCGTCCTGGAAAAGCCGCGGCAGGCCGAGCACGGTGACTACGCCTGCAACGTCGCGTTGCAGCTCGCCCGCGCGCTCAAGCGCGCGCCGCGCGAGATCGCGGCCCGGCTGGTGGCCGCGCTGCCGGCTTCGCCCTATCTCGAGAAGGCGGAGGTGGCGGGAGCGGGATTCATCAATCTTTTTCTCAAGCGCTCGTTCAAGCAGCAAATCGTCAATCGCATCCTGGAAGCGGGCGTCGCCTATGGAACCGGGCTGCGAGGCCAACGCAAGAAAGTCCAGGTCGAATTCGTGTCGGCCAATCCCACCGGCCCGCTCCACGTCGGCCACGGGCGCGGCGCCGCCTATGGCGCGAGCCTCGCCAACGTGCTCGCCGCCGCCGGCTTCGACGTGAGCCGCGAGTTCTACGTCAACGACTTCGGGCGGCAGATGGACATCCTGGCGCTGTCGACGTGGCTGCGTTACCTCGAGCTCTGCGACGAAGCGGTGCCCTTTCCACCGAACGCCTACCAGGGAGATTACGTGCGCTCCATGGCGCGCGCGATCCACGCCGAGCACGGGGCGCGGCTGCGCCACGGCGCCGGAATCTTCGCCACGGCGCTCGCCGAGCCCGACGAGGAGATCCGCCTCGATGCCATGATCGAGAGCGCGAAGCGCGCGCTCGGCGCGGGCTACGAGACCGTTCACCGCTTCGCGCTCGAGGTGCAGCTCGCTGATTGCCGCAGCGACCTCGCCGAATTCGGCGTCACGTTCGACGAGTGGTACTCCGAGCGCTCGCTCTACGATACCGGCCGGGTCGAGCGCGCGCTGAAACGGCTCGAGGAGCGCGGGCACCTGTACGAGCAGGACGGGGCGAAGTGGTTCCGCTCGAGCCGCTACGGCGACGAGAAGGACCGCGTGGTGCGGCGTGAAAACGGCCAATACACCTACTTCGCTTCCGACATTGCCTACCATCTGGACAAGTTCGAGCGCGGCTTCGACGTCGCGATCGACATCTGGGGTGCGGACCACCACGGCTACGTGGCGCGCGTGAAGGGCGCGCTCGCAGCGCTCGGACTCGACCCGCAGCGGCTCACCATCGCGCTGGTCCAGTTCGCGGTGCTCTACCGCGGCGGCGAACGGGTTCCCATGTCGACGCGCTCCGGGGAGTTCGTCACGCTGCGCGAGCTGCGCAAGGAGGTCGGCAACGACGCCGCGCGTTTCTTCTACGTGCTGCGCAAAGCCGACCAGCACCTCGATTTCGACCTCGACCTTGCCAAGTCGCAGAGCACCGACAATCCGGTCTATTACGTCCAGTACGCGCACGCCCGGGTGTGCAGCGTGCTCGAGCAGTGGGGGGGCGCCGCGGCGGAGCTCGCCGGCGCCGATGTGACCGCGCTCCTCGCGGAGCACGAGACCGCGTTGCTCGCTCTGCTGCTCGAATATCCCGATGCGGTGGAGAACGCCGCGCGCGATTTCGCGCCGCACCTCGTCGCGTTCTACCTGCGGGAGCTCGCCGCCGCATTTCACAGCTATTACAACGCGACGCGCCTGCTGGTGGACGACGAGAGTGTCAAGCGGGCGCGGCTCGCGCTCGCGGCAGCGGTGCGGCAAGTCGTGCGCAACGGGCTCGCGCTGCTGGGTGTGTCAGCCCCCGATAGAATGTAAGATATTCCCCATGTCGAAGGACTACTATCGCGCCGAGCCAGCCGCCCGCAGTGGCGGCAGCCAGCTCCTCATCGGCATCCTGATCGGGCTCGTGCTCGGTCTCGGCATCGCGCTCGGGGTTGCGTGGTACATCAACAAGATGCCGAATCCATTCGTCACCCGCACACCGCCCGCCAAGCTCGAACCGCTGAAGCCCGCCACGGCCGCGCCGTCAAAAGGCGAGGACAAGGCAGCACGCGCGCCCGAGCCGAAGCTGCGCTTCGACTTCTACAAGATCCTCCCGGGCACCGAGGAACCCGTCACGTCCCCGCAGGCGAAGGACGCCAAGAAGCCGTCAACGGCAACGGCCGGCGAGACGTTTTTCCTCCAGGCGGGAGCGTTCCAGAATCCCCGCGATGCCGATACCCTCAGGGCGCGGCTCGCGCTGCTCGGCGTCGAGGCCCGCATCCAGACGGCGACGCTGCCGGACAAGGGCGTGTGGCACCGCGTGCGCGTGGGACCGTACACCAGCGTGGAGGAACTCGGCCGCACCCGCGAGACTCTCAAGCAGAACGGCGTTGAAACCACCCTCATCAAGGTGCGCGACGAGCGCCCCTAAACCTCACGGAGCACGGATGAAGCGACTCGGACGGTATTGGCATTCTGCGGCCTGGCTTCTCGCACTCACCCTGAGCACCGGCGCGTGGGCGCAGCTTGCGCCGGGCAAGGACTACCAGCTGATCAGCCCGGCCCAGCCCACCGCGAGCGGCGCGAACGTCGAAGTCATCGAGTTTTTCTACTACGGCTGCCCGGGCTGCAACGGACTGCAGTCCCCGCTCCGGGCCTGGCTCAAGAAAAAGCCGGCGGACGTCGAGTTCCGGCGCGCGCCCGTGGTGTTCCAGGACGCATGGCTGCCGCTCACCACCGCTTATTACGCCTTCGATGCGATGGGCCTCGTGGAAAAGCTCCATTATGCGACCTTTAGCGCGATCCACGAGCAGCGGACCCTCGAAATCAAGGGGCTGCTGCGCGATCAGAAGCCGCTCTTCGACTGGGTCGCGAAGCAGGGGGTGGACCGGCAGAAGTTCGTCGACGTCTACAATTCCTTCGGAGTGCGCAGCCGCACCAACCGCTCGATCGAGCTGCCCGGGCACTACCACGTCACCTCCACCCCGACGCTGGTGGTGGATGGCAAATACCTCACGACACCCGCCATGGCCGGCAGCTACGAGCGCTACTTCGACGTGCTCGATCAGGTGATCGCCATGGCGCGCAAAGAGCGCGCCGCAAAGAAGTAAGGCCGCAACCCGTGCGTGCCGCGCTCGCGCTGCTCGCGGCTGCCTGCGTGGCGGGCGCTGTGCACGCGCAGGAGATCCGCGCCCGGCAGAACATCGAGTACCGGCTGATCGCTCCACAGGCGGTCGAGACCGGGCAGCGCATCGAGGTCATCGAGTTCTTCTGGTACGGCTGTCCGTACTGCAACGAGCTGCAGCCGGCTCTGGAACGCTGGATCCGGCGCAAGCCCGCCGACGTCGCCTTGCGCCGCGTCCCGGCGATCCTCCGGGATTCGTGGGCGCCGCACGCGCGGATCTTCTACACGCTCGAGGCGCTGGGGGAGGTCGAGCGCCTGCACCTCAAGGTCTATGAAAGCTATCACGTCGAGCGGTTGCATATGAGCGAACCCGATGTGGTGGTCGAGTGGGCAGCGAAGAACGGCATCGACCGCAAGCGCTGGCTCGAGGTTTACGGCTCCTCCGCAATCGACGCCAAAGTCCAACACGCCAGGGAGCTTTCCGCAGCCTACACCGTTCGGGTCACGCCGACGCTCGTGGTGGATGGGCGCTATCTCACGTCAGGCAGTCACGTGCCCTGCTGCGACGTGGGCGACATCGTGCCGATACTCGAGGATGTGATTCGCCTCGCGCGCCAGCAGCGCAGTCGCCGCTGAAGCAGCTTTCACCGTCACTCTACAGTGACGGACTTCGCGAGGTTACGCGGCTTGTCAACATCGGTACCGCGCAGGACCGCCACGTGGTAGGCGAGGAGCTGCAGCGGGATGACATGAAGTATCGGGGAAAGCGTCCCCGCATGCTCCATCAGCCGGATGACGTGGATCCCCTCGCCCTCGGCGACACGCGCATCGGCATCGGCAAAAACATAGAGCTCCCCGCCGCGCGCGCGCACTTCCTGCAGGTTCGACTTCAGCTTCTCGATCAGCTGGTCGTTCGGGGCGACCGTCACCACGGGCATGCCGGCATCCACCAGCGCGAGCGGCCCGTGCTTCAACTCCCCGGCGGCATAGGCCTCGGCGTGGATATAGGAAATCTCCTTCAGCTTCAGCGCACCTTCCATCGCGATCGGGAAATGCGCGCCGCGCCCTAGGAAGAGCGCGTGGTGCTTGGCCTGGAAGCGGCCCGCCCAGTCGCGCACCTGCGGCTCCACCGCGAGCACCGTCTCCATCGCGCGCGGCAGGTGGCGCAACTGCGCGATCAGCCCTTTCTCCCGGTCGGGGGCGAGCCCGCGCCTCAATTTCGCGAGCACCAGCGTCAGGACGAACAGGGCGGCGAGCTGCGTCGTGAAAGCCTTGGTGGAGGCCACCCCGATCTCGGGGCCGGCGCGGGTAAGGAAGCGCAGGCGGGAGGAGCGCATCAGCGAGGATTCGGGGGAGTTGCACACCGTCAACGCGTCGGTAAGGCCGCGCGACTGGGCGTGCTTCAGCGCCGCGATCGTGTCCGCGGTTTCGCCCGATTGGGATATCGTAACGACCAGCGTACCCGGCCGCATCACCGGGTCGCGGTAGCGGAACTCACTCGCGATCTCGACCGCCGCGGGCAGGCCGGCGATCGCCTCGAGCCAGTAGCGCGCCACCAGCCCGGCGTGGTAGCTCGTGCCGCAGGCGAGCAGCAGAACCTGGCTTGTGCGGCCCAGGATCTCCTGCGCGTCCGTGCCAAAGAGGTTTGCCTGCAGCGACTGCGCGTTCGCGACCATCTCCAGCGTGTTCGCGACCGCGCCGGGTTGCTCGAAGATTTCCTTCTGCATGTAGTGCGCGTAACGCCCCTTCTCCACCGCGTCGGCGGCGAGCTCGCTCCGCGTCGTCGGGCGCCGCGCGGGAGATCCGCTGCCGTCGCGGATGCTGACGCGGTCCGGCCGCACCTCGACCACGTCGCCTTCCTCGAGGTAGACCACGTCACGCGTGCGCGCGAGCAGCGCGGCCGCGTCCGAAGCGAGGAAGTTCTCGCCCCGCCCCAGCCCGACGAGCAACGGCGAGCCCTTGCGCGCGCCGACGACGACACCGGGCTCGCCGCTCGAGATGAAACCGACGGCGTATGCGCCCTCCCATTCCCGGCTCGCCGTCTGGACCGCGTCGAACAGTGGCGTGCCGCCGGCGACGATGGAGTGCACGTGGTGCACCATCGCTTCGGTGTCGGTTTCCGAGGTGAATGCGTAGCCGAGCGCCTTCATCCGCGCGCGGATCGGCTCGTAGTTCTCCACGATGCCGTTGTGGACGATGCCGATTTCGAGCCCGCCGCGCGTGGAGAAATGGGGGTGCGCGTTGGCCTCGGTCGGGGCGCCGTGCGTCGCCCACCGCGTGTGCGACAGCCCGGTGCGCGCCTCGAGCCGCCGCTCACGGGCAAGCTCGTCGAGGCGCGCGACCCGTTCGGTCGAGCGCAGACGCTCGAGATGCCCGTCACTCAGGTAGGCGATGCCGGTCGAGTCGTAGCCGCGATATTCGAGCCGGCGGATGCCTTCGATGAGAAGGTCCACGACGTTGCGCGTGGAGGCCGCGCCGACGATGCCGCACATGGCTAGAAAAGCGTGACCGGTGAGCGGTGAGCAGTGAGCGATGGCGCGGCATGCGCGAGCAAGAGTTTCCGACTGCGCATTTTCCAGTCACGGGTCACTGGTCACCGGTCCCTTTCTTCTTCTGGGGCCGTTTCCAGCCGTGGACGGTGACTTGCTTCGCGCGCGCGACCGTCAGCTCGCCCGCCGGCGCCTCCTTGGTGATGGTGCTGCCCGCGCCGATCGTCGCGCCGCGGCGGACGATGACCGGGGCCACCAGCATGGTATCGGAGCCGATGAAGACGTCATCCTCGATCACGGTGCGGTGCTTGGCGCTGCCGTCGTAATTGCACGTGATGGTGCCGGCGCCGACGTTGACGTCGCGTCCAACCGCGGCGTCGCCAATGTACGCAAGGTGGTTCGCCTTGGAGCGGGCGCCGATTTCGGATGCCTTCACCTCGACGAAGTTGCCGATGTGGACCTCCTCCGCCAGCCGCGTTCCCGGACGGAACCGCGCGTAGGGCCCGATCCGGCAGTTGGCGCCGATCTTCGCACCGTCCACGGAGGTATACGGCTCGACGCGCGTGCCCGGGCCGACCACGGCGTCCTTGATCACGCAATTCGCCCCGATCTCCACGCCGTCCGCAAGTCGCACCTCGCCCTCGAACACGCAGTTGACGTCGATGCGCACGTCGGCGCCGCAGACGAGGCTGCCCCGCACATCGATGCGCGCCGGGTCCGCGAGCGTGACGCCGGCTTCCATCAGCCTTTCCGCCTGCTGCCCCTGGTAGATGCGCTCGAGCTGGGCGAGTTGCTGCTTGCTGTTGACGCCGAGAATTTCCCACTGCGCGCGCGCCTTGACGGTCGCGACGGCCACCTTGTCCGCGAGCGCCAGCGGCACGACGTCGGTCAGGTAATACTCGCGCTGGGCGTTGCGATTGGTGAGTTTCGCGAGCCAGCCCTCCAGCCGGGCGGCAGGCAATGCCACGATGCCCGAGTTGACCTCGCGGATGCCGCGCTCCGTCGCGCTGGCGTCCTTCTCTTCGACGATCGCAGTAATCGAGCCACGGCGGTTGCGGACGATGCGGCCGTATCCGGCCGGGTCGTCGAGCTCCGCGGTCAGCAGGGTCAGGCGGTCGCCGCCCCCCGCGATCATCGCCGCCAGCGTTTCCTCCCCGATGAGCGGAACGTCGCCATAAAGGACCAGCGTCAACCCCGTGGCTTCGAGGCGCGGCAGCGCCTGCGCCAAGGCGTGTCCGGTTCCGAGCTGCGGCTGCTGCTTGACGAACGTCAGGCCGTCCGCCCGCAGCGCCTGCGGCACCTGCTCGCCGCCGTGGCCGTACACGACGCAGATGCACGCGGGCTTGAGCGTGCGCGCGGCGGCAACCACGTGCTCGATCAACGGCTTCCCGCCGAGCGTCTGCAGGACCTTGGGCAGACGCGAGCGCATACGCTTGCCCTGGCCGGCTGCAAGGATGACGACGTTGAGCCCCGAAGGCATCTGGAAATTATCGCACAAACATCAACTTAGGCGCTGGGTCAGATACCGCGCGACGGCTTCACGCTGCCCCGGGTCGAGCCTCAGGCCGGCTTTGGTGCGGCGCCATAGCACGTCCTCCGCGCTCGCCGCCCACTCCTGCTCGATCAGGTAGTCGATCTCGCGCGCATAGAGCTCCCCGCCAAAATGCGCGCCCAGATCCGCAGCGGTGGCGGCATTCCCGAGCACATCGTACGCGAGCGCACCGTGGCGTCGCGCCAGCGCCTGCAACAGCGGCTGCGGCAGCTGCGGATGTCGCTCCTCGAGCCGCCGCAGGAAGCGCGACACATCTCCCGCCGGGAGTGTGGCGCCGGGCATAGGCGCGTCTGCGGTCCAGGCCGGCCCCATGCCGGGAAACCACGGCGCAAACTTCTCGATCGCGTGCTCGGCGAGGCGGCGGTAGGTCGTGATCTTGCCGCCGAAGACCGAAAGCACCGGCGCGGCGCCCTGATCGGTGTCGAGCCGCAGCACGTAGTCCCGCGTCACCTGCGAGGGGCTTGCCGAGCCGTCATCGTAGAGCGGCCTCACGCCGGCATAGCGCCAGAGAACGTCGGCCGGAGTGACGGCACGCCGCAGATAGCGATTGGCCGCGCGGCACAGGTACTCGACTTCGGCCGCGCTCGCCTCGGGCCGCGACGGGTCGCCATCGTGCGGAACGTCGGTGGTGCCGACGAGGGTGAAACGCTCTTCGTAGGGGATCATGAACACCACGCGCCTGTCGTCGTTCTGCAGGATGAACGCGTGCTCGCCCTCGTAGAGCCGGGGCACCACGATATGGCTGCCCCGCACCAGGCGGACGTTGTCGCGCGAAGGCTGGTGCAGCCGCTCGTTGAGCACCGCCTTCACCCACGGGCCCGCGGCGTTGACGATCGCCCGCGCTGCCACCTCCAGCGCGCCTTCCCGCCCGCGCAGCTGCGCCCGCCAGAGGCCGTCTTCGCGCTTCGCCGCGATGCATTCGGTGCGCGTGCGGATTCCTGCCCCGCGGGCCCTGGCGTCGCGTGCGTTCGCCACGACCAGGCGGGCGTCATCGACGCAACAGTCCGAGTAGATGAAACCGTGCCGGTATTCCGGCTTCAGAGCGGCCGAATAGGGAGGCTGGTCGACCCGCACCGCATGCGAGCCCGGCAGCCGCGTCCTGCGGCCCAGGTGGTCGTAGAGTAGAAGGCCGGTGCGGATCATCCAGCGCGGCCGCAACTCGGGCACGTGCGGCATGATGAAACGCACCGGGCGCACCAGGTGAGCCGCGATCCTGAGCAGCACCTCGCGCTCGGCAAGCGATTCCGCGACCAGCCGGAATTCGAACTGCTCGAGATAGCGCAGGCCGCCGTGTATGAGCTTGCTGCTCGCGGAGCTGGTATGCGCACCGAGGTCGTCCTTCTCCACGAGGAGGACGGAGAAGCCCCGCCCCGCCGCATCGCGCGCGATTCCAACGCCGTTGATGCCGCCGCCGATGACGAGCAGGTCTACGCTGTTGGGATTTGCATTGGCCATGAACGGAGAGGGCGGCTGTTACGCTACCCTCCATTTTGCTCCCCCGCGAGTTGAACGGCGCTGGCGTCCGTTCGAACTCGCGGACGCGAACGGGCGTCGAATGACGTCC
>Ga0210102_1000003_pt1 | contig 87605 bp, 90 predicted proteins | sample RushOxbow_ThreeS_4_FD_185563 | JGI IMG/M metagenome (GOLD analysis project Ga0210102, IMG submission 185563) | Wetland microbial communities from San Francisco Bay, California, USA, that impact long-term carbon sequestration -... | ecosystem: Environmental > Aquatic > Marine > Wetlands ...
GCGGACCAGCGCTGCCGGCCGCATCATCGGCAGGCTGCGCACTCAACCGCGCACTTCTCCGTGCCCGAGCACGATGAACTTCTGCGAGGTCAGGCCTTCCAGCCCGACCGGGCCGCGCGCGTGCAGCTTGTCGTTCGATATGCCGATCTCCGCGCCCAGGCCGTACTCGTAGCCGTCGGCAAAGCGCGTCGACGCATTGACCATGACCGAGGCGGAATCGACTTCACGCAGAAAGCGCTGCGCCCGCGCCGCGTCCTCGGTGACGATCGCGTCGGTGTGCTTCGAACCGAAGCGTTCGATGTGATCGATCGCCGCATCGAGTCCGGCCACCACGCGAATGGAAACGATCGGCGCAAGCCACTCGGTACGGTAGTCGGCCTCGGTGGCCGGCCTCGCGGCGGGCACGATGCGCTGCGTGTCCGCGTCACCGCGCATCTCCACGCCCTTGGCGCGATAGATCCCGGCAATGCGCGGCAGGAAGGCGGGCGCAATGCCTTCGGCGACGAGCAGGGTTTCCATCGTGTTACAGGTTCCGTAGCGTTGCGTCTTCGCGTTGTCGGCGATGCGTACCGCCATATCGAGATCGGCGCGGTCATCGACATAGACGTGGCATACCCCGTCCAGGTGCTTGATCATCGGAATGCGCGATTCGCGCATCAGGCGCTCGATCAGCGCCTTGCCGCCGCGCGGCACGATGATGTCGACGGTATCGTTCATCGTGATGAGCACGCCGACCGCCTCGCGATCGGCGGTTTCCACGACCTGGGCAGCGGACTCCGGCAGCCCGGCCGCCTTCAGCCCGGCGCGCACGCAGGCCGCGATCGCCTGGTTCGAGTGCAGCGCTTCGGAGCCGCCGCGCAGGATGCAGGCGTTGCCGGCTTTGATGCACAGGCCCGCCGCGTCGGCGGTCACGTTGGGGCGCGATTCGTAGATGATGCCGATCACGCCGAGCGGCACGCGCATGCGGCCGACCTCGATGCCCGTCGGACGGCGCTGCCGGTCGGTGACGACGCCGATGGGATCGGGAAGCTCGGCGACCTGCTCGAGCCCCGCGGCCATGTGTTCGATCGACTCTGCGTCGAGCGTCAGCCGATCGACGAACGCCGCGTCCCGGCCCTGCGCCCTTGCATGCTCGAGGTCCGCTCGGTTCGCCTCGAGCAGCAGCGTGGCCTGCGCGCGGATCTGCGCGGCCATTGCGCGCAGCGCCCGGTTCTTCGCTTCGGTGGTCGCGCGTGCGAGTGCCCGGGCAGCCACCCGCGCGGCCGCGCCCAGCTCGCGCATGTAGCTGGCTACGTCGAGCTGCTTCGCGTCAAGCGTTTGATCCACGGGCCAATTCTAACCCCAGGCAAATGAAGCCCTCCCAGGGGTCCAGCTTCGCGACGCCCTTGATCGCGCGGTCGATCTCGGCGGCGCGGCGAATCGCGCGTTCGATCGACGTACGCCTGATGCGGCGCAAGCCGGCCCGCACCGCATTCTGGCGCGCACCCCAGACACGGTTTTCGCGCAACAGCGGCTCGAGCGCTCGGCCGCCTTGCACGCCGTCCTGCACCTGCGCGAGCGCGCGCAGATCCTCTGCGATCGCCCAGAGCACGAGCGTCGGCGCTTCGCCCTCATTGCGCAGTCCGGCGACGATACGCGCGTAACGCGCGGTATCGCCGGCAAGCAGTGCCGCCGACGCATCGAACGCGTCGTAGCGAGCGACGTTTGCCACGGCTTCGCGCACTGCGTCGAGCGAGAGCGCACCAGGTGGGGCGAGCAGGGCGAGTTTCTGCACCTCCTGGTGCGCGGCAAGCAGATTGCCTTCGACGCGATCGGCCAGGAACTCGAGCACGTCGGGAGCGGCGCGCTGGCCCTGGCGCGCCAGGCGCGCGCTGATCCACGCCGGCAGGCGCGCGCGGTCGATCGGGAACACATCGATCACGGTCCCGGCCTCGGCCAGGGCACGGAACCACCCTGCGGACTGTGTCGCGCGGTCGAGCCGCGGCAGCGACACGATCGTCAGGACCTCCGGCGCGAGGCGGGCGCAGTAGTCGACGATTGCAGCCGCGCCTTCGCCGCCCGGCCTGCCCGACGGGATGCGCAGCTCGACGATCTTTGCGCCGCCGAACAGCGACATGCTCGCCCCCGCGTGCACGAGCGCACTCCAGTCGAAGGCGCGCTCGACCTGCAGCACTTCGCGTTCCGAATGTCCGCGGCGGCGCCCCGCGGCACGAATCGCGTCCGCGGCCTCGAGCGCGAGCAGCGGTTCATCCCCGTGGATGAGGTAAAGTGCCGCGAGCGACTTTTCGAGATGTGCTTCGAGCTGTTCTGCGCGCAAAGGCATCCTTTGAAGGGTCGTCTACTGCAGCTTGGCAGACGCGAGCTGCCGGATGATCTGCTGGACCACGTCGTTTTGCATGTCGCGGTATAGCAGCTGCTCTTCGGACTCCTTCGCCAGCACGATGCTGTCGTCGTAGGTAAGGTTGCGTTGCTGCCTGAGCGTCGTCGGTGGTACGTACTGGCGGCCCTTGCCGTCGTGCACGCGATAGGCCACGCGATAGCGCAGCCGGAACTCGCGCACCCGCCCGGCGCCGGTGAGCGAAAGAATCTCCTTCTCGCGCCTTTCCTCTATGAACACCAGCACCGCCTGCGCGTCCTTGGGCGAATCGAGCACGCGAGTGTCCGTTCCGGACTGAATCGTGCGCTTGAGATCGAGCCCAATGCCGCTGCTCGTCGCCGGCAGGTAGATCGTCTCGAACGGCAGTTTGGCGGAGCCGCGCAGCTGAAAGCCGCAGGCGGCCAGCAACACGACCAGTGCGGCGGCGAGCGCGCGCCTCATACGACGATGTTGATCAGGCGGCCCGGCACGACGACGATTCGCTTGATCACGGCGTCGGCAATCACTTTTGTGACCACGTCGCTGGCACGGACGAACGACTCGAGCGCGTTTCGATCGAGGCTTTTCGGCGCAACGATCGTTCCCCTTTTCTTGCCGTTCACCTGCACGACGTACTCGATCTCCTCCTGCTCGAGCGCCGCGGGGTCGGGTTCGGGCCACGCCGCCTGCATCACGTCCGCGCCGTAGCCGAGGGCGCGCCACAGGCTGTGGCCGATGTGCGGCGTGATCGGCGAAAGCAGCCTGACCAGGACCGAGAAGCCTTCCTCGGCCGCAGGCGTGCGCCCGGACAGCTTCTCGAGCGCGTTCAGGATCTTCATCGCCGCGGAGGCGACCGTGTTGAACTGGTGCTTGCCGAGGTCGTAACTCGCCTGCTTGAGTACCGCGTGCACCTCGAAGCGCGCCGCCTTCTCCGACGGTGGGTCGCCCGGCTGCGGCTTGCTCGCCTGCAGCTTGACGCCGTACGCCCAGACCCGTCGCAGGAAGCGGTACGCGCCCTCGACGCCTTCATCGCTCCATTCGAGCGTGTTGGTCGGCGGTGAGGCGAAGATGACGAAAAAGCGCGCCGTGTCCGCGCCGTACTGATCGATGAGCGCCTGCGGGTCGACGCCATTGTTTCGCGATTTCGACATCGTGCCGATGCCGTCGAAGACGACCTGCGCGCTGTCGCTGCGGCGCCGCGCCGAGACAATCTTGCCTTTCGCGTCGCGCTGCACCTCGACCTCCGAGGGATGCACCCACTCGCGGCGTCCCTGGGCCGACTCCAGATAGTAGGTCTCGGCGAGCACCATCCCCTGGGTCAGCAGGTTGGTGAACGGCTCGGCCACGCTGGACAGGCCTTCGTCGCGCATCGCGCGCTGGAAAAAGCGCGAGTAGAGCAGGTGCAGGATGGCGTGCTCGATGCCGCCGATGTACTGGTCGACCGGCATCCAGTAGTCGGCGCGTTCGTCGACCATCGCGTCGTCCTGCCCCGGGCAGCAGAAGCGCGCGAAGTACCAGGACGAGTCTACGAAGGTGTCCATCGTGTCGGTCTCGCGCCGCGCCGGCCTGCCGCAGCTCGGGCAGGATGTTTCGAGGAAGGCCGGTCGCTTGGCGAGCGGGTTGCCGGTGCCGTCGGGCACCAGGTCGGTGGGCAGCACGACCGGCAGCTGGTCGTCCGGCACCGGCACGTCGCCGCAGGCGTCGCAGTGCACGATCGGGATCGGGCAGCCCCAGTAGCGCTGGCGCGAAATACCCCAGTCGCGCAGGCGCCACTGCACCTGCTTTTCGCCGAGATCCTTCGCCGCGAGGTCGGCTGCGATCGCGTCGACCGCGGCGTCGTAGTCGAGCCCGTCGTATTTCCCCGAATGGATGCACACGCCGGGCTCGGCGTACTGCGGCTGCCACGGAGCCGGTACCGTGTCGCCCAGCGAGTGGCGAATCACGGGTTTGATCGGCAGGCCGTAGCTCTGCGCGAAGGCGTAGTCGCGCTCGTCGTGCGCGGGCACCGCCATCACGGCGCCCTCGCCGTACCCCATGAGGACATAGTTCGCCACCCACACCGGGATGCGCTCGCCCGAGAGCGGGTGGGTGCAGTGCAGGCCGGTCGGCATGCCCCTTTTCTCGAGCTGGGCGAGATCGGCCTCCATCACTGCTCCCCGTTTGCATTCGTCCACGAAGGCGGCGATCTTCGCGTCGCGCGCCGCCGCCCAGGCGGCAATCGGGTGTTCCGCAGCGACTGCGCAGAACGTCGCCCCCATCAGCGTATCGGCTCGCGTGGTGAACACCCAGAGCTTCTTCGCTGCGCCGTCTAGCGTGTAAGGGAAGGCGAGTCGCACGCCTTCCGAGCGTCCGATCCAGTTCTTCTGCATCAGCTTCACCTGCTCGGGCCAGCCCGGCAGGCCGTCGAGCGCGCCGAGCAGCTCCTCTGCGTAATCGGTGATGCGCAGGAAGTACATCGGGATCTCGCGTTTCTCGACCAGCGCGCCCGTGCGCCAGCCGCGGCCGTCGATGACCTGTTCGTTGGCGAGCACGGTCTGATCCACCGGATCCCAGTTCACCACGCCGGTCTTCTTGTACGCGATGCCTTTCCTGAACAGGCGCGTGAACAACCACTGGTTCCACTTGTAGTAATCCGGCCGGCAGGTGGCGAGCTCGCGCGACCAGTCGAGCGCGAAGCCGAGGCTCTTGAGCTGCGCTTTCATGTAGGCGATGTTGTCGTCGGTCCACCTGGCCGGGGGCACCCTGTTCGCCATCGCGGCGTTTTCGGCCGGCAGACCGAATGCATCCCAGCCCATCGGCTGCAGCACGTTGTAGCCGCGCATCCGGTAGGTTCGCGTCAGCACGTCGCCGATGGTGTAGTTGCGCACATGCCCCATGTGCAGCTTCCCCGAGGGATAGGGAAACATCGACAGGCAGTAGAACTTCGGGCGCGCCGGATCCTCCTGTGCGCGGAAAGAGGCCTGCGCTTCCCAGTGGTCCTGCGCATCGCGTTCCACGCTTTGCGGGTCGTAGCGCTCTTGCATGCCTGCCTATGCTCTCGGGAGACCGGAAAAGCCGGAAATTATACGGTTCGCTCCGCGCAGCCGCGATGCCCGGACGCTAGAATGCGTCCTCCGTGTCGCTGCGCCTAGAACACCTCAATCCAGAGCAGCTCGCCGCCGTCACCCTGCCTGACGAACACGCGCTGATCCTGGCCGGCGCGGGCAGCGGCAAGACCCGCGTGCTGACGACGCGCGTTGCCTGGCTGGTCAAAAGCAACCGTGTCTCGCCCGGTGGGGTGCTCGCGGTCACCTTCACCAACAAGGCGGCGCGCGAAATGTTCACCCGCGTCGCCGCGATGCTGCCGGTGAATCCGCGCGGCATGTGGATCGGGACATTTCACGGCCTGTGTAACCGCATGCTGCGCGCCCACCACCGCGACGCCGGGCTGCCGCAGCAATTCCAGATCCTCGACACGCAGGATCAGCTCGCGGCGCTGAAGCGGTTGCTCAAGTCGCTAAACGTGGACGAGGATCGCTTTGCGCCGCGCGAGGTACAGGTTTTCATCAACGCGCGCAAGGAGGAGGGCGTGCGCGCGAGCGATGTCGAGGCTTACGACGAGACCTCGCGGCGCATGGCCGAGCTGTATGCCGCCTACGACGCCCAGTGCCAGCGCGAAGGCGTGGTCGACTTTCCGGAGCTGCTCCTGCGAAGCTTCGAGCTGCTCGCGAGGAACGAGCTGCTGCGCTCGCATTACGCCAACCGCTTTCGCCACATCCTGGTCGACGAGTTCCAGGACACCAACCGGCTGCAGTACCGCTGGCTGAAGCTGCTCGCCGGCGCGGGCGACGGCCGGCCGGCGCCGGGCGGCGCGGCGGTATTCGCGGTCGGCGACGACGATCAGTCGATCTACGCCTTTCGCGGCGCGAACGTAGGCAATATGGTGGACTTCGAGCGCGACTTCGCGGTCGCGCATGTCGTGCGCCTCGAGCAGAACTACCGCTCGCACGCGAACATCCTCGACGCCGCGAACACGCTGATCTCGAACAACCGCAAGCGCCTGGGCAAGAACCTGTGGACTGCGGCGGGGGCGGGGGAGCCGCTGCGCGTCTTCGAGGGCGAGTCGGACGCCGACGAAGCACGCTGGCTCGTCGGGGAGGCGCAAAGCCTCGCTCGCGAAGGCACGCGGCTCGACCACATGGCAGTGCTCTATCGCTCGAATGCGCAGTCGCGCGTGGTGGAGCACGCGCTGTTTTCCGCGGGCATCGCCTACCGAGTCTACGGCGGACTGCGCTTTTTCGAGCGTGCCGAAGTGAAGCACGCGCTCGCCTACCTGCGCCTGGTCGCCTCGTCCGACGACGACAACGCGCTGCTGCGCGTGGTGAACTTCCCGCCGCGCGGCATCGGCGCTCGCTCGCTCGAGCAGCTGCAGGACGTGGCGCGCGCGCAGGGCGCGAATCTGTGGAACGCGGCCGAGGCGCTCGGCGGGCGCGCGGCCCATTCGCTCGCCGCGTTCCGCGCCCTGATCGAAGGGATGCGCGCGGCGGCCGAAAACCTGCCGCTCGCCGAGCTGGTCGAGCATGTCGTCGCCAAAAGCGGTCTCATCGAGCACTACCGCAACGAGCGCGAGGGCGCCGACCGGATCGAGAACCTGGGCGAGCTGGTGAACGCGGCCGCGGGCTTCGACGCCGAGGAGCACGCGAGCGGGCTCGAGACCGGCGAAGGCGATACGGAACCTCTGGCGATCGATCCGCTGACGGCATTTCTCGCGCACGCGGCGCTCGAGGCGGGCGAGCACCAGGCGGGCGAGGGGCAGGACGCGCTGCAGCTGATGACGGTGCATTCGGCGAAAGGCCTCGAGTTCGACACCGTGTTTCTCACCGGTCTCGAGGAGGGGTTGTTCCCGCACGAGCAAAGCGCGCTGGAAAAGGACGGGTTGGAGGAGGAACGGCGGCTTGCCTATGTCGCGATCACCCGTGCGCGCGAGCGCCTGTACCTGTCGTTCGCGCAAACCCGGATGCTGCACGGCCAGACGCGCTACAACCTGCCGTCGCGATTTCTCGAGGAGATTCCCGAAGGCGTCACCAAGTGGCTGACGCCGCGTTTCGCAGGGCAACGGACACGCGAAGCCATGCGTGCCGCGGCGAGCGGCTGGGCGGCGCCGCGCCGGAGCGCGTTCGGCGGCCCGGCCCCCGCGGCGCGCGCCCGTCACGCCGGCTTCGGCACGGCGGATGAGGTTGACGGTTTTCGCATCGGCCAGAACGTCGTGCACCCGAAGTTCGGCACCGGCGTCATCGTCGATGCCGAGGGGCGCGGCAGCGACGCGCGGGTGCAGGTGAACTTCGGGCGGGAAGGCGTCAAGTGGCTGGCGGTGAACGTCGCGAAACTGCAGGCGGCCTGAGCCCGACGCGCGCCGCGAGTCGCACCAGCGTCGGCGCGCTGTTTCGCCATCGCGTGCGCGCCTGCGGCGCGCGGACCGCGCTGATCGAAGGCGAGCGGCGCCTGACCTACGCGCAACTCGATGCGCGCACCGACCGGCTCGCGCATGCGTTCGCTGCGCGCGGCGTGCGGCGCGGCGAGCGCGTGGCGCTGCTCGCGCGCAACTGCATCGAATACGTAGAGGTCGAGCTCGCCTGCGCCAAGCTCGGCGCGATCGTCGCGGCGCTCAATTGGCGCCTTGCCGGGCGCGAGCTCGCCCATTGCATCAATCTCGTCGAGCCTCGCGTGCTCGTTCATCAGCCGGAGTTCGCTCCGACGCTCGATGCGCTCACGCTAGGCGCGCACGAGCGCATCGCGCTCGGCGCCGCCTACGAGGCCGCGATCGAAAGCGCTGCGGCCGGCACGCTCGAGGCCGAGGTGGATCCCGAGGACGGCCTCGTCATCCTCTACACCAGCGGCACCACCGGCCTGCCCAAGGGCGCGGTGATCAGCCACCGGGCGATGATCGCGCGCGGCCTGTGCTTCGCCGCCGAGCTGTCGATTCCGCCGGGCGACACTTTCGTCGCCTGGCCGCCGATGTACCACATGGCCTCGACCGACCAGATGCTCTCTACGCTGCTGCGCGGTGGCACGGTGGTCGTCGTAGACGGCTTTCAGCCCGCACCGCTGCTCGAGGCGATCGCGCAGTGGCGCATGGGCTGGTTCATCCTGATTCCAGGCATGGTCGAAGCGATGATCCAGGCGCTGCGCGCGCGGCCGGTGCAGCCCGCGGGCATCGGCTGCTGCGGCGCCATGGCCGACCTCGTGCCGCGCCGGCAGATCGCCGAGGTGAGCGCATTGCTCGGTGCGCCGTACCTGAACTCGTTCGGCTCTACCGAAACGGGGCTCCCGCCGGCGACGGGCGCGCTCATTCCGCCGGGCGAGGTGCCGCAGCGGCTATCGAAACGGCAGAGCGCCTTCTGCGAGATCCGCCTGGTCGATGCCGACGATAACGAGGTGCCCGATGGCACGCCAGGCGAGCTCGCGATTCGCGCGCCAACGCTGTTCTCCGGATACTGGAACGCGCCGGAAAGCAACGCGCGCGACTTCCGCAACGGCTGGTTTCACATGGGAGACGTGTTCCGGCGCAATGCGGACGGCACGCTGGACTTCGTCGATCGCGTGAAGTACATGATCAAGTCGGGGGGCGAGAACATCTACCCCGCGGAGATCGAGCAGGTGATCCTGGCCGATCCGCGGGTCGCCGACGCGGTGGTGGTGCGAAAGAGCGATCCGCGCTGGGGCGAGGTCCCGGTGGCGTTCGTTGCGCGGCGCGACGCCTCGCTGGATGAAGCGTCGATTCTCGCGCGCTGCCGCGACTCGCTCGCGGGCTACAAGCAGCCGAAGGCGGTCCAGTTCATCGCGCTCGAGGACTTCCCTCGCTCGACCAGCGGCAAGATTCAGCGCCACGCGCTCGAGGCACGGCTGCAAGGTGGCGCGGGCACGCACTAGCCTGCCCGCGCGGCCCGGGTGCGCTCAAGCGGCCCTCTTGGCCGCCTTGAGATCGTAGCGGTCGAGGTTCATCACCTTGTCCCATGCCGCCACGAAGTCCTGCACGAACTTCTCCTTCGCGTCCGTGCTCGCATACACCTCGGCGAGAGCCCGCAGCTGCGAGTTCGAGCCGAACGCGAGATCGACGCGCGTCCCGGTCCACTTGACCTTGCCCGTCTTGCGGTCGCGCCCTTCGTACACGCCTTCGGCGCTGGCGGCCGGCTTCCACTGCGTTCTCATGTCGAGCAGGTTGACGAAGAAGTCGTTGGAGAGCGTCCCCGGCTTCGAGGTGAATACCCCGTGCTTGGATCCGCCGACGTTGGTCCCCAGCATGCGCATGCCGCCGACGAGGACCGTCATCTCGGGCGCCGTGAGCGTGAGGAGCTGCGCGCGGTCGATCAGCACCTGCTCCGCGCCGATGCCGATCCTGCCCCTGACGTAGTTGCGGAAGCCGTCGGCGATCGGCTCGAGCACCTCGAAGGACTCGGCGTCCGTCTGCTTCTGGCTCGCGTCCATGCGCCCGGGCATGAAAGGCACTTTCACGTTGACGCCGGCCTTCTTCGCGGCCTGCTCTACGCCCGCGCAGCCCGCGAGCACGATCAGGTCGGCGAGCGACACTTTCTTGCCGCCCTTGGCCTTCTTGTTGAAGTCGGCCTGGATGCCCTCGAGCGCCTTCAGCACCTTCGCCAGCTGCGCCGGCTGGTTGACTTCCCAGTTCTTCATCGGCGCGAGGCGGATGCGCGCGCCGTTGGCGCCGCCGCGCTTGTCGGAGCCGCGGAAGGTGGAAGCCGATGCCCACGCCGTGGACACCATCTGCGCCACCGACAGTTTCGAGGCGAGGATCTTCTTCTTCAGATCGGCGATTTCCTTCTCGCCGATCAGCTTGTGGTTGACCGCGGGGATCGGGTCCTGCCAGATCAGCTCTTCCTTCGGCACTTCCGGTCCCAGGTAGCGGGCGCGCGGGCCCATGTCGCGGTGCGTCAGCTTGAACCAGGCGCGCGCGAAGGCGTCGGCGAAGGCCTGCGGATCGTCGAGGAAGCGGCGCGAGATCTTGCCGAACTCCGGATCGAAGCGCAGCGTCAGGTCCGTGGTCAGCATGGTGGGCTTGTTAAACTTGCCCGGGATGTGCGCGTCGGGAATGATCGCCGGCGCGTTCTTCGCCACCCACTGCTTGGCGCCGGCGGGCGACTTGGTCTGCTCCCACTCGTACTTGAACAGGATCTCGAAGAAGCTGTTGCTCCAGAGCGCCGGGGTCTTGGTCCAGGTGACTTCGAGGCCGCTGGAGATCGTGTCGGCACCGTGCCCGCTGCCGTAGTCGCTCATCCAGCCCAGGCCCTGCGCTTCCAGCGGTGCGCCTTCCGGATCCGGGCCCTTGTGCGATTCGGGAGCGGCGCCGTGGCACTTGCCGAAGGTGTGGCCTCCGGCGATCAGCGCGACGGTCTCCTCGTCGTTCATCGCCATGCGGCCGAACGTGGCGCGGATGTCCTTCGCGGCGGCCATGTAGTCGCCGCTCGCGTTCGGGCCTTCCGGGTTGACGTAGATCAGGCCCATGTGGGTGGCGCCGAACGGCCCGAGGTCCCGATCGCCGCTGAAGCGCTTGTCGGTGCCCAGCCAGGCGATCTCCTCGCCCCAGTTCACGTCCTCGTCCGGCTCCCAGACGTCGGCGCGACCGGCCCCGAAGCCGAAGGTCCTGAAGCCCATCGACTCGAGCGCCACGTTGCCGGCGAGGATAATCAGGTCGGCCCAGGAGATCTTCCTGCCGTACTTCTGCTTGACCGGCCAGAGCAGGCGCCGTGCCTTGTCGAGGTTGACGTTGTCTGGCCAGCTGCCGAGGGGTGCGAAGCGCTGCTGGCCGCGACCGCCGCCGCCGCGGCCGTCGGTGACGCGATAGGTCCCGGCGGCGTGCCAGGACATGCGGATGAAGAACGGGCCGTAGTGGCCGAAGTCCGCCGGCCACCAGTCCTGCGAGTCGGTCATCAGATTGACCAGGTCCTTCTTCAGCGCCTTGTAGTCGAGGCTCTTGAATTCCTTTGCATAGTCGAACCCCTTGCCCATCGGGTCGGATCTTGCGGAATGCTGGTGCAGCAGCTCGAGCCGTAGCTGATTCGGCCACCAGTCGCGGTTTGTCCTGCCGACGCCGGCAACGTTGGTGAACGGGCACTGGCTCGCGGTTCGTTCCTTGACCTTCGTATCCATGTTCGTTCCTCTCCGATCGGGTGTTTGCAAGCTGCTGCGAGGTGCTGCGTAGGCCCGCCTGGGCGCGGGCGTTGACGGCGGTCATTTCACGCCCGCACTGGAGATTTGTGAAATCGATTGTATCCATGAGGTCGATTGCTAGTAGCTATACATGGCCTGCCTGCTACGAACTGCGGGCGCCGCGTTGACCCTGAGCAAGCAGCGCAGGCGCGCTGCGGCGTTGCAAGAAAGACCCTGCGCCTGTGCTAGGCTCTGCCGCTTTCGCGGGGCGGAGCGTGGCGGCGCGCAACGACTATCTGGAGCGCATCCTCAAGGCGCGCGTCTACGACGTGGCGATCGAGACCCCGCTCGAGCTCGCGCCCGGCCTGTCCAAGCGCCTGCGCAACCGGCTCTACCTCAAGCGCGAGGATCTGCAGCCGATCTTCTCGTTCAAGCTGCGCGGCGCGTACAACAAGATGGCGAAGCTGCCGGCGGCGAAGCTGAAGCGCGGCGTGATCGCGGCGAGCGCGGGCAACCACGCCCAGGGCGTCGCACTCGCGGCGCAGAAGCTCGGCTGCCGCGCGGTCATCGTGATGCCGGTGACCACGCCGAGCATCAAGGTCGACGCGGTGGCTGCCCGCGGTGCCGAGGTGGTGCTGCACGGAGATTCCTACGACGAAGCCTACGCGCATGCCGCGCGACTGAAGCGGCGCCGCGGGCTCGCGTTCGTGCATCCCTACGACGATGCCGACGTGATCGCCGGCCAGGGCACGATCGGCATGGAGATCCTGCGCCAGCACACCGGTACGCTGGATGCGATCTTCGTTCCGGTGGGCGGCGGCGGCCTGATTTCCGGCATCGCCGCCTACGTCAAGTCGCTGCGACCCGCGGTGCGGGTGATCGGGGTCGAGCCGGTGGATGCCGACGCGATGGCGCGTTCGCTCAGGGCAGGACGCCGCGTCACGCTCGATCAGGTCGGGCTGTTCGCCGACGGGGTTGCGGTCAAGCGCGTAGGCCGCGAGACCTTCCGGCTCTGCGCGCGTCTGCTCGACGGCGTGGTGCGAGTCGATACGGACGAAATGTGCGCAGCGATCAAGGACGTGTTCGAGGATACGCGCGTCGTCCTCGAGCCGGCTGGCGCTCTCGCGATCGCGGGCGCCAAGGCCTGGGTCGAGAAGTCCGGCGCGCGCGGCAGGACGCTCGCCGCAATCGCCTCGGGGGCGAACACCAACTTCGACCGGCTGCGCTTCATCGCCGAAGAAGCGGAGCTCGGCGAGCATCGCGAGGCGATCTTCGCGGTCACGATTCCCGAGCGCCCCGGAAGCTTCAAGAAATTCTGCGCCACGCTCGGCGCCAAGGACATCACCGAGTTCAATTACCGCATCGCCGATTCGCGCGAGGCGCACATCTTCGTAGGCGTCGAAGTCGCCAACCGTGCCGAGACGGTGCGGATCGTGCGCAATCTCGGACGTCACGGACTGCACACGCTCAACTTGTCGGACAACGAGATGGCGAAGCTGCACCTGCGCCACATGGTGGGCGGACGCGCGCCCTGGTCGGGCAACCGGCGCGCGACGCGTGCAGCGAACGAGCTGCTCTACCGCTTCGAGTTTCCGGAGCGGCCGGGTGCGCTGATGAAGTTCCTCGACAACCTGCGCAGCGACTGGAACATCAGCCTGTTCCACTACCGCAATCACGGCGCGGACTACGGGCGGGTGCTGGTCGGGGTGCAGGTGCCGCCGCGCGAGATGGGCGAATTCCGCCGCTTCCTGGCAAAGCTCGGCTATCCCTGGGTAGACGAGTCGCGCAACCCCGCGTACAGGATGTTCCTCGGCTAAGCACGCGCCTCAGCGATCGTTCTCGCCGAAGTAGCCTGGCGCGATCTCGGCGGCATAGCACACCGGTGAGGCACGATCGCTCGGCTCGCCCGCGGGTGGCGCGCCGAGGAATTCGAGCCGCCCGGCATCGCGCCGGTACACCCCGCGCTCGGTCACCAGGTAATCGAGCGGCACGTCCCAGGACTGCGGGCGAATGGTCCCGATGCGCGCCGACTCGTAGCCGAGGCCGATGACCACCGGGCGTGGATTCATGGCGGCGAGCGTGCGGTCGAAGTAGCCGCCGCCGTAGCCCAGCCGATAGCCGGCAGCGTCCCAGCCGTTCACCGGCAGCAGCACCGCCTGCGGATCGATCTCGGGCGAATCCACCGGAAAGGGGATGCCGAGGGCGCCGCGCTCTAGCGCGACCCCTGGATGCCAGAGGCGGAACACGAGCGGCGCGCCGCGCGCGACGACGACCGGAAGCGCCGTGTCTGCGCCGCGCGCGCGCAGGCGCCGCACCAGGTGGCGGGCGTCGTACTCATTGCGGATCGGCCAGCAGAAACCGAGCCGCACACCCGCCAGGCCAGGAAACGCGCGCTCGATATGCTGGTCGATGCTTCGACGCAACCCGGCAAGCGTCGTCTTGTCTAGGGCTACGCGCGCTGCGACCAGCCGCTCGCGCTCTGCCTTGCGCCACGCAGCGAGGTTTCCGGTGTTCATGGGATTTTTTCGCGTATCATGCTTACCTCATGATTTTGCAGCGTTTCTGTAAAGTTTGCGCGCTTTCTCTGCTGCTCCTCGCCAACGCGGCGCGCGGCGCCGGCGGCGATGCGGCCGCGCTCGCGGCGTTCGACGCATTCAAGGACGGCAATCTCGCGCGCGTTGAAGCGCAAGGCGATGCATTGCGAGGTCATGTGCTGGAGCCGTACTACGAGTACTGGCGCTTGATGCTGCGCCTCATCTTCGTAGATGCGGCGGAGGTGCATGGGTTCCTTTCCCGTCACGCAGGCAGCCTCGTGGCCGATGATTTGCGCGCACAGTGGCTCGAGCTGCTCGGCGAGCGCCGCGACTGGACGCGATTCGACGTTGATCTCGCGCCGCTCGTGCTCGACAGGCTAAACGTGCGCTGCTACACATGGGCATCGCGCCTGGCGCAGGGCGACCGCAGCGTGCTCGATGCGGCGACCAAGCTCTGGCTCGAGTCGATCAAGCTTCCCGCCGGCTGCGATCGGCTCGCGCAAGACATGGCCGAGATGGGCGCCTTGAGCGAGGATCTCGCCTGGCGCCGCGCGCGCGTGCAGATGGAGGAGCGTCAACGCATGGAGGCGGGGCGGGCGCTCGAGTTCGTGCCCGAGAAGGACCGGCCCGACGCGGCCACGCTCAGGCTGGTCGCGCGCAAACCCGATCAGGTGCTCGCCAGACTTCTGAAGAGGAAGCTCGAGCGCAGGTCCGAGCGCGAGCTCGCGGTGCTGGCGATGATCCGGCTCGCGGGCATCAGCCCGCAGCGTGCGGCCGACGTGCTGGAAGGACGCCTGGCCAAGGCGCTCGGCGAGGAAGACGAACGTTACCTCTGGGGCCGCATTGCGATGGAGTCGGCGCGGCGCCACGAGCCCGAGGCCCTGGCTTGGTACGAGCGCGCCGGGCGCGATGCGCTGACTCATGAGCAGCGCGAGTGGAAGGCACGCGCCGCGCTGCGCGCCGGGCACTGGGTCGCGCTGCGCGATGCGATCGACGAAATGTCGGTCGAGTCGCATCGCGATCCCGCCTGGACGTACTGGTACGGACGCGCGCTCGCTGCGCTGGGCAGGACTTCGGGCGCGCGCGCGTACTTTCTGCGCATCGCCGGCGAGCCCGATTTTTACGGACTGCTCGCGACCGAGGAGCTGGGCGACTACGCGGCTCTGCCCAGGACGAAGTACAAGGCGAGCGAGGAAGAGCTCGCCCGAGCCGAGCGCAATCCCGGACTGCAGCGGGCGCTTGCACTGTACCGGCTGAACCTGCGCACCGAGGCGAACCGGGAGTGGGTGTTCACGATCCGGGCAATGGACGACCGCGAGTTGCTGGCGGCGGCCGAGCTCGCACGGCGTGCGGACATCCCCGACCGCGTCATCAATACCGCGGACCGCACCCAGATCCGGCACGACTTCGACCTGCGTTACCTGGCGCCGTACCGCGACGTGTTCAGCGCCTACGCCAAAGAGCAGGAGCTGAACGAGTACTGGCTGTTGGGACTCGTGCGACAGGAAAGCCGCTTCATCGCGGACGCCAAGTCCTGGGCGGGCGCGCGAGGCCTCATGCAGCTCATGCCGCGCACGGCGACCTGGACGGCGCGCAAGATCGGCATGAAGAAGTTCAATCTGCGCAACGTCACCGACGTCGAAACGAACGTCACGCTTGGAACGAGCTACCTGAAGATGGTGCTCGACAGTCTCGGCCATCCCGTGCTCGCCTCGGCCGGATACAACGCCGGGCCGGGGCGCGCGCGGCGCTGGCGCGACACCAAGCCGCTCGAAGGCGCGGTCTACATCGAGACGATCCCGTTTGGCGAAACCCGCGACTACGTCAAGAAGGTCATGGCGAGCGCCGTTTTCTACGCACTGCTCGACGGCCAGCGCGCGTCGCTCAAGGCGCAGCTCGGCACGATGCCGTCGAAAACCCCCAACGAGAGCGACATCAAGGATCTGCCCTAGCCCGCGCAGTGGCGCGCACGGCGCTCGCGCGGGATAATCGCCTTCGGAGGCGCGATCCCCGGCCGCGGCGCATTCGGTGTCGGCCGGGCCTGCAGTCATGCGTGAAAAGAACTTCCTCGTCGTCGGCGGTAGCGGCTTCCTGGGCCGGCATCTCGTCGCGGCGCTCGTTTCGCTCGGTGCGCGGGTGACGGTGCCGGCGCGCCGGCGCGAACGCGCGAAGCATCTCATCCTGCTGCCTACGGTCGAAGTCCTCGAGGCGGACGTGCTCGCGCCGGGCGTGCTCGAGCAGCTCGTGGCAGGCCATGACGCAGTCATCAACCTGGCGGGGGTGCTGCACAGCAGGCGCGGCAGACCGGACGAGCGCGGGCCGAATGACTACGGTCCGGATTTCGCGCGGGCGCACGTCGAAGTGCCGCAGGCGATCGTCAATGCCTGCCACGCATCGGGGGTCAGGCGGCTGCTGCACGTCAGCGCCATCGGCGCCGCGCCGGATGCGCCGTCGGAGTACCTGCGCTCCAAGGGAGTCGGCGAAAAGCTTGTGCTGGCCGACGACGAGCTGCAGGCCACGGTGTTCCGTCCGTCGGTTGTCTTCGGCCCGGAGGACAACTTTCTCAACCTTTTTGCCAGGCTCTCCCGGTTTTTCCCGGTGCTGCCGCTCGGCGGTGCGCAGGCCCAGTTCCAGCCCGTCTACGTCGGCGACGTGGTGAAAGTGATGCTCGCGGCGCTGGATGCGCGCTCGAGCGCCGGCAAGTGCTTCGACCTGTGCGGTCCGCAGCGCTACACGCTTGCCGAACTGGTACGCCTGGTCTGCGAGATCACAGGTCGCCGGCGCTGGGTGCTGGGCCTGCCCGATGCGCTCGCCATGCTGCAGGCCTGGTTTCTGGAATGGACGCCCGGGCCGCTCATGTCGCGCGACAACCTGCGCTCGATGAAAGTGCCGAGCGTGTGCGATTGCGCATTGCCGTTCGACATCGAGCCGACGCCGCTCGAGGCGGTAGCGCCGGGATATCTCGCCGGCGCTTATGCGCCGCGCAGCCGCTACCCGGTGTTGCGCTGGCGGGCCCGGCGCTGAGAGGCGCGGGCGTGATGTACGACAGCGCGCGCTGGCTCGCGCCGCGCGCATGAAGCGCTATGTCGTCGGCGGCGCGGTTCGCGACGCCCTGCTCGGGCTGCCGGTCGTCGATCGCGATTGGGTCGTAGTGGGCGCGACACCCGAAGAGATGAGCGCGGCGGGTTACCGGCCCGTCGGGAAGGATTTTCCGGTATTCCTGCACCCCGAGACCCGCGAGGAGCATGCACTCGCGCGTACCGAGCGCAAGAGCGGACGCGGCTACAAGGGGTTCACGGTCCATGCGGCACCCGATGTCACGCTCGAGGACGACCTCAGGCGGCGCGACCTCACGATCAATGCGATGGCGCAGGACGAGACGGGCCGGCTCATCGACCCCTTCGGCGGAGAACGCGATCTGCGCGCGGGGCTGCTGCGTCACGTGAGCGAAGCTTTCGCCGAGGATCCGCTGCGCGTCCTGCGCGTGGCGCGTTTCGCGGCGCGCTTCGGCTTTCGGATCGCCGACGAGACGCTGGCGCTGATGCGCCGGCTGGTCGATGCGGGTGAGATGCAGACGCTGGTGCCCGAACGCGTGTGGCAGGAGCTTTCGCGCGGGCTGGCCGAGAAGCAACCCGCACGCATGTTCGACGCGCTGGTGCGTTGCGGCGCGTCGCACGCGGTTCTGCCCGAGCTCCAGAGCGTGCTTGACGACGACCGCACGCGCGCTGCCCTCGGCGCCGCGCTCGAGCGCGCGGCGCGTGCCGGCGCAAGCCTGCCCGAGCGCTTTGCCTTGCTCGCGCACGCGCTCGACGCGCAGTGCGAGCCGGCGATGACGGCGCTCTGCGCCCGGCTGCGGGTGCCGAACGACGTCGAGGACCTGTCGCTCGCCATCTGCCGCTGCGGCAAGGGCCTGCGCAGCGCAGGCGGGGACGCGCCGTCGGGGTTGCTCGCCACATTGAAATGCGTCGACGCAATCCGCCGACCCGAACGGCTCGCGGCGCTGCTGCGGACTCTGCAGTACGCGAGTGAGGACGATGCCTCCGCGCAGGCCGCACGCCGTTTGGAAGGGGCGCTCGAAGCCGCACGCGCGGTGGATGCCGGTGCGATCGCAGCGGCTTCACCGCCGGGCGAAATCAGCGCGCGGATCGACGCCGCACGCGAGCGCGCCATCGCCGCGGCCGCCTAGCGCGAACCGGACCGGCGCGCGAAGTCGCGAAACGCTAAACTCGCGCGCTTTGGGGACGCAAGGGGGGCGAAATGATCGACCTGTACACCTGGGGCACGTCGAACGGCCGCAAAGCTTCCATCATGCTCGAGGAGTGCGGCCTGCCGTATCGCGTGCATCCGATCGACATCGGCAAGGACGACCAGTTCAAGCCCGAGTTCGTCGCCATCAATCCCAACAGCAAGATTCCGGCGATCGTCGATCCCGACGGCCCCGAGGGCAAGCCGTTCACGCTGTTCGAATCGGGTGCGATCCTCGTCTACCTCGCGGGGAAGACCGGCAGGTTTCTTCCAGCCTCGGTGAGCGGGAAATACATCGCGCTGCAATGGCTGATGTTCCAGATGGGCGGCATCGGCCCGATCTTCGGACAGGTGCATCATTTCCTGCGCTCGGCCAAGGAGAAGGTGCCGTATGCCATCGAGCGCTTCACGAAGGAGAATCGCCGACTGTACGGCGTGCTCGACAAGCGCCTCGGCGAGGCGCCGTTTCTCGCCCGGGAATATTCGATCGCGGACATCGCGACCTACCCCTGGGTGCTGCGCCACGAGTGGCAGCAGGTCGACCTTGCCGCGTACCCCAACGTGAAGCGCTGGTTCGACACCATCAGCGCCAGACCCGCGGTGCAGCGCGGCATCCGCGTGCCGTCTTGAGCGGTATCGAAGTCGAGCGGCGTACCGTAGAAGGCGAAGTCGCTCTCGAGCTGCTCGTCTGTCCGGTGGCGGGATCGCCGCCACCGCTGCTGTTCGTGCACGGTGCGTACGTGGGCGCCTGGTGCTGGGCCGAGCACTGGCTGCCGTGGTTCGCCGCGCACGGCTATCCCGCCTATGCGCTGTCGTTGCGGGCGCATGGCGGCAGCGCTGGCCGCGAGCGGCTAAACGGATTCGGTCTCGCGGACTACGCCGACGACCTGGCCGCGGTAATCGCCCAGCTCGAGCGGGCGCCGATACTCGTCGGCCATTCGATGGGTGCGCTGGTGGTGCAAAAGACGCTCGAGCGCGGCATCGGCTGCCTCGCGAGCGTCTTCATCTGCCCGGTTCCCCCTTACGGCGTCCTGCCTGCGACCTTTACGCTCGCATTGACGCGGCCGGCGCTCTTTGCCCAGATCCAGGCGATGGCTTCGGGACACCGCGTCTCGCTCGATGCGCTCCAGGAGACGATGTTCAGCGGTCCTCTCGACGTCGATCGATTGCAGCGCATCTACGCGCGCATGCAGCCGGAGTCCCGGCGCGCGCTGCTCGACATGAGCGGATGGGGGCTGCCGCAGCCGTGGCGCGCGGCGCGCGCGCCGACGCTCGTTCTCGGTGCGGAGCGCGACACGCTGATCCCGGTCGCGCTCGCAGAATCGAGCGCGCGCATGCTCGGCGCCGACTACCGGCTGCTCGAAGGCCTGGGGCACGCGGTCATGCTCGAAAGCGGCTGGCAGAGCGCTGCGCGCGCGGTGCTCGACTGGCTCGAGGCGCGCGACCTTACCGCGGGACGAGCAGCCGCGCGCAGTTAGGCGGCCCGGCTACTTGCGTGCGTGGCGCGCGAGAAAGGCGTTGATCTCGTCGATGCGAAGCTGCGGCTCGCCCGGCACGGGCTTCGAGCCGACGACGCGGTTCATCCACGCCATGTTGCGCTCCATGCGCTCGACGATCGCGGGCCATTCGCTGGCCGTGTAGCGCCGCGGATCGGGCAGCACGTGGCACTGATTGCAGGCCAGGCGAAACGGCTCGCCCTCGGGCAGGTACGCCTCTGGGACGAATTTCGGATCGAGCGGCGTCTGCGCGTAGCGCTGCAGGTAGGCGACCAGCTGCAGGACCTCGGCGTCATCCGGCGCTTCGACCCCGCCCATCATGTCGGCCATCAGCCGGCCCAAGTTGCCGCGCCCGCGCATGCGCTCGACCATGCGGTTCACGACCTTGGGCCATTTCTCCGCGTGGTGCATCGCGGGGTTCGGCAGGTTGTGGCACTGTACGCAGTAGCGTAGCGTCAGGCGCGCACCGTCTGATTCCGGCGCGGGCAATTGCGCGGGCTCGAAGCCCGGCGGCAGGATGCGCTCGAGCATCGGCCCATGCGGGCTTTTCGCCCAGCGCTGCTTCGCCAGGGCGACTTCGGCCTCGCCGCTTGGCCCGCCGCCGAGAGCAGCCTGCGGCGCGGCCGCGGCGACGAGCAGGGTGATAAGCGCGGCACGGACCATGCTCAAAGCGTATGCGACCGGTCTCCGGAGGTAAAGCCGCGCGGCGGCGCGTCGATCCTGCGCCCCAGCGCAAGGACCTTGATCAGCTCGCCCATCTCGGCGGGCGAGAGCAGGGTCTGCGCCTCGGCCGCGCGCGGCGCATAGCGGCGCGCGTCGGATGCATCCTCTTCGCCGAGCAGGTCGGTGATGCCGCAGTTGACCAGGAACTGCGCCTGGTTGGCGTAGCCGAGGATCTGGAGTCCCGCTTCTGCAGCGGCCTGGGCGAGCGCGCTGAAATCGACGTGCGTCGTGATGTCCTGCAGTCCGGGCAGGACAAAGGGATCGCTGTGCGCGCGGTGACGGTAGTGGCACATGAGCGTCCCCGTGGCGCGCTGAGGATGGTAGAACTCGCGCGCCGGGAATCCGTAGTCGACGACGAACAGCGCACCCCGTTCGAAGCATCCGGCGAGCGAGCGGATCCACGCGCGCGCAGCGAGGTTGAGCTCGCTTTCGTAGCGTTGGCCGATCTGCACCGGCAGCTCCCGCGCAGCGGCGAGCAGCTCGCCGGTTGCCGGCCGCTCGCACCAGGCGAGCTGTCCTTCGTTGATACATACGCCGCGCTCGAGTATGCCCTGCGGCGTCCAGGCAAGCGCGTGCGCCGGCATCGCATCGAGCACCTCGTTGGCAATCATCACGCCGCGAAAGGCGTCGGGCAGAGCGTCGATCCAGCGCGCAGGCGCGCGCAGCCTTGCACGCTGGCGATGGGCGAGTTCTGCGCTCGGTTCGAGGATCAGGTATTCGGGGCGCCGACCGAGCGCCGCGAGCGCCTGCGTCAGCGCATCGGCGAGCGCTCCGCTGCCCGCACCGAACTCGAGCACGGCGTCGCCGGGGCCGAGCAGATCGGCCACCTGGCGGGCGAGCGTGCGCGCGAACAGCGTGCCGAGCTCGGGTGCGGTTACGAAATCGCCGCCCGCGCCGAATTTCGCGTTGCCGCCCGCGTAGTAGCCGAGTCCCGGCGCATGCAGCACGAGCGCCATGTAGCGCGCGAAGCTCATCCAGTTGCCGCTCGCGTGCAGCTCCTGCTCGATTCGAGCAAGCAGCGCGCCACTCGCGGCGCGCGCGGCGGCCCCGGGCTCGGGCAGGCTGTGCGCAGACATGGCGCGGGATGGTGACGCGGCTCGGTAGAATCCGCAATTCCATGGAAGACAGCCTGCAGGGCAAGGTGGCGCTGGTGACCGGCGCGGCGCGGCGCGTGGGCGCGGCGATCGCGCGCCGGCTGCATGCCTCGGGCATGCAAGTGATGCTGCACTACCGGCAGTCGGAAAGGGATGCGAGCGCGCTTGAGCGCGCCTTGAACATGGCGCGCGCCGGCAGTGCGGCCTGCGTGCGCGCCGAGCTGCTCGCGCCGGACGCGCCCGAGACGCTGGTCGGCGCGACGCTCGAGCGCTTTGCGCGGCTGGATCTGCTCGTGAACAACGCCTCGAGCTTCTACCCGACGCGGTTCGGCGAGATCGAGGCGCAGCACTGGGAGGCGCTCGTGGGCAGCAACCTGCGCGCGCCGCTTTTCCTGTCCCAGTGCGCCGCGCCGCACCTCGCGAGGGCGCGCGGCGCGATCGTGAACATCACCGACATACACGCCGAGCGGCCGCTGAAGGATTACGTCGTCTACACGATCGCCAAGGCCGGTCTCGCGGCGCTCACCAAGTCGCTCGCGCTCGAGCTCGGTCCGGCGGTGCGGGTGAATGCCGTAGCCCCTGGCGCGATCGCCTGGCCCGAAGACGAGCAGTTCCCGAGCGCCGAGCGCAAGCGCATCGTCTCGACCACGCCGCTCGGACGCATCGGCGCGCCCGAAGACATTGCGCGCGTCGTCGAGTTCCTCGCCTGCGCGTCCTTCGTCACAGGCCAGACGGTCGCGGTCGACGGCGGTCGCTCGGTGTTCCTGTAGCCCCGCGACGGAGTAAAGTCCGCGCATGCACGTCATCCGCCGTCCCGTATCACGCAAGCGGGCCTACGAAGAGAACAAGCTCGCCAAGCGTCTGCGCCGCCAGGCCGGCGAGGCGATCGCCGATTTCAACCTGATCGAGGCGGGAGATCGGGTGATGGTCTGCCTGTCGGGGGGCAAGGACAGCCACGGCCTGCTCGACATTCTGCTCGCGTTGCGCGCCAAGGCGCCGGTACCGTTCGAGCTGGTCGCGGTAAACCTCGATCAGAAGCAGCCGGGCTTCCCCGCGAACGTCCTGCCCGAGTACCTTGCGGCGCGCGGCGTCGCGCATCGAATCGTCGAGCAGGACACCTACTCGGTGGTCAAGCGCGTGGTGCCGGAAGGCAAGACGATGTGCGCGTTGTGCTCCAGGCTGCGGCGAGGCGTTCTCTACCGCATCGCGGGCGAGCTCGGCGCGACCAAGATCGCGCTGGGCCATCACCGCGACGACATTCTCGCGACCTTCTTTCTCAACCTGTTTTACGGCGGCACGCTCAAGGCGATGCCGGCGAAGCTCGTATCGGATGACGGCCGCCACGTCGTGATCCGGCCGCTCGCCTACGTGCGCGAGGACGATCTCGCCGCCTACGCCGAGGCACGGTGCTTTCCGATCATTCCCTGCAGCCTGTGCGGTTCGCAGGACAACCTGCAACGCCAGGCGATCCGCGCGATGCTGCGCGAGTGGGAAAAGCGCCACCCGGGGCGCATCGAATCGATCCTGCGCGCCCTGTCCGACGTGAAGCCCTCGCACCTGATGGACCGCAGGCTGTTCGATTTCCTCGGGCTCAGGCCGGGCGAGCGGATGCTCGCGCGAGGCGAGGGCGAGCGTGCCGCTGACGCGGAGGAACTCGGCGAGCCGTTGTTTGCCGAAGACTGACATGGGTGCGCGGCGAAAGCTCTGGGCAGGCGGCGCGTCGGTCATTGCGGGGGCGCTGGCGCTCCTCGCGGTCACTGCGGCCGGCGTGCGCGCGGACGACTGGCGCAGCGCGAGTCACGAGCCGGTCGGGCTGGCGCCGGATCCGGCGACGACGCCCGAAGCGGTCGTGCAGGTCTATGCCGCGCGCACCTGGGGCTGGCGCGGCACCTTCGGCGTGCACACCTGGATCGCGAGCAAGCGCGGCGGCGCGCAGGCATTCACCGTGTACGAAGTGATCGGCTGGCGCCTGCGCTGGGGCAACTCCGCGGTATCGGTGAGCGCACGCGAGCCGGACGCGCGCTGGTACGGCTCGGAGCCGGAGCTGCTGGCGGACAAGCGTGGCGCGGGGGTGGAAGCGCTGATCGACCGCATCGATGCCGCGGCCCGCAGCTATCCCTACGCGGCCGAGTACACGCTCTGGCCGGGCCCGAACTCGAACACCTTCACCGCCTGGATCCTGCGCCAGGTGCCCGAGCTGGAGGCGGACCTGCCTCCGACGGCGATCGGCAAGGACTACCTCGGCGAGCGCATCGTCGCCTCTGCCCCCAGCGGCAGCGGCGTGCAGTTCTCTCTCGGCGGCCTGTTCGGAATTCTGGTGAGCGGAGTGGAAGGGCTGGAGGTGAACATCCTCGGCCTGTCGTTCGGCGTGAATCCGTTCGACTTCTCGCTCAAGCTGCCGCTCATCGGGCGCGTCGGCCCTGAGCGGCGCGTCAGCGCCGGGCCAGCGCCGCAAGTCCCCATCGCGCAGTAGGCGCGGCGCGCGGCGGACCCGTCGCGGGGTGCCGCGTGGCAGGCGTCATTGCCTGACCGAGGCGCGCGCGACGAAGGACTCGTCAATCTCGACACCCAGCCCCGGCGCTTCCGGCGCCGCGATGCCGCCGTCGACAATCGGGAATTTCGAGTGCGCGAGCTCGTGCAGCATCGCGTTCTCGCCGAGCGAATATTCCAGGATGTACGCGGCGGGCGAGGCGATGCACACGTGCAGTCCGGCCGCAAACATGACCGCGCCGCCCCACAGATGCGGGGCGAGCCGGGCCTGATGTGCCGCGGCGAGCGCCGCGACGCGAACCGTCTCGGTGATGCCACCGCAGATCGCGGGATCCGGCTGCAGCACGTCGGCGGCGCGCGCGACGAGAACGTCGCGGAAATCGAAGCGCGTGAAAAGGCTTTCGCCACAGGCGATCGGGATGTCGGTGGCGGCGCGCACTTCGACCTGGCCGGGCAGGTCGTCGGCCGCAACCGGTTCTTCGAACCAGGCGAGATCGGCGTCCTCGACCAGGCGGCAGAAGCGTTTCGCGTCGCGCGAGTGGTAGGTGCCGTGGGCATCGGCCATCAGGCCGATCGACGGGCCGAGCGCGCGCCGCGCCGCATTGACGCGCGCCGCGGAAATCTGGACCGCGCCGTCCATTACGCCCACGCGCATCTTCACCGACTTGAATCCGCGCTCGACGTAGCTTTTCAGCTGTGCGCCGATCGAATCCTCGGCGGCCCAGCCGCCGGAAGCGTACGCGGGAAGCCAATCGTGCGTGCGTCCGCCGAGCAGCCGCCACACCGGAGCGCCGAGCGACTTGCCGAGGATGTCCCACAGGGCGATATCGATTCCGCTCAGCGCCGAAATGGTGAGGCCGCGCCGCGCAAGGTCGGGGAAGACGTGCCCTGCGGCGAGCGCATAGTGCGCGCGCACGCGGTTGTAGAGTTCCTCCCAGATGCGGGCCGGATCGCGCGGATCTCGACCGATGAGCAGCGGCGCGATCTCGTCGCGGATGACGCCCACCAGCGCGCGGTAGACGCCGGTGCCGCCGACCGCGGCCTTCGCCTCTCCCCAGCCGACGATGTCAGCGTCGGTCTCGATGCGCACGAGCGCGGTATCAAACGACGTGTGCCGGCCGAAATCGCTCACGTGCTGCTTCGCTTCGGCGATCGGCGAATGCAGCCAGTGCGCCTGTATGGACTTGATCTTCATGCGGACCCCGCTCGCGCGCCGTCGGTCGACGCTTCGCCGGGCGGGATTCTATTTCGTCCGACCCCGGAGATAATCGGGTGGTTCGCTTAGGCGCGGGAAGAATGGATCGGATCAATTCGAACGGGACTCGTGTGCGCTTGCGCACCCTCGCGGTCTGCGCGGCACTCGCGCTGCTCACCCCGGGCTGCGCGCAGTTTGAGGCCGTACTCGGCCCGGACGTGCGCGAGCCTCGACCGGATGTCGTCTACGACCCGACGCCGCCGGAGGTGGTCGACGCGATGCTCGCGCTCGCCGAGTTGAAGCCTGGCGACGTGCTCTACGACCTCGGCTCGGGGGACGGGCGGATTGTCATCGCCGCCGCCAAACGCTACGGCATCCGCGCCGTCGGGATCGAGATCGATGCCGACCTGATCGCGCGCGCACGCGTGAACGCGAAGCGCGCGGCGGTGGCGCCACTGGTCGAATTCCGGTCGGAGGATCTGTTTGCGGCAAACATCGGCGAGGCGAGCGTGGTGACGCTGTTCCTCGGCGCCGAGATGAACCTGCAGCTCCGGCCGCGGCTGCTCGCGGTCCTCGAACCCGGTACGCGCGTCATTTCGCACCAGTACGACATGGGGCGCTGGAAGCCGGAGGCAACGCGGGAGGTGAGCGGCCGCGTGCTCTACCTGTGGCGCGTGCCGGGCCCGGAGCAGCCTGCAGAAGTCACGGGGGACTTGTCAAATTGATCTTGACAAGATACTCTCGCGCCCCATGAGCGCTTCATCCTCGACCGCTTCCACGGACTGCGTCTCACGCCTTGTCGAGCTCTTCGGCAGCCAGGCCGAGGTCGCGCGTGCGTTCCAGCTCGACCGTGCAGTGGTCAACCACTGGGTCAAGGCCGGCTATATCCCTGCGCGCTGGGCGAGCGAAGTCGAGCGTGTCACGCAGGGCCGCATCCCCGCAGCCGAAATCGTCAACGAAGCAAGCGCGAAAAAGCCGGTGCGCGTGAAATCGCGCCCGGACGACGCGCCCTTCGGCATCGTTCCGGAGTCCAATCCCATGAGCACCTACGCCCCCTCGAAACGCATTCAGTCATTCCATCCGCCGCAGCGCACGCTCATGGGTCCCGGTCCGACCGAGATCCACCCGCGCGTGCTGACCACGATGAGCCAGCCTGCGATCGGCTATCTCGACCCGGTGTTCGTCGAAATGATGGAAGAGCTGAAAAGCCTGCTGCGCTACGTCTACCAGACGAAGAATCCGCTCACCTTCCCGCTCTCGGGCCCCGGCTCGGTGGGCATGGAGTACTGCTTCGTCAACATGGTCGCGCCCGCAGACAAGGTCATCGTCTGCGTGAACGGCGTGTTCGGCGGTCGCATGCTCGAGAACGTCGTGCGCATGGGCGGTGTGCCGGTGGTTGTCGAGGATGCCTGGGGCGAGCCCGTCGACCCGCAGAAAGTCGAGGACGCGCTGAGGAAGAACAAAGACGCCAAGATTGTCGCGTTCGTCCAGGCCGAGACCTCGACCGGCTGTGGATCGGATGCGAAGCTGCTCACCGAGATCGCGCACAAGTACGGCGCGATGGTGATCGTCGACGCGGTCACCTCGCTCGGCGGCACGCCGGTCAAGGTAGACGAGTGGAACATCGACGCGATCTACTCGGCGAGCCAGAAATGCTTGTCGTGTACGCCTGGGCTTTCGCCGGTGTCGTTTTCCGAGCGCGTCGTCGAGCACGTCAAGCAGCGCAAAGACAAGATCCACAGCTGGTTCATGGACATGAACCTGCTGCTCGGCTACTGGGGAGAGACGACGCGCACCTATCACCACACCGCGCCGACGAATTCGCTCCTCGGCCTGCACGAAGCGCTGCTGCTGATCCGCGAGGAGGGGCTGGAGAACTCCTGGGCGCGCCACCAGCGCCACCATGTCGCGCTGAAGGCGGGGCTCGAGGCGATGGGACTCGAGTTTCTGGTCAAGGAAGCTCACCAGCTGCCGCAGATGAATGCCGTGCTGTGTCCGGAGGGCATCGACGAGGCGCAGGTCCGAGCGACGCTGCTCGCCGAGTTCGGCCTCGAGATCGGCGCCGGGCTCGGCCCGCTCAAGGGCAAGATCTGGCGCTTCGGACTGATGGGTTATTCCTGCCGGCCCGATAACGTCATGCTGTGCCTCTCCGCGCTCGGCTCCGTGCTGGACGACATGGGCTACCCGGTGCACGTTGGCGACGCGGAGTCTGCGGCACATGCCGCGTACGCGCAGATGCACGCGAACGACGCGCGGCGCAAAAAACGGGCCGCATAACCGGGGTAACCTCGGCGCGTGGACACACTGGCTCACGCGCTGTCCGGGGCGCTTGCCGCGCGCGCAACCGCGCCGGCAACGGCGCCGCTGCGCTCGATCCCGCGCCGTGTGGCGGCGGGGTTCTTCGCCTGCGCGGCGCCGGACCTCGATTTCGTCATCGGCTTCCTCGGGCCGGTCGCCTACCTGCAGTTCCACCGCGGCGTGACGCATTCGCTGCTCATGCTGCCGCTGTGGGCGCTGCTTCTTGCCTGGCTGCTCGCGAAGCTGCTGCGCGAGCCGGGTGGCTGGCGCGCCCTCTACGGCGTCTGCGCGCTCGCGCTCTGCGCGCACATCGTCGGCGACGTGATCACGAGCTTCGGCACCATGGTGCTGGCACCGCTTTCGGACTGGCGCGCGTCGATCGGGACCACCTTCATCATCGACCTGTGGTTCAGCGGCATCATCGTCGCCGGCCTGATTGCGGCTGCGATCTTCCGTCGCACGCGCCTGCCAGCCATCGCGGCCAGCGTGCTGCTCGCGGGTTACGTCGGCCTGCAATGGGTGCAGAAGCAACGCGCCGAGGAGATCGGCCGGCAGTACGCGTCGGCGCGCGGGCTCGCCGGCGCGAAGGTTGACGCGCTGCCGCGACCGCTATCGCCCTTCAATTGGACCGTGTTCGTAAGCGACGACTCGGCGCACCATTTCGCGCACATTAATCTCGTGCGCGTGGAACCGCGCGTGCTGGCCGCGGACGCCGGATTCCTTGCGCGTCTCGACGCGCCTTATCTGCCGGTCGCGCAGGCGCGCTGGGAGATGAGAGCGCGCTACGGCGACGCGGCACAGACCCAGGCACTCGCGCGAGTGGCGTGGAATGCGCCCGCGCTCGCGTTCTTTCGCTGGTTCGCCGACAAGCCGGCGTTCGACGGAGTCGGCGAAGGCTCGACCTGCGTGTGGTTCGCGGATCTGCGCTTCCTGACACCGGGGCGCGGCAACATGCCATTTCGCTACGGCGCGTGCCGGGAGCGCGAGGACGCGCCCTGGCTGGCTTATCAGCGCGCGGGCCCCACGGGCCGCACGCGCGTCGAGCGGCTCGACTAGGCGCGCGCTACTTGGGCCGGCGCGCCGCGCGCTCGCCGCCCAGCCGGGCGAGGAACCGGTCTGCGAGCTGCGGTTGCGCGGCGTAGGCATCAAGCGTCGGCAGCATGCGCTGCTCGAGCGCGTCGAGCCGTTCGGTGGGTGGCGGATGGGTCTTGAACATCAGCGCCACCGCAGAATCCTCAGGGTTGATCGACTGCAGAGTCTGCAGCACCACCGGCAGACCCCAGGGATCGTAGCCGCCGCGCGCGGCGACCACCACGCCGAGCCGGTCCGCTTCTAGCTCGTCCGCCTTGTCCAGACCACGCACATAGAGTCCGGTGCCGAAGGACACCAGGCGGTTGCGCAGCTCGGAATTGCGGTCCTGCATCGCGAGCGCGAGGACATTGGTGGCCACGTTCGCGAGTGCGCCCTTCTGAATCGCCTTCAGATGGTGCTTGCGCAGCACGTGCACGATCTCGTGCGCGAGCACGCCCGCGAGCTCGGCCTCGGTCGTCATTCGCGCGATGAGCCCGCCGGTCACGAAGATGTAGCCGCCGGGCGTGGCGAAGGCGTTCACCTGCGGCGCATCGAGCACGGCGAATCGCCAGGGCAGATCCGCGCGCTCGGTCTGCGAGGCGAGCCAGCGCCCGACTTCGTTTACGTAGCGCTGCAGGGTCGGGTTCGGATGCAGCGGCGCCGCACCGAGCAGGCGCGCGGCCAAGTCGCGCCCGATCTCGATTTCGCCTTTCTGGTCGATTTCGGTGCCCGCCTGGCCGAGGCTCTTGGCAGTGTCGATCAGGCGGTTGATGTCCAGATTGAACTGCGCGCGCGCGTTTCCCGCCGCGAGGCAGAGCAGGCATGCGAACAGCAGCGCGCGCGTCACGTCACTCCTCGGGCGGGTAAGCGACGCTCTGTGCCTGCAGAGGGCCGTCGGAAGCAAACCGGCCGGCTTCGTCCGCGCTCACGGCGAAGCTGTCCATTCTCTGCACCGCGGCCGCGTTCGGTTGCGCCGTGGAGATGTCCTCGGCATCCAGTCCGCGTACCCCGGTGGTGACTTGCGAGCCCGAGGTTCCGCCGCGCGCCACGTTGAACAGCTGGGCGACGCCGCTGTCGCCGGCCTTGCCCGTTGCCGCACCGCCGAAGCGCAGGGCGAGAAATTTCACCCAGCCGCTCGCACCGGCGCTCGTGCTGACCTGGATCCATCCACCGCGTCGCTCGGCCGTCTGCACCGGCGCATTTTCCTCGAGCGATGCGACGGTCTGCGCGTCGCTCGCCGGCGCCTGCTTCAGCTCGGTTGCGCGTATCACCGTGGCAGGGTCGGCGTGCGCGGTGAGCGCCCAGAACAGGGCGATCGCAACCGGTACCGCGCGTCTGCGATCGGGCTTCATGTCGGTTTACGTCTCGGTTCGAACAGCGCGACTTCCTGTGCGCGGCCCTTCACTTTATACGAACCGCAGGACGCGAAGTCAAAGGATTCTCCGCAGCGCAGCATGGTCTCGCGCGAGACCAGGATGCGGCGCTTCGCCTCCTTGGTCAGGCCCTCGATGCGGCTGGCCAGGTTCACCGTGTCGCCGATCGAGGTGTACTCGCGCCGCTGATCTGAGCCGATCAGGCCGACCACGGCAGGACCGGAATGGATGCCGATGCCAACGTCGAACTCGGCACCGATGTCCTCGATGTCGCTCTTGAAGCGTTCGAGCGTGTCGGCCATGTCGAGCGCGCAGCGTACCGCATGCACCGCATGATCCGGGTCGTCCAGCGGCGCGCCCCAGACCGCCATGATCGCGTCGCCGATGAACTTGTCGAGCGTGCCGCCGTGCCGGAAGACGACCGCGACCTGCAGCGTGAAGTAGCGGTTGAGCAGTTCGACGACCTGCTCCGGCGAGCGCGTTTCGGAGAGCGCGGTGAAGCCGCGGATGTCCGAAAACAGCAGCGTCACCTCTCGCGTCTGGCCCGTGCCTTCGAGCCCGCCGCGCTCGAGCAGCTGACTGACCACGTGCGGATTGACGAAGCGCGAGAACTGTGCGATCGCTTCTTCCCGGCTGCGGCGTTCGCGCAGGTAGGCTGCGAGCGCGGCGCCGAAGTAGAACAGCCACGCGGCGACGAGCGGTGTCAGCAGGGGCAGCAGGAGCAGGCGCCCGGCGGCGAGATACGCGGTCGCGAGCAACGCCAGGCTTGCCGCCAGAAGCGCGGCGCCCGTCAGGCCTGCGTCCAGGTTGCGCCGAAAGGCGGCCGCGAGCAGTGCGAGGAGCACGACGCCGGCGATTGCCGGCCACAGCGCGCTCGCGATGCGCATGCGGCGGCCGTTTTTCAGGTTCTCGAGCGCAGTGCCGAGGATCTCGCCGCCCGCATGCAGGCTCGCGAGCGGCGTCACGCGCAGGTCCTTGAGTCCGGCGGCGCCGGTACCCACGACGACGATCTTTCCTGCGAACTCGTCCGGCGGCCGCTGGCGATTCGAACGGTTGAAGTCCTCGTACAGGTCGCTGTACGAAACGTGCGCAAAATCGCCCGCGCGCCCGCGCCAGGCGAGCACCATGTCGTCTGCCGCGGGCAGCGTCCAGCCGAGATCGCGCGCGACGCGCGCTGGCAGCGACAGCAGCGTCCAGCCGTACATGCGCGTGCGCAGCGCGTAGCGCCGGCCGACGCCGTCGGAGTCTTCGACAAAATTGATCGTTCCCGCGCGCCAATGCTCGGGCGGCAGCACCAGCGGCGGAATCAGGGCGACGCGCGCATTCGGGTCGGCGTCGGGGCCGGGGATCAGCCCGACGAGCCCGGCGAGCTCGCGCGCCTGCACGCCCCGCGGGTCGTCGCGCGGGTCGAGGCGCACGAGGGGAAAGTAGGTGTTCGGATGCTTGGCGACCGCCTCGACGAGGGCCTGATCGCTCTCGGGGCGGAAGCGATCGGGCTCGGAGAACATGATATCGAAGACGATGGCGAGCGGCCGCTGTGCCGCGAGCCCGTCGATCAATTCGGCATGGATCGCGCGCGGCCACGGCCAGCGGCCCGCGACATCCTGCATCTTGGCAAGGCTTTTCTCGTCGATGTCGACGAGCACGATCGCCGGATCGGGCGTGAGCCGCGCCGCCTGGCTGCGCACGAAGACATCGAGCAGCCGGTTTTCAAGCGGTCTGAATAGACCGAACGCGAAGAGCTCGAGTGCGGCCGCGGCGAGCACCGCGGCTGCCAGCCAGCCGAGCGTGCTGCGCGCCGCGCCGCTCATGGCCTCATCGCCGCTGCGTTCAGGCGGTCACAGGCCGAGCCGCCTGCAGATCTCGGCCGCCAGCGGCGCCTGGTTCAGCGTATAGAAATGCAGCCCCGGTGCGCCTCCGGCGAGCAGCCGCTCGCACAGGCCGGTGACGACGTCTAGGCCGAAGGCGCGTATCGACGCGCTGTCGTCATGAAACGATTCGAGCTTGAAGCGGATCCAGCGCGGTATCTCGGCGCCGCAGACATCCGAGAATCTCGCGAGCTGCGAGTAATTCAGGATCGGCATGACGCCCGCGACGACCGGGACGCCGATGCCCGCACTGCGGCATTCCTCGACGAAGCGGAAGTAGGCATCCGCGCTGTAGAAGTACTGTGTGATCGCGGCGTTCGCGCCGGCCTCGACCTTTTTCCTGAAATTGCGGATCTCGTCGGCCGCGCTGCGCGTCTGCGGGTGGTACTCGGGGTAGCAGGCCACGTCGATCGTGAACCAGTCGCCCGTCGTTTCGCGGATGAAGGCCACCAGCTCGCTCGCGTAACGGAATTCGCCGGCTGCCGCAAGGCCGGAGGGCAGGTCGCCGCGCAGCGCCACCAAATGCCGGATGCCGTGCTGCTTGTAGCGCGCGAGCTGTGCCGCGACGTCCTCGCGCGAGGAAGCGACGCAGGACAGATGCGGTACGCCTTCGAGCCCTTCGGCGCGTATCGCGAGCACCGTTTCGAGCGTGCCCTCGCGCGTCGAGCCGCCCGCGCCGAACGTGACGGAGAAAAAGCGCGGCTTGAACGCCGCGAGCTGCCGCCAGGTGTCGCGCAGCTTGTCGCGCCCGGCCGGCGTCTTGGGCGGAAAGAATTCGAAGCTGATCTCGCGGTTCGGCACCGCGTTCATCGACGTCCTTCGATGAAAGGCTTGAGCGCAGCGTAGATCGCCCGGTTTGCGGGCGCCTGCAGCCCGTCTTCGAGCGCCATGCGTGCCACCGCGCCCGCAAGCCACGGCGCCTCGAGCCGCCCGCCCGCGTCGAGGTCGCCGTGCATCGACGAGGTCATCTCCGCGGGCAGCCCGTCGACCGCCTTCATGGTCGTAGCGACGAGATCGTCGGCGAGCGCGACGCCGCGCTTGCGCCCGACCTGCCAGGTCTCGCGCATCACCGCCTCAAGTAGCCAGCGCAGGTCCGGGTCGGCGCGCACCACGCCGAGCCTCGAGCGCGAGACCGTCGTCGTGCCGCTGATTGCGGCGAGCGCCACGAACTTCTCCCACAGCACGCGCAGGACATCATCGGCGAGCTCGGCATCGATCTTCGCTTCGACGCAGGCCGCGTGGAACGCCTGCGCTGCGGCGCGCTGGGAAGGTTCGACCGCACCGAAGCGCAGCCGCGCCATCGTCCCGGTATGCGCGATCACGCCCGGCTCGGCGATACGCGCCGCGATGTACGCGGCGCCGCCCATCACGCGCTCGCGCCCGAGCACCGCACCGATGCGCTCGATCGACTCGACCCCGTTCTGGAACGGAATGACGACGCCGCCCTTCGCGACGAGCGGCCGGATGCGCTCGGCGGCGGCTTCGGTATCCCACAGTTTCACCGCAAACAGCACCACGTCGGCGCTGCCCGCAGTGGCGGGGTCCTCGACCGCTTCCACTTTCAGCGTCGCGTCACCCGCAAGGCTCTTGATCGTCAGCCCTTTCGAGCGCAGCGCTTCGAGATGCGCGCCGCGCGCGATGAACACGACCTCGTTGCCCGCCTGCGCGAGCCGGCCGCCGAAGTAGCCGCCGACCCCGCCTGCGCCCATCACCGCGATGCGCATGGCTGCCCCCTCAGTATCGGTAGTGCTCCGCTTTGTAGGGCCCGTCCTTTGACACGCCGATGTACGCTGCCTGCGCGTCGGTCAGCAAGGTGAGCGAGGCCCCCAGCTTGGAGAGCTGCAGGCGCGCGACCTTCTCGTCGAGTTGCTTCGGCAGGATGTACACGCCGATCGGGTACTTCGCCGTGTGGTTGAAGAGCTCGATCTGGGCCAGCACCTGGTTGGCGAACGAGGAGCTCATCACGAAAGACGGGTGTCCCGTCGCGCACCCCAGGTTCACCAGCCGCCCTTCGGCGAGCAGGATGATGCGCTTGCCGTCCGGGAAGATGATGTGATCGACCTGCGGCTTGATGTTCTCCCATTTGTACTGCTTAAGGGCAGCGACCTCGATCTCGTTGTCGAAGTGGCCGATGTTGCAGACGATCGCGTTGTTCTTCATCGCCTTCATGTGCGAATGGGTGATGACGTTCAGGTTGCCCGTTGCGGTGACGAAGATGTCGGCCTGCGGCGCCGCTTCCTCCATGGTTACGACGCGGTAGCCCTCCATCGCCGCCTGCAAGGCGCAGATCGGATCGATCTCGGTCACCCAGACCTGGGCCTGAAGGCCGCGCAGCGCCTGCGCCGAGCCCTTGCCGACTTCGCCATAGCCGCAGATCACCGCGATCTTGCCGGCGACCATGACGTCGGTCGCGCGCTTGATGCCGTCTACCAGCGACTCGCGGCAGCCGTAGATGTTGTCGAACTTGGATTTGGTCACCGAATCATTTACGTTGATCGCCGGGAACATCAGCTGGCCATCCTTCGCCATCTGGTACAGGCGATGCACGCCGGTCGTCGTCTCCTCGGTGACGCCCCGGATCTCCCGCGCCGCCTTCGAGTACCAGCCGGGCTGCGCGGCGAGGCGCTTCCTGATCGCTGCGAACAGCGCCGTCTCTTCCTCGCTCGTAGGCTTGTCGAGCACCGCGGCGTTCTTCTCCGCCTTCACTCCGAGATGCATCAGCAGCGTGGCGTCGCCGCCGTCGTCGAGGATCATGTTCGGGCCCTTGCCGCCGGCGAACTCGAAGATGCGATGGGTGAAATCCCAGTACTCGTCGAGCGACTCCCCTTTGTAGGCGTAGACCGGGGTTCCGACCGCCGCGATTGCCGCCGCAGCGTGGTCCTGCGTAGAGAAGATGTTGCACGAGGCCCAGCGCACTTCGGCGCCGAGCGCGTTCAGCGTCTCGATCAGCACCGCGGTCTGGATCGTCATGTGCAGCGATCCGGAGATGCGCGCGCCCTTCAGCGGCTTGGACCCGGCGTATTCCTCGCGGATCGCCATCAGCGCAGGCATTTCGAGCTCGGCGATGGTCATCTCCTTGCGGCCCCAGTCCGCAAGCGCAAGATCGGCGACGTTGTAGTCGGTAAACTTCGGGTTGGGTGCATTCATGGCAAGAAGCTCCTATCGAGTGTGACCGTCCGGGGGGAGCCCCAAAAAGCAAAGCGCCCGCACCGGATTCGATGCGAGCGCCGTTGATTTCGCTGAGCCTGTCTCCCGCCTCGCGGGAGATGCAACGCTCCTCAGCCGGGCGTGATTATAACTCGGTCAGGCGGCCTGTTTGAGCGTCAGCGCCTTGTCGGTGGCCTCCCATGTGAATTCGGGCTCATCGCGCCCGAAATGGCCGTAGGCCGCTGTTTTCTCGTATATCGGGCGCAGCAGATCGAGCATCTGGACGATGCCCTTCGGGCGCAGATCGAAATGCCTGAGCACCAGCGCGGAGAGCTCGTCGTCCGACAGCCTGCCGGTGCCTTCCGTGGTCACCATGACCGAGGTCGGCTTGGCCACGCCGATCGCGTAGGACACCTGCACGAGGCATTTCCGCGCCAGGCCCGCCGCGACGATGTTCTTCGCGACATAGCGGCCGGCGTAGGCCGCCGAGCGATCTACTTTCGACGGGTCCTTGCCCGAGAATGCCCCGCCGCCGTGCGGCGCCGCGCCGCCGTAGGTGTCGACGATGATCTTGCGGCCGGTGAGCCCGCAATCTCCCTTCGGCCCGCCGATCTCGAATGCGCCCGTCGGGTTGACCAGGTAGCGCACCTCGCGTTTGACGAGATTCTTCGGCAGGACGGGCTTGATGATTTCCTCGATCACGCCTTCGGCGAGCTGCTCGTGCCTGACCCCCTTCGCGTGCTGCGTCGAGATGAGCACCGTGTCGATCGAATCGGGCTTTCCGTTCAGGTAGCGCACCGTGACCTGCGACTTGGCGTCGGGCCGCAGCCAGGCGAGCCGCCCGTCGCGTCGCACTTCCGACTGCCGCTCGACCAGGCGGTGCGCAAGATAGATCGGCAGCGGCATGAGCGCCGGCGTTTCGTCGCAGGCATAGCCGAACATCAGGCCCTGGTCGCCGGCGCCCTGGTCGAGATCGATGCCCTTGCCTTCGTCGACGCCCTGCGCGATGTCGGGAGACTGCTGCCCGTACACGGTGAGGATGGTGCAGGTATCCGCGTCGAACCCGATCGACGGATCCGTGTAGCCGATGCGGCGGATGGTCTGGCGCACGACGTCCTGGTATTTCACTTCCGCGCTCGTCGTGATCTCGCCGGCGAGCACGACCAGGTTGTCCTTGACCAGGGTTTCCGCGGCGACGCGGGCGCGCGGGTCTTTGGCTAGAATGGCGTCGAGTATCGCGTCCGAGATCTGGTCGGCGACCTTGTCAGGATGTCCCTCCGACACCGATTCCGACGTGAACAGGAAATCGCTCATTGCGCGTGAGCCTCGTATGGATGACGGGCCGCGCTGAACGCGCCCCCGGTTTGCGAGAAGGGCGCAAGGATACCAAAGATTGCCGCATCGCTTCGACTTGCCGATCGCATGCTGCAGTTTCTGACGCGCTCGGTCGCGGCGCTCCCGCTTCCCGTAGTGCATGCCGTGGGCGCGCTGCTCGGCTGGCTGGTGTACTTCGCCTCGCCCACCTACCGGCGCAACCTGCGCGAGAACATGGCGCGCGCGGGCTACCACGACGCGGCGATCCGGCGTGCGGCGATCTCGGCCGCGGGCGAGCTGGTCGCGGAGATACCCGCGATCTGGTTCCGGCCGCGCGACGCACTGCTGCCACTGGTGCGGCAGATCCACGGCGAGGCCTACGTCGATGCTGCGCGCGCGGCGGGCAAGGGCATCGTCTTCCTGACCGCACACCTTGGCTGCTTCGAGATCACCGCACAACTCGCTGGCGCGCACATGCCGATCACCGTCCTGTACCGGGCGCCCAAGCAGGCCTTCCTGCAACCGCTTATCGATGGCGGTCGCGCACAGCACAATGTGCGTCTCGCGCCGGCGAACGTCAGCGGCGTGCGCGAGTTGATCGCCGCGCTCAAGCGTGGCGAGGCGGTGGGGATCCTGCCGGATCAGGTCCCGAGCCGGGGCGAGGGCGAATGGGCCGAGTTGTTCGGCCACCCGGCCTACACGATGACGCTCGCCGCTCGACTCGCGGCGCGCGCGGACGCCGTCACGCTGCTCGCTTTCGGTGAGCGTCTGCCGCGCGGCGCAGGCTACGTCGTTCACGTATGGCCGATGCCGGAACGCCAGGCCGACGAATCGCCGGGACGCTGGCTAAACCGCGCGGTCGAAGAGCTGATTCGGGCGAAGCCCGCGCAGTACCTCTGGGGCTACAACCGCTACAAGGTCCCGCGCGGGGCGGTGAGGCCATGAGCCGTGTCCCGGTCTCTCGCGGCTGGCCACGTGGCGAGAGGCCGCGCGCCGTGGCAGGATGGCCCGCCTCCGGGCGAGGCGAGTCGCTACGCGAAAGGCGCGCGCTATGACGACGTTGCGAACGGCGGTGATCGGCGTGGGCTATCTCGGGCGTTTCCACGCCGAAAAGCTCGCCTCGATGCCGGGGGTGCGGCTGGTGGCGGTGGCCGATATCGACCTCGAGCGTGCGCGGGCGGTCGCTTCGGCGCATGGCTGCGAAGCACACGCCGACTATCGCACGCTGCTCGGCACGGTGGACGCGGCCTGCGTGGTGGTGCCGACCGAGATGCACCACGCGGTCGCGCGCGACTGCCTGCGCGCGGGCGCGCACGTGCTGGTCGAGAAGCCGATCGCGCGCACGCTCGCGGAGGCCGACGACCTGGTCGCCATCGCCAAGGCACAGGGGCGCGTGCTGCAGGTGGGCCACCTGCAGCGCTTCAACCCCGCCTTTCGGGCGCTCGAACGCTCGATCGGTCGGCCGATTTTCATCGAGACCGAGCGCCTGGCGCCTTTCAAGCAGCGCGGCGTCGACGTCGACGTGGTGCTCGATCTGATGATCCACGACCTCGACCTGGTGCTGGCGATGACCAAGAGCGAGCCAAGCCTGGTCAGCGCCTGCGGGGCGAGCGTGATGACCGAGTCGATCGATCTCGCCAATGCACGACTCGAGTTTTCCGACGGCTGCGTGGCGAACCTGTCTGCCAGCCGGGCGAGCCAGGACGCAGTGCGCAAGCTGCGCGCGTTCCATGCGGACGGCTACCTTTCCGCGGATCTGCAGGCCGGGCGGCTGCGACTGGTCAAGCGCGGCGCTGCGCGGGGCGCGGTGGTGCAGGAGGAGATCGCGTTCGACGAGCGCGACGAGCTGCGCGCTGAGATCGAAGCCTTCGTGTCGGCGATCTCCGCCCGCGGGCCGGCGCTGGTCAGCGGCGACGACGGACGCCGTGCGCTCGCGCTTGCGCTCGACATCGGACGCCTGGTGCGCGAGCGCGCAGCGCGCTTCGCCGCGGCGGCGCCGGAGCAGGGACGGTGAGCGCGATCGGCATGCTGGACCTGCGCGCGGAGTACGCCGAGCTGCGCGAAGCCGGAGCTTAGAATCTGCTCGTGTTCGTCAATCCTTCCGATGCAGAGATCCGCGATCGGCTCGAGCGCGTGAAGACGATCGCCGTCGTCGGCCTGTCGCCGCGGCCCGATCGGCCGAGCCACAGCATTGCCCGGCGGCTGCAGCAGTGGGGTTATCGCGTGATTCCGGTGCGACCCGCAGTGCGCGAAGTGCTGGGCGAAAAGGCCTATGCACGGCTCGCCGACGTCGCGGAGAAGATCGATCTGGTCGACGTCTTTCGCCGCGCGAACCAGGTCGCGCCAATCGTCGAGCAGTGCATCGCCCTGAGGATTCCCGCGCTGTGGATCCAGCAGGGCATCGTGAACGAGGCGGCCGCGGCGCGTGCGCGCGAGGCCGGTCTGTTCGTCGTCATGGACCGCTGCATTGCGGTGGACTACCGCAGGCTGATGCCCGCGGTGCAGGCCTGAGTCGATGACTCGGGTCGCGTTCACCAAGATGGAGGGCGCCGGAAACGATTTCGTGGTGATCGATGCGACCGCGACGCCTTTTGCGCTCGACACGATGCAGCTGCGCCGGCTGGCCGACCGGCACTATGGGGTCGGCTGTGACCAGGTGCTGGTGGTTGAACGCAGCACGCGTGCCGACGCGGACTTCCGCTACCGGATCTTCAACGCCGACGGCGTGGAGGTCGAGCATTGCGGCAACGGTGCGCGCTGCTTCGTGCATTACGTGCGCGCGCGCGGACTGACCACAAAACGCGAGATCCGCGTCGAGATCATGACCGGGATCATCGTCCCTCGGCTCGAGGACGACGGCGAGGTCTCGGTCGACATGGGCCCGCCGATCCTCGACCCTGCACGCGTGCCGTTCGTCACGGATCGGGCGGATCTCGTCCAGTCGCTCGATCTCGACGCTCACCGCGTCGAGATCATGGCGCTGTCGATGGGCAATCCGCATGCCGTGCAGATCGTTTCCGACGTGGAAACCGCGCCGGTGCAGACAGAGGGACCGCGCATCGAACGTCACCCGCGCTTTCCGAAGCGCGTCAACGCGGGCTACATGCAGGTCGTCGATCGGGGGCGCATCCGGCTGCGCGTCTGGGAGCGCGGCGCGGGGGAGACCCTGGCCTGCGGCACGGGCGCCTGCGCGGCGGTCGTTGCCGGCATTGCGCGTGGCCTGCTCGACTCGCCGGTGCGGGTCGAGGCGCGCGGAGGCGCGTTGACCGTGTCTTGGGCCGGCGGCGACAATCCGGTATGGATGAAAGGGCCCGCGATGACGGTGTTCGAAGGGACGATGGAGCTGGCGGAACGATGAACGAAGAAGACGTCGCCGTATTCCTGCGCGCGCACCCGCGCTTCTTCGACCAGCACCCCGAGCTGCTCGAGGCCATTCGCGTGCCACATCCCTACGGCGGGCGCGCGATCCCGCTCGCCGAGCGCCAGGTCGTGTCCCTGCGCGAGCGCGCGCGTTCGCTCGAGGCCAAGCTCGGCGAGCTGATCCGAGTTGGCGAGGAGAACGACGCGATCAGCGAGCGGGTTCACCGGCTGGCGATCGCGCTTCTCGCCGCGCGCGATTTTCCGGCTCTCGCGCAGGCGCTGTACTTCAACCTGCGCGAGGATTTTTCCGTGCCGCACGTCGTGTTGCGCGTCTGGGGCAAGGCACTGCCAGCCGGGTGCATCGAGGCCGAGCCCGTGAGCGACAAGCAACGCCAGGCCGCCGAGACCATGGGCAGGCCGCAGTGCGGGCCTGCGGCGGGAAGCCCGTTCCTCGCGTGGTTCGGCGAAACGGCGCCGCACCTGCACTCGCTTGCGCTCGTTCCACTGGGCGGGACGGGCATCTTCGGCTTGCTCGCGCTCGGCAGCGAGGACGCCGGGCGCTTCTATCCCGAGATGGGCACGCTGTATCTGCGGCGGATCGGCGAGCTCTGCGCCGTAGGCGTCGGCGGCCGCAGCTAGCGCGACGCGTCCTTTTGGCGGCGCCGCCGATGCCCGCACACCCGGACCGTCCGCTGGTCGCGGACTGGCTCGAATCGTTGCGCGTGCAGCGCCGCCTCTCCCCCGCCACGATCAGCAACTACCATCGCGCGGCCGCGGCGCTGCTCGCGCTCTCGGGCGACATGCGGCTCGGCGAGATCGACCCGGCGCAGATCCGGCGGTTCGTGGCGGGTCTGCACGCGCGCGGCCTTTCCGGTCGCACGCTCGCGCTCACGCTGTCGGCGTGGCGCAGCCTCTACCGCTGGCTTTCCCGCCAGCGCGGTTTTCGCAGCAACCCGGTCCAGGCCGTGCGCGCGCCGAAAGCCGTGCGCGGTCTGCCCAAGGTGCTTTCGGTCGAGCAGGCACAGCGCCTGTTCGACGTCGATGCCGATGGCGACTGCGCGCGGCTGCGCGATGCCGCCATGTTCGAGCTGCTGTACTCGTCGGGCCTGCGCCTGGCCGAGCTCGTTTCGCTCGACCTCGGCGATGGCCGTCTCGATCTGGCCACGGGCGAGGTCACGGTGACCGGCAAGGGGAGCAAGACCCGCACTGTTCCGGTCGGCACGCGCGCGCGCGACGCGCTGCGGCGCTGGCTCGAGGCGCGCGCCGGGCTGGCGAGTCCGGGCGAAGCCGCGCTCTTCGTCGGCGCGCGCGGTGCGCGCATTGCGCCGGGGACTGTCCGGGCGCGGCTGCGGGCCTGGGCGCTGCGCCAGGGGATCGACGCGGTGCACCCCCACATGCTGCGCCACTCCTTCGCCAGCCACCTGCTGCAGTCATCCCAGGACCTGCGCGCGGTGCAGGAAATGCTCGGACACGCGAGCGTGTCCACCACGCAGGTCTACACGCACCTGGATTACCAGGCGCTGGCCAAGGTCTACGACGCCGCGCACCCGCGCGCCAGGAAGAAGTAGCTTCGCGCGCGGCGCCGGCGCTGCCAGTAGAATGCGCCGGTTGCAACCCCCGGGATCGAAAGGCGCGCCGGCATGTCGCGCGGATCCGTCACTCTCCGCACCCCCTGAATTCGAATGCTGCTGGCATCGGTCATCGTGGCAACGCTTGCCGGAGGTCTTCTTTCGGTACTGGCCGCCGCAGTGCTCGCCTTCGCGGTGCTCGAGCGCTGGATGCCGCGCCTGGTGAGTTTCGCGGTCGGTGCGCTGCTCGGCGCGGCGCTGCTCAACCTGCTGCCCGAAGCGCTCGAATCGTCCGCGGATGCGCGCGCGGTATTCACCACCTTGCTCGTCGGTCTGCTGGTGTTCTTCATGCTGGAAAAGCTCGCGCTCTGGCGCCACGCGCATGGGCCCGGCGATCACGCGCACGGCCACGAAGCGCAGTCACAGGGATTTCCGCGCCCGGCGGGCGCGCTCATCGTGTTCGGGGATTCGCTGCACAACTTCGTCGACGGGGTACTGATCGCCGCGGCTTTCCTCGCCGACCCCACGCTCGGCTGGGCGACCGCGCTCGCGGTGATCGCGCACGAGGTGCCGCAGGAGGTCGGCGACTTCATGGTGCTGCTGCACGTCGGATATGCGCGAAAGCGCGCGCTCGCGCTTAATGCGGTATCCAGCCTGGCGTCCGTCGTGGGCGGTCTGGTGGGCTATTTCGCGCTCCGATCGGCTTTGTCTGCGCTACCCTACGTTCTGGCCTTCTCCGCGGCGGGATTCCTGTATATCGCAGTCGCGGACCTGATCCCCAATCTGCACCGCCGGTTCGAGGTCAAGGATGCCTTGTCACAGGTCGCGCTCATCGCGCTGGGCGTCGCAATCGTCGCGATTGCGGGGCATGGGCACTAGCCGCCGGAACCCGTCATCAGGAGCCTCGAGATGAATCAGCAGGACATGGTCCCGGTCACGATCCTGACCGGATTTCTGGGCAGCGGGAAGACGACGCTGCTAAACCGCATCCTCCAGGAGGATCACGGTCACCGCATCGCGGTGATCGAGAACGAGTTCGGCGAAGTCGGTGTCGACAACGACATCATCGAAAAGTCCGACGAGCAGATCGTCGAGATGAACAACGGCTGCATCTGCTGCACGGTGCGCGGCGACCTGATCCGCATCCTCGGCGACCTGAAGGAACGGCGTGAAAAAGGCGCGCTCGCCTTCGACCGCGTGGTGATCGAAACGACCGGAATGGCCGACCCGGGCCCGGTGGCGCAGACCTTCTTCACCGACGAGGAAATCGGCGGCTACTACCTGCTCGACTCGATCCTCACCCTGGTCGACGCCAAGCACGCCGAAAAGCAGCTCGACGAGTTCCACGAAGCGCAGGAACAGGTCGGCTTTGCCGACAAGGTGCTGATGTCGAAGACCGACCTGGTGAGCGAGGCGGACGTGGCGCGGCTTGCGGAACGTATCAAACGCATGAATCCGCGCGCTCCGATCAAGCCGGTGCATTTCGGCAACGCGCCACTCGACGAGGTGCTCGACCTGCGCGGCTTCAACCTGAACGCGATTCTGGAAATCGATCCCGAGTTCCTCACCAGCATCGCGCACGAGCATCACGACGAGGTCGAGTCGTTCGTGTTTCGCAGCGACAAACCCTTCGACGGCGACAAGCTCGAGCAGTTTCTCTCCGGCATGATCCAGGTCTACGGGCCCGATCTGCTGCGCTACAAGGGGGTGCTGTGGATGAAGGGCAACCCCCGGCGCGTGGTCTTCCAGGGCGTGCACATGATGATGGGCGGTGACCTCGGCAAGCCCTGGGTCAAAGGCGAGAAGAAATCGTCGATCATGGTGTTCATCGGCAAGAAGCTGCCGCGGGACCTGTTTATCGCGGGACTCGAACAATGCCTCGCGGGTGCGGGGCCGCGCTGATGGAGCAACTGCACGGTACGACCATCCTGTCGGTGCGTCGCGGCGAGAAGGTGGCGCTCGGCGGCGATGGCCAGGTGACGCTCGGGCAGATTGTGCTCAAGGGGGGCGCGCGCAAGATCCGCCGGCTCTACCAGGACCGGATCCTGGCTGGCTTCGCCGGCGGCACTGCCGACGCCTTTACGCTGTTCGAGCGCTTCGAGGGCAAGCTCGACAAGCACCAGGGCAATCTGATGCGCTCGGCAGTCGAGCTCGCCAAGGACTGGCGCACCGACCGGGTGCTGCGACGACTCGAGGCGATGCTGGCGGTCGCCGACCGCGAACATTCACTGGTCATCACCGGCGTAGGCGACGTGCTCGAGCCCGAGCACGGCATCGTGGCGATCGGCTCGGGCGGCCCGTACGCGCAGAGCGCCGCGCGCGCCCTGCTCGAAAACACCGCCCTCGAGCCGCGCGAAATCGTCGAGCGCGCGCTTGCGATCGCCGCCGACCTGTGCATCTACACCAATCATCAGCGCTCGATCGAAGTTCTGGAGTAGGACGATGTCGTCGATGACCCCGCAGGAGATCGTCCACGAGCTGGATAAGCATATCGTCGGCCAGGACCGCGCCAAGCGCGCCGTCGCGATTGCGCTGCGCAACCGCTGGCGCCGTCTGCAGGTGGCCGAACCGCTGCGCCAGGAAATTACGCCGAAGAACATACTCATGATCGGACCGACAGGCGTGGGCAAGACCGAGATCGCGCGGCGTCTCGCACGGCTCGCGGACGCGCCCTTCGTCAAGGTCGAGGCGACGAAGTTCACCGAGGTCGGCTACGTCGGACGGGACGTCGACACCATCGTGCGCGATCTGGTCGAGACCAGCGTCAAGCAGACCCGCGAGCAGGCGATGCGCCGCGTGCGCTTGCGCGCCCAGGACGCCGCCGAGGAGCGCATCCTCGACACGCTGCTGCCGCCGGCGCGCCACGCAGGATTCGGCCAGGCCGAACCGGCGGGCGAGGAGAGCGCGACGCGGCAGAAGTTCCGCAAGAAGCTGCGCGAGGGCGAGCTCGACGACAAGGAGATCGAGATCGAGCTGTCCGCGGTTTCGGCGCAGATGGAGATCCTTGCGCCCCCCGGGATGGAGGAGCTCACCGCCCAGATCCAGGGCATGTTCCAGAACGTCGCCGGCGGACGGCGCAAGCTGCGCAAGCTCAAGCTACGCGAGGCCATGCAGCTGCTCACCGACGAAGAAGCGGCGAAACTGGTAAACGACGAGGACCTGAAGACGCGCGCCCTGGCCAACGTCGAGCAGAACGGTATCGTGTTTCTCGATGAGGTGGACAAGATCGCCTCGCGCAGCGAGCTCGCCGGCGCCGACGTCTCGCGCCAGGGCGTGCAGCGAGACCTCCTGCCGCTGGTGGAAGGCACCACGGTGTCGACGAAGTACGGCATGGTGAAGACCGACCACATTCTGTTCATCGCCTCGGGGGCGTTTCACCTGTCCAAGCCCTCGGATCTGATTCCGGAGCTGCAGGGGCGCTTCCCGATCCGGGTCGAGCTCAGCTCGCTTTCGGTGGACGACTTCGAGCGCATCCTGACTTCGACCGACGCGAGCCTGGTCAAGCAGTACCGCGCGCTGCTCGGCACCGAGGGCGTCAATCTCGAGTTCGAGCCGGCCGCGATCCGGCGCCTCGCTGAGATTGCGTTTCAGGTCAACGAGGGCACGGAGAACATCGGCGCGCGGCGCCTGTACACCGTGCTCGAGAAGCTGCTCGAGTCGATTTCCTTCGATGCGGGCACCCGCAGCGTGGGGGAGATCGTCATCGACGCGGCCTACGTCGATGCGCGGCTCGCCGAGCTTGCGAAGAACGAGGACCTGGCGCGCTACGTGCTGTGAGGCGGCGAAGCGCCCGGCGCAGGCTGTGCGGCGAGCGCCGCGCGCAGGCATTCCGGACACAGACAGCCCTCGCCGCTCAGCGGCTGGAGCGGCGGCAGTTCGGCGCACCAGCAGCGCTCGGCGCCTGACTGCAGGCCGCATTCGAAGCTTGCACCGCAGCGTGCGCAGCGGTTGACCGCCCCGGGCGGCGCGTCAGGCCGGGTGCTCATCCTCGCCGTGAGAGAGTTCCTGGATCGCCTGGCGCAGGCGCTGCATCTGATCCTCGAAGTTCCTGCAGCCCTTGCACATCATGAAGTGCACGCGCAGGGCGACCCGCTCGCCGAAGTCGAGCCGGCGATCGAGCCCCTCGGAGACAAGGCGCGTCACCTCTTTGCATGAGGGCATCGATTTCATCGCGTGCGTGCCGCCTTGTCACGTCCCCTGCCGAACCACCGCTCGTCCAGACACAGCCGCAAGGCCATGCGCGCCCGGTACAGCAAAACCCAGCAATGGGTCGGGGTGATGCGAAGTTCCTTACAGATCTCCCCGGTGTCCAGTCCCATATGCTCGCGCAGCATGAACACCCGCGCGGTCTTCGCCGGCAGACGCGCAAGGCATTGCTCGAGCACGCCGAGGAACTGCTTCTGCTCCAGCGCGCCTTGGGGCTCCTGCCAGGCCTCGGGGCGCTCCTGCCAATGTCCGTTGGCGCGGAACAGCTGGTCGAAGTCCGCATCGTTTTCGGGTTCCGCACCCGCCGACGGTTCGCGCGCCGCGCGCCGGATGCTGTCGACGATCTTGTGCTTGAGAATACCGGTGAGCCAGGTGCGAAGGTTCGAGCGGCCGGCAAACTTCGCTTCGCCCGCAAGCGCGGCGAGGAGCGTTTCCTGTACCGCGTCCTCGGCAGCGTTCGGATCGCGCAGCTGGAGGGCGGCAAAGCGGAGCAGATAGGGGCGTTGCCGCTCGAGCTGCGCCCGGAAATCGGCCTGCTCGGGCCTGAGATCTGTCACGATCCGGGCACTTTAGCGGTGCGCGCGATCCCGTACAATCGTGACGCACATGAAAAAACCCAATTCCGCCACCGAGCAGGCCCGTACGCTGGCGGAAGCGCTTCCCTACATCCGGCGCTTCCACGGCAGGACGATCGTCGTCAAGCTCGGCGGCAACGCGATGGTGGACGAGGCGCTGCAGGCGGGCTTTGCGCACGATGTCGTCCTGCTGAAACTGGTCGGGATGAACCCGGTGGTGGTGCACGGCGGCGGACCGCAGATCGAGAAGCTGCTGACGCAGCTGGGAATCAAGAGCGAGTTCGTGCAAGGCATGCGCGTCACCGACGCGGCGACGATGGACGTCGTGGAGATGGTGCTCGGAGGTGCGGTCAACAAGGACATCGTGACGCGCATCAACCAGGCGGGCGGACGGGCGGTCGGACTGACCGGTCAGGACGGCGGCTTCATCCGCGCGCGCAAGTTGCGAATGCAGGCGAAAGACCGCCCGGACGAGTTCCTCGACATCGGCCAGGTCGGCGAGATCGACCTGATCGACCCGCGCGTCATCGCGACGCTGGAGGAGGGCGGTTTCATCCCGGTGGTCGCGCCGATCGGCATCGGCGAGGACGGTCACAGCTACAACATCAATGCCGATCTTGTAGCGGGCAAGCTGGCCGAAGTGCTGCGCGCGGAGAAGCTGGTCCTGCTGACCAACACCCCCGGGGTGCTGGACGAGAAGGGCGCGCTGCTCACCGGCGTGACGCCGCGGGAGATCGACGCGATGCTTGCCTCGGGCGCGCTCTCGGGCGGCATGCTGCCGAAAATCGCCGCCGGACTGGATGCCGCGCGCAGCGGCGTCAAGAGCGTGCACATCATCGACGGTCGCGTGCCGCATGCGCTGCTGCTCGAGGTGCTCACCGACCAGGGGGTCGGCACGCTCATTCGCAGCAAGTGAGCGGCCGCCAGCCGGGTTGCGACGCAGCCGGCGCGGGCAGGGCCTAGCGCATGCGCATCGCCAAGCTGCCCCCGCATCGCCGGGTCTGGATTTTCGATCTCGACAACACGCTGCACGACGCGAGCGCGAAGATCTTTCCGTCGATGCACGACCAGATCAACGCCTACCTCAAGCGCCATTTCGGGGTCGACGAGGAAGGCGCAAACGTCATGCGACAGGGATTCTGGCGGCGCTATGGCACGACGCTGAAGGGGCTGATGCGCCATTACGGTACCGATCCGCGCCATTTCCTGCGCGAGACGCATCACTTTCCGGAGCTCGAGGGCATGGTCGAGCACGAGAACGCGCTGCGCCATGCCCTAGCCCGGCTCGGTGGGCGCAAGCTGGTGTTCTCGAACGCGCCGCGCCACTACGTCGAGTCGGTCCTCCGGGTGATGGGCATCGCGCGCTGGTTCGACGGCGTTTACACCATCGAAAGCACGCGCTTTCGACCCAAGCCCGCGCAACAGGGCTTCCACGTCCTGCTGCGTGCGCACGACCTCGATCCCCACCGCTGCGCGTTCATCGACGACGCGCTCGAGAACCTGCGCACCGCGAAGCGCCTCGGCATGTCCACCGTCTGGGTCAGCCGCAGCAAGCGGCGCGCGCGCTTCGTCGATCTGCGCATCACGTCGGTCAGCGAACTGCCGCAGCGCGTGTTCCGGCGCGGTTGAAGCTTCCGCGAGGCGTACGGCCGGTGGCAGCCGATCGCGCTAGAATCGTCGCCGCAATCCCCTGTTCCTACCATGCCCCGCGCAAAAGGCGAACGCCGCCTCGAGATCCTGAAAGTGCTCGCGCTCATGCTCGGCGAGGCGCGCTGGGCACGCATTACGACCGCGGCGCTCGCCGAGCGCCTGCAGGTTTCAGAAGCCGCGCTGTACCGGCACTTTGCCTCGAAGGCACAGATGTACGAGGGCCTGATCGAATTCATCGAGAGCAGCGTGTTCGGGCTGGCCAATCGGATCACCAGCGAGGAGCCCGAGGGTCCTGGGCAGGCGGTCTCGCTCCTGCAGATGCTGCTCGCGTTCGCGGAGAAGAATCCCGGCCTGGTACGCGTGCTGACCGGTGAAGCGCTGGTCGGGGAGCACGAGCGGCTGCAGCTGCGCGTGAACCGGTTCTTCGACCGTTTCGAGGCCACGCTCAAGCAGTCGCTGCGCCTGGCTTCGGACGCGGACGCGAGCGCGCGCGCCGCCGTCATGCTGCGCTATACGATCGGCAGCCTGCAGCTGTATGCCAAAAGCGGGTTCACGCGCTCGCCCAACGAGGCGTTCAAGGCGCAGCAGGGTCAGCTGATCGCGCCCGCCGGCTAGACCGGCGCAATTGCGATCGAAGGGGCCTCGCGCCCGCCGCACGCCGCGCAGTGCGGATCCTTGGCAATGCGCACCGTGCGCGACACGCCGTGCAAGGCGTCGATCAGCAGAAGTCGTCCTGAGAGGGGCGCGCCGATGCCGGTAATCAGCTTCATGGCCTCGATGGCCTGCATGGCACCGATCGCGCCAGTCAGCGGAGCGAGTACGCCCATCACTGCGCAACGCGGCTCCTCGGCCTGCGTGTCCTCCGGAAACAGGCAGGCGTAGCAGGCGGCACCGCTCACGCGCGGATCGAACACCGCCAGCTGCCCGTCGAAGCGAATGGCGGCACCGGATACCAGAGGCCGGACCGAGCGCAGGCAGGCGCGATTGACCGCGTGACGGGTCTCGAAGTTGTCTGAGCAGTCGAGCACCACGTCGGCCGCGTCGACCGCCCGCTCGAGCGCGGCGCCCGCAAGGCGCTCGGTCAGCGGCAGCACCTCGACGTCCGGGTTCACGGCGCGCAGGGCCGCCCGCGCCGACTCCGCCTTGAGCGCGCCGATCGAATCCGCGCGGTACAGGATCTGGCGCTGCAGGTTGGTGGCGTCTACGACGTCGGCGTCGGCGATCGTCAGCCGGCCGACGCCGCCCGAGGCGAGGTACAGCGCCGCGGGACAACCCAGGCCGCCCGCGCCGACGATGAGCACCTTCGCCGAGCGAAGCCGCGCCTGGCCTTCGACGCCGAGCTCGGCCAGAAGCAGATGACGGCTGTAGCGGAGGAGCTGCTCGTCGTTCACGGTGCCCGAAGTGCGCGCGCCGGGCCTGCGTCGCCTTCGCGCGCTACTGCACCGGCTTGCGCTGCGCGACCGTCTTCCGCGGCTCGGCGAGCACCGGCAGACCCTTGAGGTGCGCCAGTGCCTGTTGCAACTGGAAGTCCTCCTTCGAGCCGAGCTCGATCGGCTTGCGCGGCGCTGCGGGTGCGGGCGACGCATCGGTTGCGCCGGACGCGGGGGCGGCCGGCTTGGCGCTGCCCTCGGCCGGTTTGCGCTCGGCCTCGCCTTCGAGATGGCGCTGGAGATCCGCTTCGCGAATACGACTGTCGGGCTCCCCCGGTTCCTTGACGGTGATGTCCGGCGTGATGCCCTTGGCCTGGATCGAGCGGCCGCTCGGCGTGAAGTAGCGCGCGGTGGTGAGCTTGATCGCGGTGTTGTTGCCGAGCGGCATGATCGTCTGTACCGAGCCCTTGCCGAAGGTCTGCGTCCCCATCACCGTGGCGCGCTTGTGGTCCTGCAGCGCACCGGCGACGATCTCGGAGGCCGAGGCCGAGCCGCCGTTGACCAGCACCACCATCGGCACCGTCTTGATCTGCGGCGGCAGGTTCCTGAGTATGTCCTCGCCGCCTCCGCGCAGGTAGTCGTCCGCGGTTGCGTGGTACTTGCGCTTCGCGTCGCTCGCGCGGCCATCGGTCGATACGACCAGGACGTCGGCGGGCAGGAACGCCGCAGAGATCGCCACCGCGCCATGGAGCAGTCCGCCGGGGTCGTTGCGCAGGTCGAGCACCAGGCCCTTCAGCTGACCCTGCTTGTACAGGCCTGCGAGGTGACGCACGAGGTACTCCGAGGTCGACTCCTGGAACTGCGATACGCGCACCCAGCCGTAGCCGGGTTCGATGATCTTCGATTTCACGCTGCGCACGCGGATGATCGCGCGCGTCAGGGTGACCACGAGCGGTTGCGCTTCGCCGCGGCGCGAGATGGTCAGGGTAATCTGCGATCCGGGTTTGCCGCGCATGCGCTTGACGGCGTCCGAGAGCGTCATGCCCTTGACCGGTGTTTCGTCGATCTTGACGATCAGATCGCCGGGCTTGACTCCGGCACGGAAGGCGGGCGTGTCCTCGATCGGGGATACGACCTTGACGAAGCCGTCCTCCATGCCGACTTCGATGCCGAGGCCTCCGAACTGGCCTTGCGTACCGACCTGGAGTTCCTTGAACGCTTCGGCATCGAGGTAGGCCGAGTGCGGATCGAGGCCGGTGAGCATCCCGTTGATCGCCTCGGTGATGAGCTTCTTGTCCTCGACCGACTCGACATAGTTCTGCTTGATGGCGCCGAAGACTTCGGAAAAGGCGCGCAGCTCCTCGACCGGCAGCGGGGCCCGTGCGTCGCGATCGGCGATCGCCTGGAAATTGAGGCTGATCAGCACGCCCGCGAGTGCGCCCAACAGGACCAGTCCGATATTGCGAAGCTTGATGCTCATGTCGCCTTTCCTAGCCGCCGGTCGGGCGGGTTTCAATTCGTATCGACCCAGCGCATGGGGTCGAAGGTCTTACCCAAGTGCCGCATTTCAAAGTATAAACCCGATTGCTCGCGCCCACCGGTCGCCCCGACCATCGCGACCCGCTCGCCCATCGCAACCGGGTCGCCGACCTGCTTCAGCAGGGTCTCGTTGTAGGCGTAAATCGACATGTACGCATCGCCGTGGTCGATGATGAGCAGATTGCCGAAGCCCCGCATCCAGTCGGCGAACACCACTTGACCGGGAGCGACCGCGTGCACCGGCGTGCCCTCCTTTGCACGTATGAACAGACCCTTGGAAGGCGCGCCGGAAGCCTCCGTTGGAGTGCCATAGCGCCCGACGAGTTCCCCGCTGACCGGCAGCCGCAGGCGGCCTCGCTGGGCCTCGAAGGGCCCTCCGCCGGCGCCGGACTGCGGAACTGTGTGAATTGTCACAACGCTCGCCCCGGGGCGGGACGCGAGCAGGCGTCGGATCTCTTCGACCAGCTCTGCGAGCCGTGCCTCGTCGGCCTTCAGCACGCGGATTTCGCGGCGGCTGCGCCGGATCTCGAGCGCGACTTCCTCGAGCACGCGGCGCCGCGCGCGCTGCTCGGCGAACAGCTTCTCGCGATCGCCCCGCTGGTTCTGCTGCACCTCGCGCAGGCGCTCGGCCTTGGCGGCGGCCTCGTTGCGCAGCGCCTCGAGCTCGGTGACGTCGGCGCGGTACGACGCGATGATCGTCGCGCCGGCGCGCGAGAGCTGCGCGAGGTAGTACAGCTTGCGCGCGACTTCGCCGGGATCGTCGCCCGACAGAACAAGGCGCAGCGCATCGGGCGCCCCTGCCGCGTGGCGCGCGGCGAGCAGGCGGCCGAGGGCCGCCTGTTGCTGCGCGATTTCCGCCTGCAGCGCCCGCCGGCGCGTGTCGGTCGCCGACATGGCCGCGCGCAACGTCTTGGCCTCGGCCTCGAGCGCGGCCAGTGCACGGTTGATTTCCGAGATCGCGCGCTCCGAATCGCGCAGCGCGTCACGTGCCTCGCGCCGCGAGGCCTCCTTCTTCTCCAACGCGGTTTTCAGCGCGGCGATGCGTGCACGCAGCTCGGCCAGATCGCGTGCGCGCGCGTCGGCCGCGGAGCGGCTGCGCGGCGCTTCGGCGCCGACGGGGTGCGCTGCCGCGAGCAACAGCGCGGCGAGCAAAGGAACCGTGGCGCCCGCGAACCTCAGGCCTTCGCCTTGCCCTGTGCAGAGACCGCGGCGATGCGCTGGGCGATCTCGGCGGCATTGCCCAGGTAGCGGTGGGCGAGCGGTCTGAGCGACGCATCGAGTTCGTAGACCAGAGGCACGCCGGTCGGAATGTTGAGGCCGACGACATCGGCATCGTCCATGCCGTCCAGGTACTTGACCAGCGCGCGCAGCGAGTTGCCGTGCGCGGCGACGAGCACCCGCCGACCTGCGCGGATCGACGGCGCGATCGCCGATTCCCAGTACGGCAGCACGCGCGCGACCGTGTCCTTGAGGCATTCGGTAAGCGGCAGCTCGTGCGGCGCAAGTCCCGTATAGCGCGGGTCGCCGGATGCGCTGCGCGGATCGCCCGGCGCGAGCGCCGGCGGCGGGGTGTCGTAACTGCGCCGCCACGTAAGGACCTGGGCGTCGCCGAACTTGGCCGCGGTCTCCGCCTTGTTGAGACCCTGCAGTGCACCGTAATGACGCTCGTTCAGACGCCAGCTCTTTTCCACCGGGATCCACATCAGGTCCATCGCGTCGAGCGCGAGCCACAGCGTGCGGATGGCGCGCTTGAGGACCGAGGTGTACGCGAAATCGAAACGAAGCCCCTCGTCGCGCAGCAGCATCCCGGCCGCGCACGCCTCCTTCACGCCTGCCGGCGACAGATCGACGTCGGTCCACCCGGTGAATCGGTTCTCGCGGTTCCAGTCGGACTCGCCGTGGCGCAGCAGCACGAGGGTATGGGCGGGCGCGGGCATGATCGAGCGATCCGGGCGACAGCGTATTCTATAATGCGCGCTTTGATGCCGGCGGCCGCATGAAGCGCGAAACATTCGACCTGATCGAGAAGGCTGAACATATCGAGCTCGCGGCGCGCGCCATGAAGGCGATGGCACATCCGCTGCGGCTCAAAATCCTGTGCGTGCTCGGCGCGAACGAGGTCAGCGTACAGGACATCGTGGACGCCGTCGGCACGTCACAGTCGAACATTTCCCAGCACCTCGCGATCCTGCGCGACAAAGGTGTGCTGCGCGCGCGCAAGGATGCGAACCGGGTCTACTACCGCGTTGGCGACGAGCGCACCCTGCAGCTGCTCGGGATGATGCGCGAGGTGTACTGCGGCGACCCGCTGCCCTGAGCACTGTGCAGGTGCCGGGACGGGCTGAATGATCGAATTCGCGCGCGACAATATTCTGCTGATCGCGGTCGCGGCAATCTCGGGCGTGATGCTGCTCCTGCCGGCGTTGCGCCGCGGTGGCGGTGGCCAGTCGCTCGACACGCTGCGGGCGACTCAGTGCATCAACCGCGAGGACGCGCTGGTGGTCGATGTGCGCGATGCAGCCGAGGTCGCGCAGGGCAAGATCCTGGGTGCCCGGGCCGTGCCGCTCGCGCAGCTCGCCGAGCGTGCCCCTGAGCTGCGCAAGAACAAGCAAAAGCCGATCATCGTCTATTGCGGGCGCGGCAACCAGTCGGCGCAGGCTGCGGCGATTCTGCGCAAGAGCGGTTATGCGAACGTGTTCAATCTCTCCGGAGGATTCGCCGCGTGGCAGCAAGCGGGACTGCCGGTAGAGAAGTAGGATGACGCCCGTCCTGATGTATTGCACGGGCAGCTGCCCTTACTGTCATTCGGCCGAGCGCCTGCTCGAGAAGAAAGGCGTGCGGGACATCGAGCGCATCCGCGTCGATCTCGAGCCCGGGCGCCGCGCGGAGATGATGCAGCGTTCGGGGCGGCGCACCGTGCCGCAGATCTGGATCGGCGCGCGGCACGTGGGCGGCTGCGACGAGCTGTACGAACTGGAAGCCGACGGCGAACTGGACGCATTGCTGCAGGCATGACCGCGCGCGGGCCCCGCCGGCGTGCCCGTGACGAGCCGATGGAATACACCCTGCGAGGAGCCTTACCATGAGCGACGGCGAGCCTACTTTTCAAATCGAAAAGATCTACGTCAAGGATCTTTCCCTCGAATTGCCGAGTGCACCGCAGGTGTTCATCCAGGCGGTGCAGCCCCAGCTCGAGGTGCAGATCTCGAACGAGGCGTCGAAGATCGGCGAGGGCGTCTTTGAAGTCACCGTGGGTGTCACGGTAACCGCGCGCGCGGGGGAGCGGACGGTGTTCCTGATCGAGGCAGTGCAGGCCGGGATATTCCAGATCGCTGGGGTGCCCGATGAGGAGATGGGACCGCTGCTCGGCATCGGCTGTCCGACAATTCTCTATCCCTACGTGCGCGAGACGGTTTCGGACATGGTCACGCGCGCCGGATTTCCGCCTGTGCTGCTCGCGCCGGTGTCATTCGAGGCGCTTTATGCGCAGCGCGCCCAGGAAGGCGGAGACGAGCCCCGAATCGAGATCGCGAGCTAGGGCGATGCGCGCGCTGCTCGCGGTCCTCTGCATGCTCGCGGCGCACGCCGCCTGGGCGGTCGATTTCCGCAGCGTGGCGGATGATGCCGCGGTGCTCTACGACGCGCCCTCGCGCGCGGCGACGCCGATGTGGGTCGTCTCACGCGACTATCCGCTCGAGGTGATCGTGAATCTCGAGGCCTGGGCCAAGGTGCGCGACCACACCGGCACGCTCAGCTGGGTGGAAAAGCGCCAGCTCTCGGAAAAGCGCACGGTACTCGTCATCGCGCCGACCGCGGAAGTGCGCCGCCGGCCCGAGGAGCAGGCGCCGCTCGCCTTCGTGGTCGCGCAGAACGTCGCACTCGAGCTGCTCGGTACTGCGCCCGGCGGGTGGCTGCGCGTGCGTCATGCCGACGGCGCGAACGGTTACCTTCGCACGACCCAGGTGTGGGGAGGCTGAACCGCCGCGGCGATGGTTGACGCGGGCAAGCGGGTTGCAGTGCTCGGTGCGGGCGCTTGGGGTACCGGCCTTGCCTGTGCGCTCGCTCTGCGCGGACCGGTCGTGCTCTGGGCGCGCGACAGGGCGCAGGCCGAGACGATGGCCAAGGCGCGGCGCAATACGCGTTACCTGCCCGGGATCGAATTTCCCCGAGGTCTCGAAATCACCGCCGGACTCGAGGCGGCAGCGGCACAGACCGACCTTCTGCTGCTCGCGACGCCGGTTGCGGGTCTGCACGACCTGCTCGCGCGGCTCGCCGCACTCGACCTCGATGCGATGCCGGGCCTGGTGTGGCTGTGCAAAGGCTTCGAGCAGGAGAGCGGGCGTCTGCCGCACCAGATCGTCGAAGCGGTGCTTGGCCCCAAGACGCGTTGCGGGGCACTATCCGGACCGTCGTTCGCGCTGGAGGTCGCGCGAGGCCTGCCCTGCGCGCTCACCCTGGCCGCGCGCGAATCCGGGTTCGCGCGCCAGGCCGCGGCCCGGGTTCACGGCGGCCGGATCCGGGTGTATTACAGCGACGACCTCGTCGGCGTCGAGCTCGCCGGCGCGCTCAAGAACGTCATCGCGATCGCGGTCGGCATGTGCGACGGCCTCGCCCTCGGCCAGAACGCGCGCGCCGCATTGATCACCCGCGGACTGGCCGAGATCGCGCGGCTCGGAATCGCACGCGGTGGCCGCGCGGGCACCTTCCAGGGCCTCGCCGGTGCGGGTGACCTGATCCTGACGGCCACGGGCGATCTGTCGCGCAACCGGCGCGTTGGACTGGAGCTGGCACGGGGGAAACCGCTCGACGCCGTGCTGAGCGGGCTCGGTCACGTGGCCGAAGGCGTGCGCAGCGCGCGCGAAGTCTCGCGTCTGGCCGACGCAAGCGGCATCAGCATGCCGATCACTGCGGCGGTGCTGGACGTGCTCGAGGGGCGGCTGGATCCGGCCGGTGCGGTCGAGCGGCTGCTGGCGCGCGATGCGCGCGGCGAGAGTCTCGACGGCTAGTCGTCGCGCGCAGCGGCAAATCCAAGCTGCCGCCACGCTTCGTAGACGACCACCGCGACCGCGTTCGAGAGGTTGACGCTGCGATTCGCGGCGCGCATCGGCAGGCGCAGCCTGCGCGCCGCGTCGAATTCGGCGAGAATGTCCTCGGGCAATCCGCGCGTTTCCGGACCAAAAACGAAGGCATCGTTCGCCCGGTAGGCGACCTGCGTGTAGCGCTGCGTGCCGCGGGTGGTCAGCGCGAACAGGCGCTGTCCGGCGAGCGCTTCGCGGCAGGCCTCCCAGGACGCGTGCAGCCGCAGCTCGGCGAGATCATGGTAGTCGAGCCCCGCGCGCCTGAGCTGCCGGTCATCGAGCGAGAAGCCGAGCGGCTCGACCAGATGCAGCCGCGCGCCGGTATTCGCCGCCAAACGGATGACATTGCCCGCGTTCGGCGGAATCTCGGGGGCGACGAGCACGACATCGAACATGGTCAGAAGTCGGTCGGCGGCAGGGTGCGCGCCACGACCCAGTTGACGACGCGCGCGGCGCCTGCGCGCTTGAGCGCCTGCGCCAGCGCATCGAGGGTGGCACCAGTGGTCATGACGTCGTCGACTACCGCCACCGACAGTTCATCGAGCGCGTCCCTGCATTGAAAGGCACCGCGCACGTTGCGTGCCCGCGCCGCCCACGGCAGATCGCTCTGCGCTGGCGTGTCGCGTACGCGCGCGCATAGCTCTGGTGCGAGGGGGGCGGCCAGCGGCAGGGCGCGCGCAATCTCCATCGCGTGGTTATAGCCGCGCGCACGCAGGCGCTCGGCCGAAAGCGGCACTGGCAGCACTACATCGACCGCCGCCTCGCCGGCCAGCTGTGCCGCGAGCAATTCCGCGAGCAGAGGCGCCAGCGCAAGCTCGCCACGGTACTTGAGCGCCTGAACGAGGACGTCGGCGGGAAACTCGTAGCTTAGCGCGGCGATGGTCGCGTCGTACTGAGGCGGATGGGCAAGGCAGCGTCCGCACACCGCATCTGGCGGACCCGGCAGCGCGCAGCGCGGACAGCGCGACGCCGAAAGCCGCGGCAGATCGTCCCTGCAGGGGGTGCACAGCACGGCACCGCCGTGCGAAGTGCCACGGCACAGAAAGCAGCGTCCGCCGAAGAGCAGCGACGCGATCTGGCGGGCGGCGTGGACCAGCATCGGCAAGACAGGGACGAGCGATTGGTGCACGATTATGCGTCACGCCAGCATTCCTATCGCGTTTTGGCACCGAGGAACTTTACCGATGTGGACCGTTTCCCAGCTGCGCGCCGACCTGGCGTCCGGCAAAACAACGAGCCGCGCGCTTCTCGATGAGGCGCTTGCGCGCGTCGCCGATCCGGCGGGCGAAGGCGCGCGCGCATTTCTCAAGCTGTACACCGACACGGCACGTGCCGAAGCCGAACATTCGGACCGCCTGCGCGCCGCGGGCGTGGTTCGCTCGCCGGCCGACGGTCTGCCGGTCTCGGTGAAGGATCTGTTCGACGTCGGCGGCGATGTCACCCGCGCGGGCTCGAAGATCCTCGCCGACGCGGCGCCGGCCCGCGCCGATGCGCCCGTGGTGGCGCGCTTGCGCGCCGCCGGTGCCGTGATCGTCGGGCGCACGAACATGGTCGAGTTCGCGTTCGGGCCGCTCGGCTTCAACCCGCACTACGGCACGCCGCGCAATCCCTGGGACCGCGCGACCGGACGCGTGCCGGGTGGCTCCTCGTCGGGCGCGGCGGTGGCGCAGGCCGATGGCATGTGCGTGATGGCGCTCGGCAGCGATACGCGCGGCTCGATACGCATACCCGCGGCGCTGTGCGGGCTGGCCGGGTTCAAGCCGACGGCGCGGCGCGTTCCGCGCGAGGGCGCATTCCCGCTTTCGTTCACCCTCGATTCGATCGGCCCGCTGGCGAACAGCGTCGCATGCTGCGCGACCTACGATGCCATTCTCGCGGGCGAGCCGCCCGTGCCGCCGGTGGCGCTGCCGCCCAGGGGCCTGCGCCTGCTCCTGCCGCGCTCGAGCGCGCTCGAGGACCTGGATGCAAAAGTCGGTGCGGACTTCGAGATTGCACTCAAGCGGCTTTCCGTGGCGGGCGTGGTCCTGAGCGAGGTCGCGGTGCCTGCCTTCGATCGGCAGAACGAATACTTCAAGGGCGGCGGATTCGCAGGTGCGGAATCCTACGCGATCCACCGCTCGCGCCTCGGACGGATCGACGAATTCGATCCGCGCGTCGGCAAGCGCATTCTCCTGTTCAAGGACTACTCGGCGGGGGATTACGTGGAGCTTGGCCTGCTGCGCGAGGCCTTCATGCGCGAAGTCACGGCGCTCGCAGCGCCCTACGACGCGATACTCATGCCGACGGTGCCCAGCGTCGCACCGACCCTGGAGGAAGCGGGTGCGCGCGACGAGGACTATTTCCGCTGGATCCTGCGCGTGATGCGCAATGTCGGCCTGATCAATTTCCTCGATGGGTGCGCCGCGACGCTGCCCTGCCATGCGCCGGGAACGGCGCCCGTGGGACTGATGGTGGCCGCTGGCGCGCTCACCGATCGGCACGTGCTCGGCGTGGCGGCGACGATCGAGCGCGTGCTTGCACGGGGTGGCTGACTCGCCCCAGGGCATCGACCCGGGGCAGGCGCGCCGACGCTTCGCGCGCGCGGCGAAAACCTATGCGGCAGCCTCGCCGCTGGAGGCGGAGATCGGCACGCGCATGCTCGAGCGGCTCGCGTACGTCCGTGTCACGCCACGCCGCATTCTCGACGCCGGCGCAGGGCCCGCGCGCGAAGCGCGCGCTTTGCGGAAGCGCTATCCGGGCGCCGCACTGCTGAGCCTGGACGCTTCGCTCGCGATGCTGCGGGCGGGCCGCAGGCCCCGAGGCTGGCGCGCCTGGCTGCAGCGCAGTCCGTTCAGCCTGGCAGTCGCAGCCGATTTCGGCTGCATGCCGCTCGTCGAAGGCGGAGTCGATCTGCTGTGGTCGAACATGGCGCTTCATTGGGCAGCGGCCCCGGAGGCCGTCCTGCGCGAATTCGCGCGTGTGCTCGCACCGAGTGGGCTGCTGATGTTCAGCACGCTCGGCCCCGATACCCTAAAAGAGCTGCGCCAGGCCGCGGGCGCTGACCGGGTACACAGCTTCATGGACATGCACGACCTCGGCGATGCGCTCGTCGCGGCAGGTTTCGCGGCGCCGGTCATGGATGCCGAGTTCGTCACGCTGACCTATGCGGATCCCGAGGGGCTGCTTGCCGATCTGCGTCGCAGCGGCCAGACCTCGGCGCGCGTGGACCGCGCACGGGGCCTGCGCGGACGACAGTTTCTGGACGGGCTGCGCGCCGCTCTCGTCGCTCAGGCCGGCGGCGGACGGATCTCGGCGACCTTCGAGGTGGTCTATGGTCACGCGTGGAAGGGCGAGAAGCGGCGCAGCGGCGACGGGCGCGCGGTGATACGAACCGATGGCTTGCGCCATAAAAACCGCTGAAGCACGGATTGCAAATGCTGAGAACGATTGCCGAGAGCGCGCTTTGCGCCGAGTTTCTTGAGGGAGAGGGGTTGACTGTGGTAACTTCGCGCCCCTAATGGCGCGGCTTGCGGCCGCTCGCTGTGGAGCTCGAAACTTGATGCTAAGTCCGCAGCGCGAATGGGTGTTTCTGGGTTCCTCGTACGGATTCAGTCTGCTCCTCAAGCGCAACTGTTCGATCTCGCCTGGAGGCATGATCGCGGTGTTTGCGTTTCTCGCGCTGATGACGCTCGCAATCGCGACCGGATTTGCGCTGGCGGGCGCCTGGCTGGTGCTGCCGTTCGCGGGGTTGGAGGTGGCGGCGCTGCTGCTCGCCTTCTTCTGGACGGCCCGGCACGCGGCCGATTACGAGCGCATCGAGGCCGCGCCGGGACGGTTGTACGTGGAGGTTGCCGAGGGAGGTGCGCTGCGGCGCCATGAGCTGCCCGGCGGCGCGCTGCGGGTGCGCCACGCACCCGAGCGCGCACGCGTCCTGCTGACCTGCGCCGACTCGGGCGAGATCGAGATCGGCCGGCATCTCGACGCGCGGGCGCGCGGCGCGCTGGCTGAGACACTGAAACGAACATTGAGCCTCTGATTCGGGAGACAGCAACGATGGCAAGCAACTGGGTGCGCAATCTCGCGGTGTCCGCGGCGGGCGCAGCGGGACTCGCGGCGGCAGGATCCGCGCTCGCCGTACCGTGGAACCTGCAGGCGCCGGTGACCAGGATCGCCGCGGACATCCACGGCCTGCACGAGTACGTGATGATCCTGGTGACGCTGATCTTCATCGGCGTGTTCGGTGCCATGTTCTATTCGGTGTATGCGCACCGCAAGGACAAGGGACACAAGGCGGCGCAGTTTCATGAAAGCACGACGGTCGAAGTCCTCTGGACTGTCATTCCGCTGGTCATCCTCGTCGTGATCGCCTGGCCGGCGACCAAGGTGGTCATCGCGCAGAAGGACACGTCGCAGGCCGACCTGACGATCAAGGTAACCGGCTATCAGTGGAAGTGGGGCTACGATTACGTAAAGGGCGAGGGCGAGGGCATCCGCTTCTTCTCGACGCTGACGACGCCGCGCGACCAGATCGAGGGCCGTGCCAAGAAGGGCGCGAACTACCTTCTCGAGGTCGACAACGAGCTCGTGGTGCCGGTGAACAAGAAAGTGCGCATCCTGGCCACCGGCGCGGATGTCATCCACGCCTGGTGGGTACCGGCCTTCGGCGCCAAGCAGGACGCGATTCCGGGCTTCATCCGCGACATTCACTTCAAGGCGGAGAAGACCGGCACCTTCCGCGGCCAGTGCACGGAACTCTGCGGCAAGGATCACGGTTATATGCCGATCGTGGTGCGCGTCGTGAGCCAGGACGAGTACACGAAGTGGGTCGGCGAGCACAAGGACAAGAAGGCTGCGGCGACCGAAGATCCGGGCAAGATCGTGGCGGCGGCCGAGAGCGCGCGCAAGTAGGCACCGAATTCACGCAATCAGGAGACTGAGCATGAGCGCAGTTGTGGACAGCCACGGACACGAGCATCACCACGACCATCACGGCGGGTACGGCGGCATCATGCGCTGGATCACGACGACCAACCACAAGGACATCGGCACCCTCTACCTGTGGTTCAGCTTCATCATGTTCATGGTCGGTGGCGCGATGGCGATGGTCATCCGACTGGAGCTGTTCGAGCCGGGGCTGCAGTGGGTGAATCCGGACTTCTTCAATCAGATGACCACCATGCACGGTCTCATCATGGTGTTCGGCGCGATCATGCCTGCGTTCGTGGGCTTCGCGAACTGGCTGATCCCGATGCAGATCGGCGCGCCCGACATGGCATTCGCGCGCATGAATAATTGGTCGTTCTGGATCCTGCCGTTTGCCGCCTCGCTGCTGGTGATCTCGTTCTTCGTGCCGGGCGGGGCGCCGGGGGTGGGCTGGACGCTGTACGCGCCGCTCACGGTCCAGATGGGCGTCGGCATGGACCTGACGATCTTCGCCGTGCACCTGCTCGGCATGAGCTCGATCATGGGGTCGATCAACATCATCACCACGATCCTCAACCTGCGGGCGCCGGGCATGACCCTGATGCGCATGCCGCTGTTCTGCTGGACCTGGCTGATCACGGCCTACCTGCTGGTCGCGGCCATGCCGGTGCTCGCCGGGGCGGTGACCATGACGCTCACCGACCGCCACTTCGGGACCAGCTTCTTCAATGCCGCGGGCGGCGGCGACCCGGTCCTCTACCAGCACATCTTCTGGTTCTTCGGCCACCCGGAGGTCTACATCATCGCGCTGCCCGCGTTCGGAGTGATCTCGCAGGTGATTCCGGCGTTCTCGAGGAAACCCCTGTTCGGCTATGCCTCGATGGTTTATGCCACCTCGGCGATCGCGATCCTGTCGTTCATCGTCTGGGCGCACCACATGTACACGGTCGGCATGCCGGTGACCGGACAGCTGTTCTTCATGTACGCCACGACCCTGATCGCCGTACCGACGGGCGTCAAGGTGTTCAACTGGGTGGCGACGATGTGGAAGGGCGCGCTGTCGTTCGAGACGCCGATGCTGTTCGCGATCGGCTTCCTGTTCCTGTTCACGCTCGGCGGCATGACCGGACTCGTGCTCTCGCTTGCGGCGGTCGACATCCAGCTGCACGACACCTACTACGTCGTTGCGCACTTCCACTACGTGATGGCGATCGGCGCGGTCTTCGCCGGATTCGCGGGCATTTACTTCTGGCTGCCGAAGTGGACCGGCCGGATGTACGACGAAACCCTCGGCAAATGGCATTTCTGGCTGTCGACCATCTTCATCAACCTGACCTTCTTCGTCCAGCATTTCTCCGGACTCGCCGGAATGCCGCGTCGCGTTCCCGACTATCCGCTGATGTTCGAGACCTGGAACAAGCTCAGCTCGATCGGGGCGTTCGGCTTCGGCCTGTCGCAGCTGCTCTTCCTCTACATCGTGCTGAAGGCGCTGAAGCGAGGCGAGAAGGCGAAGGACAAGCAATGGGAAGGCGCCGACTCGCTCGAGTGGACGCACTTGCCGACGCCGGTGCCCTACCACACGTTCGAAACCCAGCCGGTATTGAAGTAGGCGAACCGATGAGCCGCAACCTCAAGACTGCGCTCGCCCTCGTGTCGATCTCGCTGGTGTCGTTCATCGGCATCATCGTGAAGTTCTGGATCCTGCGTGGCAGCTGATCCGGCAGACGTGAGGCACGCGACACCGCCGCCGAACGCCGACCTCCGCCGCAGGCGGGCGAATCGGCGCACGCTGGTCCGCCTGTCGGTCGTCGCCGCCCTGATGTTCGGCTTCGGATTCGCCATGGTGCCGTTCTATGAGCAGATCTGCGCGGCACTGGGCGTGAATTCCCTCGTGCCGATCGGGAGCCTTACGGCAAAGAACACCCAGGTCGATCGATCGCGCAGCATCACGATCGAGCTGGACGCCAATACGCACGACCTGCCATGGCGCTTCCGTCCGCTCGTGCGGCACCTGCAGGTGCATCCCGGTGAGCTCACCACGATCGAGTACGAGGTGGTGAACGTGCGCGCGCATGCCGTGACCGGGCAGGCGGTGCCGAGCTACGGCCCCGCGCGCGCCGGCGAGTACTTCAAGAAGGTGGCGTGCTTCTGCTTCGAGCAGCAGACCCTTGCGGCGAACGAGGTGCGGCGGATGCCCGTGGTCTTCGTGGTCGATCCGGCATTGCCCAAGGACGTCAACACGATCACGCTGTCGTACACGTTCTTCGAGGTCGCCGGGCGCGGGGACAGAAGCTGAGCATGGAGCGCGCGATGAAACCGGGTTCGTTTCTCGACGTGATCAAGACGATCGCGTTCGGCGCGCTTGGCGTGCGCCGGCGCGCGGACCACGAGCGCGAAACCGTTCGCATCAAGCCGCTCCACATCATCATTGCCGGGGTCGTCGCCGCGGCGCTATTCATTCTGACCCTGGTCACCATCGTGCATATGGTCGTCGCGGGCTAGCGGTCGGCAAAGGGCAATCGAGGGAGAACAACTGATGGCACACGACGCAGCAACTGCCCCGCATCAGCACTACTACGTCCCGCAGCCGATGCCGTGGCCGATCCTCGGCTCGATCGCGTTGTGGCTCATGGTGCTCGGCGGGGTATTCGTGATCAACAGCAGTTCGGGCGGCTGGATCTCGGTCGCCGCCGGGTTCATGGTGCTGCTGTACATGATGTTCCGCTGGTTTGGCGACGTGATCCGCGAATCGGAGGGCGGCAAGTACGCGCGCTGGGAGGACGTCTCCTTCCGCTGGGGGATGAGCTTCTTCATCTTCTCCGAGGTGATGTTCTTCGCCGCCTTCTTCGGCGCGCTGTTCTATATCCGGGTGCTGTCGGTGCCCGACCTCGCCAGCCTGGACCACGGCGAACTGCTCTGGCCGGGCTTCGGCGCGCAGTGGCCGTCCGCGGGGCCCGCGTTCGAGGAAAAATTCTCCCCGATGGGCGCCTGGGGCCTGCCGGCGATCAACACCCTGCTGCTGCTGTCCTCCGGCGTCACGGTCACGATCGCGCACTGGGCGCTGAAGGAGAACAAGCGCGGCATGTTGAACCTGTTCCTGTTCTTCACGATCGCGCTGGGCGTGACCTTCCTCTGCGTGCAGGCCTACGAGTACGGCCATGCCTACCGCGACCTGAATCTGAAACTGACGACCGGCGCGTACGGCTCGACGTTCTTCATGCTCACCGGCTTCCACGGCTTCCACGTCACCGTGGGCGCGATCATGCTGTCGGTCATTTTCGCGCGCTGTCTGTCGGGACATTTCAAGCCGGACCACCATTTCGCTTTCGAGGGCGTGGCGTGGTACTGGCACTTCGTCGACGTGGTCTGGCTCGGCCTGTTCATCTTTGTCTATTGGCTGTAGAGCCAGGCCACCGGACGGGACCGCGAGGAGGGGGCACGAAAGACCGGCGCAGCGCGCAAGCGGGTTGCAGCCGGCGGCGCGAATGCCGCGCAGAAGCATCTTCGATGCCGCAGCCGATGCGGCATTTTTTTTGCTGTCACCTACGGGCGGTGCGCGGGCTAGCCCGACAGCCGGCCGGGAATGAAACCGAAGTAGAACCCCGCCATCAGAAACAGGAACAGCACGATCGACAGCGCGACGCGGATCGCGAGCGCCTTGACCGCGCGCTTGGAGCCGCTCTCGTCGCGGTAGATGAACACCAGCGCCGATCCCAGGCTGGCGACAATGAGGACGAGCATTCCGATGACGATGTATCGCACGGCGGTCTGGTCACTCCGGCGGCAGGGTCGCCCAATGCAGGCTGACGGCTGATGTGGCGCAGGACCCCGCGCCGCGCAGCGCAGTGTACCGCGTGCCGGGCGCGTTGCCGCGTCGCGTTCTGGCGATGGCGCTGAGCCTCGGCGGGCGGCGCTTCAGGCCGCGCTGGGCCTGGCTGCTGGTGGCGCTCGCCGGCACGGCAGCATTCATTGCGCTCGGCAACTGGCAGCTGCGCCGCGCCGAGGAACGGCGTGCGCTCGCCACGGCATATCAGGCGGCGCTCGAGACGCCCGCGGTCGCACTGCCCGCGCAGCCGATCGAGGCCTCGGCGTATGCGCTGCGCCGGGTGGCCGTGCGCGGCAGCTTCGTTCCCGCGCACACGATCTATCTCGACAATCGGATCCGTCACGGGCGAGTGGGCTACGAGGTCGTCACGCCCTTGCGCCTGTCGGGCAGCCCGCTGCATGTGGCTGTCATGCGCGGATGGGTCGCCGGCACCGGCAGCCGCAGCACGCTGCCCGAGGTGCCCACCCCTGCGGGCGAGCAACGCATCGAGGGCGTGGCGCTTGCCGCGATACCGCAGCGCTTCGAGCCAAAGGGCGCGCAACCCGAGGGGCGGCTGTGGCAGAACCTCACGCTCGAGCGCCTGCGCGCGGCGACCGGGCTCGCGCTGCAGCCGGTGCTGATCGAACAACGCTCGCAGACAGCCGACGGGCTTTTGCGAGAATGGCCTGAACGCGGGGCCGGCGCGGAGAAGAACGAAAACTACGCGCTGCAGTGGTACTCGCTCGCCGCGCTCTGCGTCGTTCTCTGGCTGGCGCTTTCCTTTCGACGCGATGCGCCTGCTGCCTGAAGACCCGGTCAAACGCGGGCGTGTGCAGCTCGTGTTGCTGATCACCGTGTTCGTCCTGCCGCTGGTGGGCAGCGGGCTGGCGTACCTGTTCGGCTGGTCGACGGGGCACAGGAGCAACTATGGCGAGCTGATCGAGCCGCGCGCGGCACCGCAGAGCGTTCTGGTGACGCTCGATGGGCGCAGGCTGCGTCTCGACACGTTGCGCGGAAAATGGATTCTGCTGCAGTTCGACGCGCCGGCCTGCGATGCGCGCTGCGAGCGCAAGCTGTACACGATGCGCCAGGTGCGCAAGGCACTCGGGCGCGACGAGTCGCGTGTGGAACGTGCGTGGATACTCACCGGCGAGGGGCGGCCGACGCCGCGCCTGCTCGATGCGATCGAAGGTACGCAGGTGCTGCGACCGGCGCAGGCCGCGTTTGCAGCCGCGTTCCCGGCCCGGCGCGACTTGCGCGAACACGTCTTTCTCATCGACCCGCGCGGCAACCTGATTCTGCGCTTTCCGCCCGACGCGGACCCGTCGCGGATGATTCAGGACCTGCAGCGCTTGTTGAAGTACTCGGCGGTCGGATGAGCGTGTCGCAGACCTCGCCCGAAGGGCCGGAACGGCGCAGCGACGTGATAGACTTCGCGCGCGATTCGGGGGTGCACCAATCCCCTCATTCCGTCGTGGCGTCGTGAATACCCAGGTACTTTCTCCCAGCTTGACGCGCCTGCTGCTGCGTCGCGCCCGCGCGTTTTACGCTCTGACCAAGCCGCGCGTGGTCTCGCTCATCGTGTTTACCGCGATGATCGGGATGTTCCTGGCCGTCCCGGGCATGGTGCCGGTGCCGGTGCTGCTCGCTGGCACCGTCGGCATTGCGCTCGTCGCGGGAGCGGCTGCGGCCATCAACTGCCTCGTCGAGCAGCGCATCGATGCGCGCATGCGGCGCACGCGCACGCGGCCGCTGCCGCGGGGAGAACTGTCAAGCGTGCAGACGCTGGTGTTCGCCGGCGCGATCGGTGCCTCGGGCCTGTGGCTGCTGCTGCGCTTCGTCAACCCGCTGACGATGTGGCTCACACTTGCCACCTTCGTCGGCTATGCGGTCATCTACACGCTCGTGCTCAAGCCGGCAACGCCGCAGAACATCGTGATCGGCGGCGCTTCGGGGGCCATGCCGCCGGTCCTCGGCTGGGCGGCCGCGACCGGAGAAGTCACGATCGAGTCGATGCTGCTGTTTCTGATCATTTTCGCCTGGACGCCGCCGCATTTCTGGTCGCTTGCCCTGTACCGTACGGCGGACTACGCGCGCGCCGGGCTGCCGATGCTCCCGCTCACGCACGGCAAGGCCTACACGCGCCAGCAGATCCTGCTCTACACGCTGATCCTGTTCGGTGTCAGCCTGCTGCCGTACGCGGTGCGCATGAGCGGTCCGCCCTACCTTGCCGCGGCCTGCGTGCTGGGCGGCTGGTACGTAGTGCACGCGCTGCGCCTGCGCTTCGCCTACAGCGACCACGTTGCGCAGCGCGCCTTTCGCTTCTCGATCTTCTATCTGGCCGCACTGTTCGCCGCGCTGCTGGTCGACCACTACCTGCTGCTTTTGCGGGTGTGAGAGCTTTTCGATCGGCCGTGAAGGGCTGTGCCTTGGCGTGCATCGCCGCGGCCGCGCTCCTTGGCTGCGATAGCGCGGCGCCCCAGTTCAAGAGCACCGATATCACCGGCGCGCCCTACGGCAAGACGCTCGCGCTGACCGGTCACGACGGCCGCCCGCGCACGCTCGCGGATTTTCGCGGCAAGGTGGTGGTTCTGTTTTTCGGGTTCACGCAGTGCCCGGACATCTGTCCGACGACGCTTGCCGAGGCCGCGCAGGCGATGCAGGCGCTCGGCGCTGACGCGGATCGCGTGCAGGTCCTGTTCGTCACCCTCGATCCCGAGCGCGACACCGCCGAGATTCTTTCGCGCTACGTGCCGGCGTTCGATCCTCGCTTCCTAGGGCTTTACGGGGACCTTGCGGCGACCCGCGCGGCGGCTCAGGAATTCAAGATCTTCTTCGAGAAGCGGCCGGGCGACACGCCCGGCAGCTACACGATCGATCACAGCGCACAGACCTACGTGCTCGACACCCAGGGACGTCTGCGCCTGTTCGTGCGCCATCAGCGCATCGCCTCGGATCTGCCGCACGACGTAAGGCTGCTGCTGCGACAGGCGGACTGAAACGAACAGCGGCCGCGAACGCGGCCGCTTGCGGTTCGCACGCCGGGGAATCACCCGGCACTGCGTTGGTCAGGAGGTGGCGGGGGCGGGCAGCTGACGCGGCGCATCCATGGACGCAATCGCCTTGCGCATCTTCTGCAGCGCCTTCGCCTCGATCTGCCGGATGCGCTCTGCCGAGACACCGAATTCCGCCGCCAGATCGTGCAGCGTCGCTGAATCCTTCTCGCGCAGCCAGCGCGCTTCGATGATGCGGCGGCTGCGGGCGTCCAATCCCTCGAGCGCTTTCGCGAGCCCCGCCGCGCGGATCTGCTCGGACTGCTCGGTTTCAAGCAGCCGCGAGGGCTCCGCTTCGTGGTCGGCGAGGAACTGGGCGGGCGCGTACGACTCGTCGTCATCGTCGGACTCGAAGGTCACATCGCGACCCGTCAGACGGGTCTCCATCTCGACGACTTCCGCCGGCTTCACCTTGAGCGTATTCGCCACGCGCTCGATTTCATCGCCGGTGAGCGGCGCGAGGCCGCTCTTCATCGAGCGGAGATTGAAGAAGAGCTTGCGCTGCGCCTTGGTCGTCGCCACTTTGACCAGCCGCCAGTTGCGCAGGATGTATTCGTGAATCTCGGCCTTGATCCAGTGGATGGCGAACGACACCAGGCGCACGCCGCGCTCGGGATCGAAGCGCTTCACGGCCTTCATGAGGCCGACGTTGCCCTCCTGAATCAGGTCCGCGTGCGGCAAGCCGTAGCCCAGGTAGCCGCGCGCGATCGCAATGACCAGTCGCAGGTGCGACAGGACCAGCGCACGCGCCGCCTCGAGATCGTCCTGCTCGCGGTAGCGGCGGGCATAGCGGCCCTCTTCCTCCGCGCTTAGGATCGGAAAGCGGTTGGCGGCCTGGATGTAGGCCTCGATGCTTCCGCTCGATGCAGGAACCGGAAGCGCCATCGCGTAGGGGCTGCGTTGCATTGCAATATCCTCCCAGATCGGCAGTCTAGCACTCAACTTGTTAGAGTGCTAAGCGGAGGCGAAGTTCCACACAAAACCTCTGACAGATCATTTATTTAGGCTCTATTTCACGTAAGTATTTGCTTACTGACATATACGCACCCGCCCAGCCGAGCCCGCCCGCGAGGAGCGCCAGCGCGATCGCCTCGGCTGTGCTGAAGAACGGCAGGTGGAAGTCGCTGCCGTAGGTTCGTGCCAGGCCGGCGATCTCGGTATTCATCAGGGCAAGGCCCGCCCAGACCAGCGCGAGGGCGATCATCACTCCCGACAGGCCCTGCAGCAGCCCCAGATACAGGAAGGGACGCTGGATGAAGCTGTCGGTCGCGCCGATCAGCTTGGACACCTCGATCTCGTCGCGCTGCGTGAGAATCTGCAGGCGGATCGTGTTGAAGGCGATCGCGACCAGACCCACCGCCAGTATGGCCGCGACCAGCGCGAGCGCCAGACGGCCGACGCGCTCGATCGCGGCCAGGCGGCGCGCCCAGAGCGCATCGGCCTGCGCCGCGGCCACCCCGGGGGCCTTGCCGAGCTCGTCGGCGAGCTGATCGAGTGCGCCATCGCTGCCTGCCGCAACGGTGACCACCAGCGTGTCGGGCAGCGGATTGCTGCCCAGCGCGGCGACGACGTCGGCGAGACCGCTCGTGCCGCGCAGCGCCGCCAGCGCGTCCTCGCGCGTGATTAGGCGCACGCGGTGAACCCTCCCGTCACCGCGCAGGCGCGCTGCGAGCTGGCGCGCCGCCTCCGGTTTGGCGTCCGTGCGCATGAACACGGACAGTTGCGGATCGATCGCGCTGCGCGTCGACAGGCTCTGCAGGCCCTCGAGCACGACATAGCCGCCGGCGGGCAGCGCGAGCGCTACCCCCAGCGCTAGCGCGTTCAGCAGCGCCGCCCCGCGCTGGGCGAGCCATTTGCGGGCCGCGGCGGCAAGCGCCAGGCGATGCTGACGCAGCCAGGCCCTCATGCGCTGCCGCCCTCGTCGAGCTGCCGTCCCTCCGCCAGGCGCAGCACCCGCGTGCCGTAGCGCTCGACGAGTGCGAGATCATGCGTGGCTAGGAGCACGCTGACGCCGACGCGGTTGAAAGCGACGAAGATATCCAGGATCTGACCCGCCGAGTCGATATCGAGATTCGCGGTCGGCTCGTCCGCCAGCAGGATCGACGGGCGGTTGACGACCGCGCGCGCGATCGCCAGGCGCTGCTGCTCGCCCCCCGAAAGCTGGATGGGATTCGCGCGCTCCCGCTGCAGCAGGCCGACCTTGTCCAGCGCGGCGCGCGCGCGGCGCGCGGCCTCGCGCGGCGAATGGTCCGAGAACGCGAGCGGCAGCATTACGTTGTCGTACACGCTGCGGTCGTACAGCAGCTTCTGATCCTGAAACACCAGGCCGAGATTGCGCCGCAGATAGGGAATCGCCGCGGGCTTCAGCGCACCCACGTTCTGTCCGTTCACCAGAATGCTGCCGCTGCTCGGCCGTTCGATCGCCGCGATCAGCTTGAGCAGCGTCGATTTGCCGGCGCCCGAATGGCCGGTGATGAACAGCAATTCGCCGTCCTCGACCGCAAACGTCAGGCCGCGCAGCGCGTCCTTGCCTCCCGGGAAGCGCTTGGAGACCGCCGAAAAGCTAATCAACCAGCCCCTCGACGAAGTCGCGCGCCGAGAACGGGCGCAGGTCATCGATGCCTTCCCCCACGCCGACGAAAAGCAGCGGCAATGGCTTGGCATCGGAGGCGCGCGCGCGCGCAATGGCGGCGACCACGCCGCCCTTGGCGGATCCGTCGAGCTTGGTCAGCACGAGCCCGCTCAATCCGATGGCCGCGTCGAAGGCCTTCACCTGGGCAAGCGCGTTCTGCCCGGTGTTCGCATCCAGCACCAGCAGCACCTCGTGCGGCGCGTCGGCGAGCGCTTTCGCGGCGACGCGCCTGACCTTCTTGATTTCCGCCATCAGGTGAAGCTGGGTCGGCAGCCGACCCGCGGTATCGGCGATCACCACATCGATGCCGCGCGCGCGCGCCGACTGGATCGCGTCGAAAACCACCGCGCCCGGATCGCCGTCGGCCTGGCCGACGACGGCGACGCCGTTGCGCTCGGCCCAGGCCACGAGCTGTTCGCGCGCCGCGGCACGATAGGTATCGCCCGCGGCAAGGAGCACGCTGCGGCCCTGAGACTGCAGCCACTTGGTCAGCTTTCCGATGGAGGTGGTCTTGCCCGAGCCGTTCACGCCCGCGACCATGATGACAAAGGGTCGCTTCGGAAGAATCTCGAGCGAGCGCTCGAGCGGCGCGAGCGATTCGACGAGCGCCTCGCGCAGCGCGTCCTTGAGCGCCGCACCGTCCTCGATGTGTTCCTTGCGCGCGCGCGTACGCAGGGCCGCGAGCAGCGCCTGGGTCGCCTCGACGCCGCAGTCCGCCGTCAGCAGCGCAGACTCGAGGTCCTCGAACAGCGCCTCGTCCACCTTGCGGCGTCCAAGCAGGCTGCCGAACCCGCCGCCCAGCGCACCGCGCGTACGCGCCAGACCCGCCCTGAGGCGGGCCGTCCACGACGTTCTTGGGTTCGAGGATTTGTTCGCGAGACCGAGCACGGCAGGCGGCGCAAGTGCCGCTAAGATGCAGGCGATTCTATCAAACGCGATCGACATGCCCGCCGCGAATCCGCGCAAGCACATCGCCCGACCTGGACGGGTGCGCATCATTGGCGGCGCATGGCGCGGGCGGCGGATCGAAGTTCCGCGCGAACGCGATCTGCGCCCTACGCCCGACCGCGTGCGCGAGACCTTGTTCAACTGGCTGGGACAGACGCTCGAGGGCGCCGTCTGCCTCGATCTGTATGCCGGCAGCGGTGCGCTCGGCTTCGAGGCGGCGTCGCGCGGTGCGGTGCGGGTCGTGCTGGTCGAGCGCGCCCGCGGCGCGCTCGCAGCGTTGCACGCCAGCCGTAGCGCGCTCGATGCGCGGCAGGTCGATATCGTGGTCGCTGATGCGCTGCGTTACCTCGCGGCGAGCGATTCGCGCTTCGACGTGGTTTTCCTCGACCCACCCTTCAGGCAGAATGCCTGGCCAGCGCTGTTCGAGCGCCTGCCGCGTTGCCTCGCACCGGGCGCGCGCGTCAGCCTCGAGGCGCCGGCGCCGCAAGACGCACCGCGGGACTGGCGTGAGCTGCGCCGCCTGCGCGCCGGACAAGTCAGTCTTCAGCTCATGCAGTGGGACGCGACATGAATCGAGCGGTCTACCCCGGCACATTCGATCCGCTGACCCGGGGGCACGAGGATCTCGTACGGCGTGCGAGCCTGCTGTTCGACGCGGTCATCGTCGGCGTCGCGGACAGCCGCGCGAAGCACCCCTTCTTTCAATTGCACGAGCGCGTCGAACTTGCGCAGGCGGTCCTCGCCCCCATCAAGAACGTCACCGTGGTGGGGTTTTCCGGTCTGCTGATCAATTTCATCCGCGAGCACGGCGCGCGCGTGATTCTGCGCGGCCTGCGGGCGGTCTCGGATTTCGAGTACGAGTTCCAGCTCGCAGGCATGAACCGAAACCTGTACCCGGACGTGGAGACGGTCTTTCTGACACCGTCGGAGCAGCACATGTTCATTTCGGCCACTCTGGTGCGCGAGATCGCGACCTTCGGGGGCGATGTCTCGAAGTTCGTGCACCCGCTGGTCGCGCAGCACCTCAACCAGAAGGTGAAGACGCTCGGCGGCTGAGAGCGCTCGCGCGCTCAGTGCTGGCAGTGCCGGCAGTAGAAGGTCGCGCGCTGGCCCTGGACGATGCGGCGCACGCGCGTTCCACAGCGCCGGCAGGGCTGTCCGGCCCGGTCGTAGACCCAGGCGCGCAACTGGAAGTGACCCGGCGCGCCGTCGCTGCGCACGAAGTCGCGCAACGAGGCTCCGCCCGCGCGAATCGCCTTTCGCAGCGTCTGCTTGATCGCCGCGGCGAGTTTCGCGCAGCGCAGTCGCGACAGGCGTCCGGCCGGCGTGCGCGGAGCGATACCGGCGACGAACAGGCTCTCGCTCGCATAGATGTTGCCTACGCCGACAATGCTGTGCGCGTCCATGATCAGCTGTTTGATCGCGGTGCGCCGACCGCGGGTGAGCGCATAGAGGTGCAGGCCGTCGAAGGCGCGCGACAGCGGCTCGATGCCAAGATGCTCCAGCAGGGGATGCTTGTCGAGCGGCGCCTCCGTCCAGAGCACCGCTCCGAAACGGCGCGGATCGCGCAAACGCAGTACGCGGTCCGCAAACACGAGATCCACGTGATCGTGCTTGCCGGGTGGCGTGTCGCGCGCAAGCAAGCGCAGGCTGCCCGACATGCCGAGATGCAGAATCAAATGACCCTGGTCGCACTCGAACAGCAGGTACTTGCCGCGTCTGCGAACCGCACGCACGACGCGCCCCGCCAGGGCCTCGAAGCTCGTCGGCACCGGCCAGCGCAGACGGCGCTCGCGCGCGACCGCGGCGCTGATCCTGCGACCGGTCAGATACGGCGCAATCCCCAAGCGCGTGACTTCGACCTCGGGCAATTCAGGCATGGCGGATTCGATGAACCGGAGCAGTCGTCGCGTGGTCGAAAACGTCGCGTCGTGCGGGAAAGCTGGCTTGTGCGGCGCACCGAATATACCTACACTGGGCGCCCCCATGTTTTTTCGTCGCATCTCCCTGCCGTTTGCGTTGATTCCCGCGCTCGCGGCGGCGGGCGCTTGTGCACAGATCGAGGACGTCGGCGAGAAAAAGGCGCCGCCCGCCGCACCGGCCACGACGGTGGTGGCGAGCGTGCTGCCCGATCAGTCCCTGTCCGAGGCGATGCTGTACGAGTTCCTGCTCGGCGAGATTGCCGCGCAGCGGGGCGACCCGGCTCTTGCGGCGCGCACCTACCTAGAGCTCGCGCGCCGCACGCGTGATCCGCGCGTCGCGCGCCGTGCCGTCGAGCTTGCCAGCGCAGCGCGCGAGCAGGCGCTCGCGCTCGAGGCCGCGCAGCTCTGGTACCAAACCGAACCCGACTCGACGCGCGCACTGCAGACCGTGACCGCGCTGGTGGTTGCCACCGGGCGGGTAGACGATGCGGAGCCCTATCTTGCCAAGCTGCTCGCGGCGAAAGGCACCGACACCGCGAGCGCATTCATGCAGCTCAATCGGCTGCTGGCACGCAGCCCCGACAAGGCCGCCTCGCTGCGGGTGGTGCGGCGTCTCGCCGAGCCCTACCCGAAGCTGCCCGAGGCGCACTTCGCCATTTCGCAGGCGGCGCTGACCGCGGGCGACACGGCGGCCGCGCTCGCGGCGATTCGCCGTGCGTCGGCGCTGCGCCCCGAGTGGGACGTCGCCGCGCTGTTCGAGGCGCAAATCCTCCAGACGGACTCGCCCACCCAGGCGGCCGAGCGTCTCGAAAGCTACCTCGAGCAGTATCCCGATCAGCGCGATGTGCGTATGAACTACGCGCGGCTGCTGGTGCTCGACAAGCGCTTTCCGGAGGCGCGCGAGCAGTTCGAGCGCCTGCTCGCAGACAACCCCGGAAACACCGATGTGATCTATGCCGTCGGCCTGCTCGCGTTCCAGCTCAAGGACTACGGCGTCGCGGAACGCAACATGGAGCGCCTGCTCGAGCTCAACTACCGTGACGTCAACAACGTACGCTATACGCTCGGCCAGATCGCCGAGGAACAGAAGGACTGGGCCAAGGCGATTCGCTGGTACGAATCGGTCGGCGCGGGCCAGCAATCCCTGCCTGCGCAGCTGCGCGTGGCCAGCGTGATCGCGAAGCAGGGCAAGCTCGACGAGTCGCGCGCCTACCTGCGGGGCATCGTCGTCAAGGACGACCAGCAGAAGGTGCAGATCCTGGTGGCCGAAGCGCAGATCCTGCGGGACGCAAACCGCAACGACGAGGCGTTTAGCCTGCTCGGGCGTGCGCTCGAGCAGAATCCGGACGAGCCCGATCTGCTCTACGACCACGCGCTGACCGCCGAAAAGCTCGAGCGCTTCGACGTGCTGGAGACGAATCTGCGCAAGCTGATCGAGGTGCGGCCGGATCACGCCCATGCCTACAACGCGCTGGGTTATTCGTTCGCCGAGCGCAATACGCGGCTGGAGGAGGCGCGTACGCTGATCGAGCGCGCACTCGAGCTTGCACCAAACGATGCGTTCATCGTCGACTCCATGGGCTGGGTGCTGTATCGGCAGGGCAATGTCAAGGGCGCGGTCACCGAACTGCGTCGCGCCTGGGCGCTGCGTCCCGACGCGGAGATCGGCGCGCACCTCGGCGAGGTGCTGTGGTCGAGCGGTCAGCGCGAGGAAGCCAACCGCATCTGGGACGCGGCGCTGCGCGATCACCCCGACAACGAAACCCTGCTCAAGACATTGCGGCGCTTCCGGCCGTGAACGGCATTGCACGGGCGCTTGCGCTCGCGTCGCTGTTCACGCTGACCGGCTGCGCGACGTTCGAGTTCGAGCGTGCGGCCGACGCGCGCGGCTTCGAACTCACCGGCCGCATCGCCGTGCGCTACGGCGCAGAGGCCGCCGGCGGGCAGTTGCGCTGGCGGCACGACCGCGAGGGCGACGAGATGCTGATCAGCTCGCCGCTCGGACAGGGGCTGGCGCGCATTCTGCGCGAAGGCGAAACGGTGACCCTGACGACTGCCGACGGCCGTGAGTACCGCGCGGCCGATGCGGAGAGTCTCACCGAGCGCGTGCTCGGCTTTCGCGTACCGCTCGCCGGGCTTTCCGACTGGATCCAGGGACGGCCGGCACCCGGCGCGGCAGAGGCGACGCTTGCGATGCGGGACGCGCAGGGCCGGCTCGTGTTGCTGGAACAGGCGGGCTGGCGCATCGAGTACCTCGCCTACGCAGACGAACAGGATCTTCCGACGCGCCTGCACCTCACCTATCCTGCCCTCGAATTGCGCCTCGTCATCGCCGAGTGGCGCTCGGCGCAAGATGCGAACTGAATGCCGTGCAGTGGTACGCCGCACCCGGCAAGCTGAATCTCCTGCTGCATGTGCTCGGTCGCCGCAGCGACGGCTACCACGAGCTGCAGACCGTCTTTCGCCTGATCGACCATGCGGATCGCGTCGGCATCGCGCTGCGCGATGACGGCAGGCTGCGGCGGCTCGACGCTTTGCCGGGCGTGGACCCGGCGCAAGACCTGTGCCTGCGCGCCGCTGCGCAGATGAGGAATGTCGCCCTCGAGCGCGGTGGGCAGACCGCGGCGCATTTCGGCGCAGATATTGCGCTCGACAAGCGCCTGCCGATGGGCGCCGGTCTCGGCGGTGGTTCTTCGGACGCAGCCACGGTGATGCTGGTGCTAAACCGCCTGTGGAACCTCGGGCTCGGGCGTGCAGCGCTCATCGCGGAGGCCGCGCGACTCGGCGCCGACGTGCCGTTCTTCGTCTTTGGGCGCAACGCGGTCGGCGAGGGGGTTGGTGAGCGCCTGAGTGCGCTCGAGCTGCCGCCGGCGTGGTACCTCGTGCTGGTGCCGCCGGTCAGCGTTTCGACGCGCGAAGTCTTCGGCTCTGTCGCGTTGACACGCGAGGCGAAACCTCTCAAAATACCGCCCTTTTTTCAGGGGCTTGGGAGAAACGACCTGGAACCGGTCGTGACCGCCCGATACCCCGAGGTCGCAGCGCACCTGGACTGGCTCAGGCAACATTGCCCGGGGGCGCGCATGACGGGCAGCGGGGCCTGCGTATATGCGGAGTTCGATTCAGCAGTGGACGCGCGCGCCCTTCAGTCGCGGTTGCCGGCATCGATGCATGGGTTCCTTGCCGAGGGGCTGGCGCGTCATCCGCTGTACGACTGGTCCGACGAATGAAGTCCGAGTCACCACAGTTGGGGCGTCGCCAAGCTGGTTAAGGCACCGGATTTTGATTCCGGCATTCCTAGGTTCGAATCCTAGCGCCCCAGCCATTCAAACCACCCGGCCTCCGGATCGACCGGAGGCCGCTTCTTCGCCAGCATGGAAGGGCCGATGACGAACCTGCCGCTCGAGCGCTTGATGGTGTTCACGGGAAACGCGAATCCGCGTCTCGCGCAGGACGTCGTCAAGCAGCTGAACATCGGGCTCGGGCGCGCGATTGTCGGCCGATTCTCCGACGGCGAGGTGATGATCGAGCTGCTCGAGAACGTGCGCGGCAAGGATGTCTTCATTCTGCAGTCCACCTGCGCGCCGACCAACGACAATCTGATGGAGCTGCTGGTCATGGTCGATGCGCTCAAGCGCTCCTCGGCAGCCCGGGTGACGGCGGCGATCCCGTATTTCGGTTATGCGCGTCAGGACCGTCGGCCGCGCTCGGCACGGGTCGCGATCAGCGCAAAGGTGGTCGCCAACATGCTGACTTCGGTCGGTGTTGCACGCGTGCTGACGATGGACCTGCACGCGGACCAGATCCAGGGGTTCTTCGACATGCCGGTGGACAACATCTACGCGGCGCCGGTGCTGCTGGGCGATGTGTGGAAGCAGCGCTACGACGACCTGGTTGTCGTCTCGCCGGACGTCGGCGGCGTGGTCCGGGCGCGCGCGCTGGCCAAGCGCCTGGAGTCGGACCTGGCGATCATCGACAAGCGCCGGCCGAAGGCGAACGTCGCCGAAGTCATGAACGTGATCGGTGACGTGGCGGGACGCAGCTGCGTGATCATGGACGACATGGTCGATACCGCGGGTACGCTGTGCAAGGCGGCGCAGGTGCTCAAGGAAGAAGGCGCCACGCGGGTGGTGGCCTACTGTACGCACCCTGTGCTTTCGGGTGGCGCCGTGGAGCGCATCGCGGCGAGCGATCTGGACGAGCTCGTCGTGACCGACACCATTCCGCTGCGCGAAGACGGGCAGGGCTGCAGCAAGATCCGGCAGCTGTCGGTCGCCGGCCTGCTCGCGGAAACCATTTTGCGGATCTTCACCGAGGAATCGGTGAGTTCGCTGTTTACCGAATAGAGAGGGATTTTTCCAACCCCGCCTGTGCCTGGTCGCGGGCCTGGCGGATACTTTTAGGAGCAAGCGATGAAAATCGAAGTCAACGCGCAAACGCGCGAAGTGCAGGGAACGGGTGCGAGCCGCCGCCTGCGTCGCGTGGGCAAGGTGCCCGGGATCGTCTACGGCGGTGACCGGGCGCCGATCAACATCGAGCTGGATCACAAGGAGATCTACCAGAACCTCCTGCGCGAGGCCTTTCACGCCTCGATTCTGACGCTCAAGCTGAACGGCCAGAGCGAGCAGGTGCTGCTGCGGGCGTTCAACATGCATCCGTTCAGGCCGCGCGTGCAGCACGTCGATTTCCAGCGCGTCTCGCAGGACAAGAAGATCCACATGAAAGTGCCGCTGCACTTCGTCAACGCGGAGCTTTCTCCGGGCGTCAAGGAGCAGGGCGGCGTGTCGAACCACGTCTTGAACGACCTCGACATCACCTGCCTGCCGGCCGATCTGCCGGAGTTCATTGAAGTGGACCTCGGCAACCTGACGGTCGGTCACTCGATCCACGTGCGCGATCTTGCCCTGCCCAAGGGCGTTGAGCCCGTGCTGCACCGGAACGAGAACCCGGTGGTGGCAACCGTGATCCTGCCGGCGCTCGTCACCGAGGAGGAGGAGGCCGCGGCGGCAGAAGCTGCGCCGGCTGCAGCCGACGTTCCGACCACCGAGCAGGGCGCGAAACCCGAGGTGCCCGAGGGCGGCGAAGAGAAGGAAAAGGGCAAGTAACGCAGCCAACGCGCGCCGGCGGCGGAGGGCGTCCTGCCTTCCGCTGCTTGTCGTTCGGCGCGCGCCGATCACGCGAGGCACCGCATGTCGAGCATCCGCATACTCGTCGGCCTGGGCAATCCGGGCAAGGAATACGAACGCACCCGACACAACGCCGGGTTCTGGTTCGTGGAACGGCTCGCCCTTGCCCGCGGCATTGCGCTCAAGAAGGACAACCACTACCAGGCGCTGGTGGGCAGGGAAGGCGCCCTGTGGCTGGTGCTGCCGCAGACCTTCATGAACGCTTCGGGCCGCGCGGTGCAGATGCTCGCTGGGTTCTTCAAGGTCCCGCCCGAAGAGATCCTCGTGGTGCACGACGAGCTCGACTTCGCGCCCGGCACCGCGCGTCTCAAGCAGGGCGGGGGCATCGCCGGGCACAACGGGCTGAGGGACATCTCGCAGCGCCTGGGTTCGCATGACTACTGGCGCCTGCGCATCGGCGTGGGACGGCCCCCGGCCGGGCGCGAGGGCGCGGACTACGTGCTGGAGAAACCCCCGGCCGAGGAGCGCGAGGCGATCGAGGGGGCGATCGCGCGCGCGCTCGAGCTCGTACCGCAGATGCTGGAGGGCGACCTGCAGGGCGCGATGCAGAAGCTGCACACGCAGGACAAGCCGGTCGAGAAGAAGGCCGAGGAAAAGAAGCCCGCGCCCAAGACGCCCGAGCCGAAGAAGGCGGAGAAGTCCGAGACGCCACCCCCGCCGCTGCCGAAGCAAGAGAAGGCCGGCGTGCTGAAGAGCCTGCTCAAGGGCCTCACCGGCACCAGGAAATGAGCCTGAAGTGCGGCATTGTGGGCTTGCCGAACGTCGGCAAGTCGACGCTGTTCAACGCGCTGACCAAGGCGGCGATCTCGGCGGAAAACTATCCCTTCTGCACGATCGAGCCGAACGTCGGCATCGTAGAAGTGCCGGACGCGCGCCTGGCCGAGCTTGCGCGCATCGCCAGGCCGCAGAAGGTGATTCCCGCGGTGGTCGAGTTCGTCGATATCGCGGGGCTGGTCGCGGGTGCATCGAAGGGCGAGGGACTCGGCAATCAGTTTCTAGCCAACATCCGCGAGACCGACGCAATCGCGCACGTCGTGCGCTGCTTCGAGGATCCGAACGTGGTGCATGTCGCGGGGAGGATCGATCCGGTCTCGGATATCGAAACCATCAACACCGAGCTCGCGCTCGCCGATCTCGCGACGGTGGAGAAGCAGCTCGCGAAGAACGAGAAAGTGGCCAAGGCGGGCGGAGACAAGGACGCACAGCGCCTGGTCGCGGTGCTGCACAAGGTGCTTGCAGCGCTGAACGAGGGGCGCGCGGCGCGCTCCGTAGATCTCGCGAAAGAAGAGCGGGCAGTGCTTGCGCCGCTGTTCCTGCTCACCATGAAGCCGACCCTGTACGTCGCCAACGTCGCCGAGAACGGCTTCGGCGACAATCCGCTGCTTGCTGCGGTCGAGGCGCACGCGGCGAAGGAAGGCTCGCCTGTCGTCGCCATCTGCGCGGCGATCGAGGCTCAGATCGCCGACCTGAGCGATGCGGACAAGAAGATTTTCCTTGCCGACATGAACATGGACGAGCCGGGATTGAACCGCGTGATCCGTGCGGGCTACCAGCTGCTCGGCCTGCAGACCTACTTCACCGCCGGGCCGAAGGAGGTGCGCGCCTGGACCGTCCCGGTAGGCGCCACCGCGCCTCAGGCGGCCGGCGTCATTCACACCGACTTTCAGCACGGCTTCATCCGCGCCGAGGTGATCGCGATCGACGACTACCTGCGGCTGGAAGGCGAGCAGAAGGCGAAGGAGGCGGGGAAGATGCGCGTCGAGGGCAAGGATTACGTCGTGCGCGAGGGCGACGTCATGCACTTCCGATTCAACGTCTAGCTGATTTTTCGGGCCGGTCTCACGGTTGGCATCGAGCTGGTTTCGAACTCCGATCGTGGTTCAATACGCGACGCACCCTGCCACGCGCAAGCCCGCGCAACCCGTGTCGAACCCTGGCGTCCGCCAGGCTCGAGAGACCGCTTGCGGAAGCTGTTGATCGTAGCCCCTGAGCGGGAACTATCGACCCTAAGCCGACATTCGCACTGCCGACAAGAAGTCAAACATGGGCCCCTTTTTCTGTTTCATTCGGGAGAGCGTAGGCGTACATTTCTCGAACGGCTCATCGACACAGGGGGTTCAATGGGCCTGATCGAACGCCGTCAATTTCTAACCACAGCGGCCGCACTGCTCGCGGGGGCCACGGCTCACGCGCAGAGAAGTGGGGCCGTCGCACCGAAAGAGTATCGCCTGGGATTTTTGGCTCATGGCGCCGCCAATGGCGCGAGGAACCGGCTGGTCACAGCGCTTGGCGAGCGCGGCTGGCGGATAGGCGAAAACATCGCACTCGAAGTTGCCGTCGCGAGCAGCGACCCGGCGCGGTGGGACGCTGCCGCGAGCAGCTTGGTCGATAAGCGGTGTGATTTGATCGTCGTGCTGGGCAGCCATATGGCGCTCGTTGCGAAGCGCGCGACGCGCACGATTCCGGTTGTGATGATGTTGAGCGGCTATCCGGTACAGGCTGGGATCGTGACGAGCCTCGCACACCCGGGAGGAAACATAACGGGCATGAGGACTTTTACTGACGAGCTTCCCGGAAAATTTATTGAACTAGCGCGGGAGCTGACGCCCACGCTGCGAGTGCTGGGTATCCTCGACGACTACGCCCCGCCCCTGTTCGCGCCCGGCGAACTCGAGGCCGGTAAGCAGGCCAGGGAGCGGGCGGCAAAGGCGCTGCAGATCGAATCTCGACGCTGGCTGATTCTCCGCGACGGAGACCTGATCCGGGCCCTTGCCGAGGCCGAATCAGTCGGACTCGACGCGCTGTGGGTCTTTAGCGGTCCGGTAAATTCACAACCGCGAAACGCCCATCGTATACGCGAGCTAGTGCTACGCCGCAAGCTGCCGATGATGAGTGACGTTGCTGGCACTGCGTTTCGAGAAGGAGGCGGCGTGTTGACGTATTTTGCCGACTGGAACGAGATCGCTGAGCGCACGGCGTCGTTCGTCGACCGAATTCTGAGGGGCGCGCGGCCCGGAAAGCTGCCGATCGAGCAACCGACCCGGTTCGAGCTGATCCTAAATTTGCAGAACGCCAACGCCATCGGCCTAACTGTTCCGCCCTCGCTACTAGCGCGCGCTGATCGCGTGATTAACTAGCGGAATCGCGAATGACCGCAAATGGCCGGTGAGAGCCGGTCACGCGTGGGTGCTACCACCCCAAAGTGGCTCAGGGCCACTGATGAAACAGCCGCCGCCCCCCGGCATTCGAATTGCCTGGCTTTCCCGATGGTAGGGCGTAGAGTTGGCGGACGGTTCGGCTCACAGGAAGATGCCATGGGTTCGCACACCCGGCGGAAATTTTTGATCACTAGCGGCGCGCTGTTTGCCGCGCCGCTAGTGATGGCCCAGAAGTCCAGCGGACAGAGTCTACATATCGGCATTCTCGTCGGCGGCAGCTTGGCGCAGCGCGGTCACCTGGAAGGGGCGCTCTTGCAGGGACTACGCGACGAAGGCTACGTCGAGGGGAAAAACCTTGTCATCGAGCGTCGCTACGCTGACGGCCATGTCGACCGGACACCGGAGTTTGCGCGGGGCCTTGCAACAATGAAGCTCGATGCCGTGGTCACCACCTGCACGTCTACGACTCGCACCGCTCAAAATACGCTTGGCGCGACACCGATCGTCATGGCGGCCGTCGCGGATCCGGTCGGGCAGCATATGATCTCGAGCCTCGCCCGGCCGGGCGCCAACACCACAGGGCTATCGAGTCAGGCGGAGGACATCATGCCGAAGATGCTCGAGATCCTTGCGAGCATTGTTCCGACGTCCGCAACGATCGCGGTGCTCGTCGACTCGAATAGCGAAGTGCACCCGCGCATGTGGCAGGCCCTTGGCATGGCTGCGAGAAAAATGAATATCACGCTCGTCAGGATTGACGCCGGACGGCGAATCGCAGTGAGCTTACCCGCCGCGTTCGATGCAGCGATCCGCGAGAATGCAGCTGCGATCCTCGTTTTGCCCGACGAGCCGCTGTTTCTCAGCAGACGCGCGGATATCATTGCGCTTGCAGCCAAGCACCGACTGCCGGCTTTCTACGGCGCACGCGAATTCGTGGACGACGGCGGTCTGATCAGCTATGGCGAGAACCTGAGGACCGCCTACCGGAACGCCGCCGCCTACATCGGCAAGGTTGCTCAGGGTGCCGAACCGGGCACATTGCCGGTTCAGCAACCGACGAGATTTGAACTGGTCATCAACATGAAGACGGCGCTTGCGCTCGGCATTGTTATTCCGCAGTCGGTATTACTTCGTGCTGACCAGGTAATCGAATAGCCGATTCGCGCATGAGTGCTACTGGCCGGTCGTTGCCGGCCAACCTGTCTGGGTGCGGGCGTTCGCATTGCCCCAGTCAAGCGCGATCCTGCAGATCCCGGTTCAACTCCCGAACGCACTTCCCAACGCGCACCGCGCGTCACTTCTCGATCGCAAGACCCTGCGCGCGCAGCGGCCATACCCCACGCGCAAGCGCACGGCGCCCGTCGAACGCGAGCCAGCTTTGCGATCCGTAATGGGGCAGCGGCTGCGCGAGCGCATGCAGCGAAGCCGCATCGCGCGCGGAGACGACGGCGACGGGTGTGTCGCCCGGCGCACGCGGAATCGTCCAGACCTGGGCGGAGCCGCGGCCCGCGACGTCCGAGGGGCGTGGCGGCAGCCCGAGCCGGACGAGCGCCGCATCGATATCGGCAGGTAGTCCCAGGAGCAGAAGCGGACTCGTACCCGCGTCGGCGGGCTCGACTCGCCGCACGGGCGATTCGAAGAGGCGCTGCGCGAGATTTTCGGCGGCAGCGCGGACGTCGTCTGCATCCGATACCACTGCGTACCTCGGTGCGCGGGCGAGGATCCACTGGCGAAGGATCGGCGGCAGAGAATCCGGATCGAGCGCACGCCACAGACGCAGATCAGGATCCAGCCGCACCGCCGCGGGAGATCCGGGAACGCCGACGCGCACGGTTTCTCTTGCGTGAGAGAACTCGACGCTGCGCGTGAACGCGCCGTCGGTGCCGTCGAAGACGAGCGGAATTCGGAGCGCATAGGGGGATTCGCCCTGCGCGAGCGTCAGTTCGACCTCCGTGCCCTTCGCCCGCGCCGCGACGACACGCGGTGCCGGCGCATCCGCGCGCTCGAGCCACTGCTTGAAAAAGACCGCCAGGTCCCGCCCCGACGCTGCCTCGAACGCGGCGCGCAAATCGTCCCAGGAGGCCGAGCGAAACTGATGCTCGCTCCAGAACCTGCGCAGAGCGCGGTCGAACGCTGCCGTGCCAATCTGGTCGCGCAGCATGACGAACAGCATCGCTGCCTTGCCATATCCGGTCGCGGCGTCGGCGCCGTGCGCGCGCGAGCGGAATGCGGTGAGCGGCTTTGCCGCGCCCGGCGGCAGGGCGGCGAAATCGCGCAGCCAGCCGAGGCGCATCTCGCGCGCCGCCTCGGCGGAAGCCTCTTCCTTGTAGGCGTAATCGGCCATGAAGGTGGTCAGGCCCTCGGCCCAATTGCCGCCGCTGTAATCGACGTACACGCCGTTACCCCACCAGTTGTGCAGCACTTCGTGGCCGAGCGAGGTTGCGCGAATGAACGGCAGGCGCAGCACCGCTTCGCCGATGTAGGTGAGGGTCGGCATGCCGAACCCGGTCGGCAGCGGGCTGGCGACGACCGAGAATGAGGCGAACGGATAGGCGCCGATGGACTTCGAGTAGCGCTCGATGTAGCGCTGGCTGTCGTCCAGGTAATCCTTCGCGAGCGCGCTGATCGCCGGCGTGAAGTAGCTGCGCAGGCGCAGTGACGGCGCCTCCGCACGCTCGACGATGCGCTCGGCAACGACGTACGGCCCGGCCATCAGATCGATGCCGTCGGTCGGCGAGCGCATCTCGAAAGTCGCGACGGTGCGCGCGCCATCTTCGCCGGGCACCCGCTCCTCGGTCAGGTCACCTGCGACCAGGCCGCGCTGTCCCGCAGGCAGCGACAGCCGCACGCGATAGGTGAACAGCTCGCCAGGCGAGGGATACCACGCGCCGCCGGCCGGCAGAAAGCTGCCCTCGGGCGAAGCCATCGGCGGCAGCGCAACCAGCACGCGACGGTGGTCGGCGCCGCGATCGAGCGGCGCGAGCGTTCCTTCGTAGACGACGCGTACGCGCTGCCCGGCCCGCGCAAGGCGCCACTCGCGCACGCCCTGGGCACCGGGTTCGGCGCGCGCGACGACCGACTCTCCGTCGACCTCGGCTGCGGTCACGCTCAGCCCTTCGTGTAGTACGACTATGGCATGTCGCGCGGGATGCAATGTCGCTTCGACTCGCAGCGCGCGCGTCGCGGGATCGAGCGTGACATCGAGTTCGAGGTGAGGGGGCGCCGCCTGCGCACAGGCTGCGATCAGCAGCGCGGCGGCAAGCGCCGCACGCGGGCATATCGGCATTACCTCGGCTTCGCTGGCGGAAACTTGATGACCAGACTGAGGTTCTCGCCGCCGCGGCGCAACTCGATCGGCAGCCAAGTTCCCGCTGGCTGCGCACGCACCGCCGCAATGACGGCCCCGAGCTCGGTGACCGGCGTGCCCGCGATGGACAGAATCGCGTCGCCGGCGCGCAGATCCATCGAAGCGGCGAGGCTGTCTTTCATGACAGCGACGATTTCGACGCTCTTGTCCTTCTGCGCCAGCTGCACCCCGAGCCGAGGCCGGGGCGGCGGCGCCTCGCGGCCCGCGGGCAGGGCGAATACTGCGTCGGCGTAGCCGGCAACGAGATCCTGGCAATCGCCCGGCGCGTCAACCGGCAGCAGCGTGGTGACGCGCGTCACGCCAAGCGCGCGCAGCTGGTGCGGGATGCCAAAGCCGTTGCGCAGGTGGCCGCTTCCGGCGATGCCCACCACCAGCGGTCGGCTTCCGGCTGGCACATTCTCAAGCCGCGCTGCCAGCGCCTCGGCCATGGCGCGATCCCAGGCAGCCTGCGACTCGACGAAGCGCCGGAACCCGGGGTCCTCGCGTGTTGCCTCCCGTTCCTTCGACTTCGCGGCCAGCGGATGCTGGCGGTAGATCTCGAACAGCGCGTCAACGTAGCCCGGGCGCGGCGGGGCCGGGCGCGCGACGCCTTCCTTGCGCGCCTCGGGGACCGCGTCCCAGCCGTCCGCGGCGATCGCGCGGGTGAGCTCACGCTCGACATTCATCGCGAACATCGGGATACGGTGGATGCGTGCGAACTCGAACAGCGGCAGGTAGTACTCCGGCGGGAAACTCCAGACCTTTTTCCACTCGGTCTGCTCGAGCAGCGCCGCGGCGTCGAGCTCGCCGGCGACCCAGCGATCGAGCACCGGCTGCACGCGGCGCGGGAAAGCCTCGAAGCCGATCGCCATGTCCGGTCTCTGCGCCTGCAACGCGGCGAGGCTGTGCAGCTGCCAGAGGTGGTGATCCGACGCGTCGTGGCGTTCGCCGAGCAGCACGACGTCGCCCTGCGCGGCGGCGTTCAGGATTTCGGCTGCCGGCGTTGCGCGCGGTAGCGAACCGTCTAACGCGTACCAGCTGCCCGCAGTTACGCACTCGGCCGGCGGCCGCACGGCGGTCGTCGGCTCCGCCGCGCAAGCACCGAGCGCGACGGGAAGTGCGATCGAAGCGACGACGCGTGCCAGCACCGGCCGTCCCGGCCTAGCGCACGAGCGCCTCGACGCCCGCATCCTGAACGACTCCGCGCGCCGCGCGGCGCCGCTCGTGCTCGGCGAGGTGGCGCTTGCGAACGCGGATCGCGCGCGGCGTGACCTCGACCAGCTCGTCGTCCTCGATAAACTCGATCGCAGTCTCCAGCGTCAGCCGTATCGGCGGCGTGAGCAGCACGTTGTCGTCCTTGCCCGAGGCGCGCACGTTGGTGAGCTTCTTGGTCTTGATCGGATTCACCACCAGATCGCTCGAACGGCTGTGGATGCCGACGATCATGCCCTCGTAGACTTTGTCGCCCGGCGAGACGAAAAGGCGCCCGCGTTCCTGCAGGTTGAAAAGCGCATAGGCGACCGCTTCGCCGTCCTCCTGCGAGACCATTGCCCCGTTGCGCCGTCCCGGGAGCTCGCCCTTCCAAGCGTCGTAGCCGTCGAACACGTGGCTCATGATGCCGTTGCCGCGCGTGAGATTCATGAACTCGCCCTGGAAGCCGATCAGGCCGCGTGCGGCGACCCGGTAGTCGAGGCGTACCCGGCCGCGCCCGTCGGGCAGAAGGTCGACCAGCTCGCCGCGCCGTGCGGCGAGCGACTCCATCGCCGGGCCCTGGTGCACCTCCTCGACGTCTATCGTGAGCAGCTCCATCGGTTCGTGCAGCGCGCCGTCCACAGTCCGGGTGATGACGCGCGGCCGGCCGAGCGCGACCTCGTAGCCCTCGCGACGCATGTTCTCCGCAAGGATCGTGAGGTGCAGCTCCCCCCGCCCGGAGACGAGGAACACGTCCGCGTCTCCAGTGTCCTCGACGCGCAATGCGACGTTGGTATTCAACTCGCGCACCAGGCGCTCGCGCAGCTGGCGGCTGGTGACGAAGCGGCCGTCGCGCCCCGCGAGCGGCGAGGTGTTGACCTGGAAATTCATCGTCAGCGTCGGTTCGTCGACCTTGAGCGCAGGCAAGGGTTCCGGGCACTCCGGGGCGCACAGCGTCGCTCCGATCGTGACCGCCTCGACGCCGGTCACCTGAACGATGTCGCCGGCTTGCGCCTCCTGCAACGGAACACGCTCCAGTCCTCGAAAGCCGTACACCTGGCCGATCTTTGCGCGCAGCGGTGCGCGCTCCGGGTGCGCCACCACGATCTCCATCCCGGGCGCGAGGCGCCCGCGACGGATGCAGCCGATGCCGATGCGCCCGACGTAGCTCGAGTAATCGAGTGCGGCAATGCGCAGCTGCAGCGGCCCGTCGGCGTCGTCATCCGACGGCGGCGGCACGCGCTCGAGGATCGCCTCGAACAGGGGTCGCAGATCGGACCCTCGTTCGCGCGCATCGAGCGTCGCCCAGCCCTGCAGGGCGGAGGCGTACACCACCGGAAAGTCGAGTTGCGCTTCGCTTGCACCGAGCCGGTCGAACAGCTCGAAGGTGTGGTTCACCACCCAATCGGGCCGCGCGCCGTCGCGATCGATCTTGTTGACGACGACGATCGGGCGCAGGCCGAGCGCGAGCGCCTTGCGCGTGACGAAGCGTGTCTGCGGCATCGGCCCTTCGACCGCGTCGACCAGCAGCAGCACGCCGTCGACCATGCCCAGCACGCGCTCGACCTCGCCGCCGAAATCGGCGTGTCCAGGCGTGTCGACGATGTTGATGTGCACGCCGGCGTAGTCGATCGCGCAGTTCTTGGCCAGGATCGTGATGCCACGCTCGCGTTCGAGGTCGTTCGAATCCATCACGCGCTCGGCAATGCGCTCATGCGCGGCGAATGCGCCGGCCTGATGCAGCAGCTTGTCGACCAGCGTGGTCTTGCCG